>Ga0302288_1000823_pt1 | contig 22564 bp, 20 predicted proteins | sample III_Fen_N1_1_FD_194549 | JGI IMG/M metagenome (GOLD analysis project Ga0302288, IMG submission 194549) | Peat permafrost microbial communities from Stordalen Mire near Abisko, Sweden - III_Fen_N1_1 | ecosystem: Environmental > Terrestrial > Soil > Wetlands > Permafrost | place: Sweden: Abisko...
CCCAGGGAAATGTGATTTCCCAGTCTCCGGAAGCAGGACAGGTGGCACCAAAAGCTTCTGCAATTACTATTATAGTTAGTAAAGGCGTTGAAGAAGTAAAAGCAAGAATTCCAAATGTAATAGGAAAGTCAGATACAGATGCACAGACAGCAATTACCGATCTTGGTCTAAATTGCACCTGGGGTGATCCGGTTTATGATAAAACCATAGCAGAAGGTCTTGTATGTTATCAGAGTTATCCGGAAGGTTCTTATGTAGATGCAGGAGTAGCAGTTACTTTAAAAATCAGCAAAGGACCGGAAGTTGCAACTTATGCTTACAGTGGTTCAGTAACAAAACCTACTGATTCAGGTTATACAGACGGAACAGTAGTGTCGGTAAAACTCTTAGGATCTGATGGTACTGAATTGTGGAAACAGACTTCTGTAACCTCCTTCCCTGTCAGCATTAATTTAAGCGGTATCAAGGGAATCACCGGTGGCAAAGTAACTCTTACTTATAATGTTACAGTTTATACTGTAGATACAAATACCGGATTGTCAACCACTTCAACAAAAGAGGTTTCGGAATCCAGAGATGTTACCTTTACAAAGGAGTAATGGATGCAGGGAAAAATAGTAAAAGGCATTGCCGGATTTTATTATGTCCATGTACCGGAAAATGGTATTTTCGAATGTAAAGCAAAAGGCATTTTCAGAAAAGATAATACAAAACCTCTGGTGGGTGATGATGTTTGTCTGGAAGTTCTGGACGTGGCTGCAAAGCTTGGAAATATAAATGAAATACTTAATAGAAAGAATACTCTGCTCAGACCTGCAGTAGCAAATGTGGATCAGGCTATGTTGATCTTTTCCATAGTCAGGCCCAAACCTAATTTTCAGTTACTGGATCGATTTATGATTATGATGAAGATGCAGGATATTCCTTGTATTATACTTTTTACAAAAACTGATTTAAGTACTGACAACGACATCAGTGCTTTACAGGATATTTATAAAGACTGCGACTGTACTATTCTTTCCATCAGTGCGGTTCTAGGCGAGGGTGTAGATCAGGTTCAGAAACTTCTGGAGGGAAAAACCACAGTAGTTGCAGGACCAAGCGGAGTGGGGAAATCAACATTGATTAACTGTCTTCAGGCTGGAACCTATATGGAAACCGGAGCCATCAGTGAGAAAATTGAACGTGGAAAGCATACTACACGTCATTCTCAGCTGATTACAATTAACAGCGAAACTTATATAATGGATACACCAGGATTTACATCACTGAATCCGCCTGAACTGAAAAAAGAAGATCTTGGGTATTATTTTCCTGAATTTCTGGAATATTCCAGATTTTGCAGGTTTCAGGGTTGCGCTCATATTCATGAGCCGGACTGCGGTGTTAAAGAAGCATTGAATTTGGGGAAAATCAATGGTTACCGATATGAGAGTTATTGTAATTTATACAAGGAACTCAGCGAAAAAAGGAGATATTAACCATGTACAAGTTGTCACCTTCCATACTTGCAGCAGACTTTTCGAAACTAGGTGAGGAAATTAAGGCTGTGGCAGATGCCGGAGCAGAATATATACACATTGATGTTATGGATGGTGTTTTTGTACCGTCAATATCTTTGGGTATGCCAGTAATACAATCTGTAAGAAAAATTACAGATAAGATATTTGATGTACATCTTATGATTACGGAACCGGAAAGATATATAAAAGATTTTGTAAAATGTGGAGCTGATATTATAACCGTGCATTTTGAAACATTAAAATATCCAGGGAAAGTAATAGAAGATATAAAAGCCATGGGTGTAAAAGTTGGCTTATCCATTAATCCGGAAACAAGTGTACAGGCAGTTTTGCCCTACCTTCCACAGCTTGACATGGTGCTTATTATGACTGTTAGGCCAGGTTTTGGAGGACAGGAGTACATAGGCTACTGTACAGAAAAAGTCAGTACCTTGCGAAAACATATTACTGAACATGGATTTAACACGGATATTGAGGTGGATGGTGGTATTAATACCACAACCATAGAAACGGTGCTGGAAGCAGGAGCTAACGTAATTGTTATGGGTTCCTCTATTTTTAAAGGAAATATCAGCGAAAATATGAAGAAGTATACAGAAATACTGAATAAATGGGAATCTGCCAAGGCAGACAAGGAGGCACTTTAATGAAGTTAGGAATCGTTGGATTACCCAATGTAGGGAAAAGCACATTGTTTAATTCTTTAACAAAAGCAGGGGCTGAATCAGCAAACTATCCATTTTGTACCATTGATCCCAATATTGGAATCGTTATGGTACCGGATAAAAGATTAAAACTTCTGGGAGATATGTATCATTCCAAAAAAGTAACTCCGGCTGCAATTGAATTTGTTGATATTGCAGGTCTGGTAAAAGGCGCTTCCAAAGGAGAAGGCCTGGGAAACCAGTTTTTAAGCAATATCCGTGAAGTAGATGCAATAGTTCATGTTGTTCGCTGTTTTGAAGATGCCAATGTTGTTCATGTGGATGGGAACATAAACCCTCTTCGTGATATTGAGACCATTAATTTTGAACTTATCTTCTCTGATCTGGAAATTTTAGAAAGAAGAATTTCAAAAACCAGTAAGGGAGCCAGAAATGATAAAGCTTTGGCTAAAGAACTGGACTTACAGGAAAGAATCAAGAGTCACCTGGAAAGTGGTAAAATGGCAAAGAGCTTAGTGGTGGATGACGAAGAAGACGTGGAACTTCTGGTTTCTTATAATCTGCTTACCTATAAACCTGTTATTTTTGCTACGAATGTGGCAGAAGGTGATCTTGCGGATAACGGAGAAAAAAATCAGGGAGTTCAGGCTGTTCGCAGTTACGCAGAAAATGAAGGCAGCGAAGTGTTTGTAATCTGTGCCCAGATCGAACAGGAAATATCAGAACTGGATGATGATGAAAAAGCTATGTTCTTAGAGGATCTTGGTCTGGAAGAATCTGGACTTGAAAAGATGATTAAGGCAAGCTATCATCTATTGGGACTTATCAGCTACCTTACTTCTGGCGAAGATGAAACCCGTGCCTGGACTATTAAAAGAGGAACAAAAGCTCCCCAGGCCGCAGGCAAGATTCATACGGACTTTGAAAGAGGATTTATTAAGGCAGAAGTTGTAAATTATAAAGACCTTCTTGAACAGGGTTCTATTGCAGCAGCAAAAGAAAAGGGACTGGTTGGTATAGAAGGTAAAGAATATGTGGTTAAAGATGGTGACGTTATTTTATTTAGATTTAATGTATAAAATTAACGGATAATTTATATCTGCCCCATATATTGACTGGAGAATAATCGATGAAAGATATTATGGATAAAATGGATATTGCTTTTCCCCACCTTGGGATTTACATATCCAATCTGCCAAAAAGTTTTAGTATATTTGGTTTTCAAATTGCTTTATATGGTGTGATTATCGCGTTTGGAGTGCTTGCGGGTATTATGATTTGCACTTATGAGGCCAGAGTAACCGGGCAGGATCCGGATATGTATATTGATCTAGCCATCTTTGCTATTCTTTTTGCAGTTATAGGTGCCAGAATATATTATGTGGCATTTTCCTGGGATATATACAAAGATGATTTGCTTCAGATATTCAACATCAGAAATGGCGGACTTGCTATATACGGAGGTGTCATAGGAGGATTTCTTACTATGTACATATTTTCCAGGATACGGAAGGCTTCTTTCCTGAAACTGGCTGACACTGCTGTACTTGGACTGATTTTGGGACAGGCAATCGGAAGATGGGGGAATTTTACCAATCGAGAAGCCTTTGGCCAATATGCAGATAATTTTTTAGCAATGAGGATTCCAATTGAAGCGGTTCGTGGGGGTGATATTTCACAGACCATCACAGATCATATTATAACAGGAACTAATTATATTCAGGTTCACCCGACTTTTCTTTATGAGAGTGCCTGCAGTTTCCTGCTTTTAGGGCTTTTGTTACTTTTTCGAAGACATAAAAAATTTACGGGTGAAATAATGGTATTGTATTTTGGAGGTTATGGACTTGCAAGATTCTTCATTGAAGGAATCAGAACAGACCAATTAATTATACCGGGAACCGGATTTGCTGTTTCCCAGGTTCTGGCAGCGGTTATGGTGGCATTTGCCATAGTGGTGGAAGTGGTAGTAAGAATAAGAAAATCTAGATATAGTGATGATATAAAAAATCAATACTAAATATGGGAAATGCCCATTTTATGCGCTTTGCGAGTCCTTCGCAGAGCGCATTTTTTTAATTAATTCTTAATTTTTGCTTGTCAAAACCAACTTATTAGTATAGTATTAAGGCATAAGTGGTAAAAAGTGGTACTAAGTGGTGGGAAGTGGATGACACCAGCCGGATTTTACAAAAACTGACTACTTTAAAGCAGGTGATGACTATGTTTATGGGTGAATATAATCATACAATCGATCCGAAAGGCAGACTTATTGTTCCCTCCAAATACCGTGAAGTTCTGGGTGATGAATTCGTGGTAACGAAAGGGCTGGATGGCTGTTTATTTGTGTACGACAACAAAGAATGGAATGCTTTTGAAGAGAAACTGAAGTCATTACCGCTTACCACAAAAAATGCAAGAAAATTTGTACGTTTTTTCCTGGCAGGAGCAGCTGTCGTTGAAGTAGATAAACAGGGTCGAATCTTAGTACCTCAGGTTTTAAGAGATTTTGCGGAACTTGATAAGGATGTTGTCCTCATTGGTGTAGCCAGCAGAATAGAAATATGGAGCAAGACGCGCTGGGAAGGCGAATCAACCTATGATGATATGGATGATATCGCAGAACAGATGGCTGATCTGGGACTTAGTATCTAATCCAGGTTAGGATCAGATAGAAAGAAAAGCAGGTGGGAAATGAACTTTGAGCATAAATCAGTATTGTTGGATGAAACGATAGGAGCATTAGCCATAAAAGCTGATGGTATCTATGTGGATGGTACTCTGGGCGGGGCAGGACATGCTTACGAGGTAGTAAAACAACTGTCAGATAAAGGTGCTTTCGTGGGAATTGACCAGGATGATGCGGCTATTGAAGCAGCAACAGTAAGATTAAAAGAATTTGATTCAAAAGTAACCATAGTACGTAATAATTACTGCAATATGAAGCAGGCACTTTCGGATCTTGGAATTGAAAAAGTAGATGGAATTTTATTAGACCTGGGAGTTTCCTCCTATCAGTTAGATACAGTCGAAAGAGGATTTTCATATAGAAATAATACAAATCTGGATATGCGAATGGATCGGAGACAGACTCTGACCGCTAAAGATATTATCAATGGCTATTCAGAGATGGAATTGTTCAGAGTTATCAGAGATTATGGAGAAGATATGTTTGCCAAAAATATTGCAAAGCATATCGTTGCCGCAAGAAATGTTAAACCTATCGAGACAACAGATGAATTAAATGAAATCATAAAAGGTGCAATACCTGCAAAAATGAGAGTAACCGGGGGTCATCCTTCTAAGAAGACCTTCCAGGCAATCAGGATAGAATGCAATCATGAACTGGATGTACTGAAAGAATCACTGGATATGATGGTGGATCTTTTAAACCCGGGGGGAAGATTATGCATCATTACATTCCATTCTTTAGAAGACAGGATTGTAAAATCAGCATTTCGTACAAAAGAAAATCCATGTAACTGTCCACCACAGCTTCCCCAGTGCGTGTGTGGTAAAGTGCCACAAGGTAAGGTGATTACAAGAAAGCCTATTTTACCTACTGAAGAAGAGATATCTGATAACAAAAGATCAAAAAGTGCGAAGCTTCGGGTATTTGAAAAAGCATAGCAGTTAATTGCAATAATAAGGAGTTATAACTATGGGAAATAACAGTCAGGGAAGACAAAAACCGAATAATACCGGAAATGCCGCGAGAGGGACTCAGTATAGAAGAGATTCCTATGTCCAGGGAAATGCTGTTCGAAAATTAGATGTTGTAACAGCTATTGAGGAAAAGGAAGTCAGAAAGTTAAGTCCGGAAGCACGCAAGAACAGGGAAAAAGCTTTTCACATGAGTTTTGGTTATGTGCTTTTTCTGTCTACCGCGTTAGTGGTTGCGGGATTTATTCTCATAAGTTATATTAAGTTACAGGCAGAGATTACAAGCAGCATAAAAACAATAGCATCCATGGAAAGTACTCTAAATGATCTGACCATGTCAAATGATGAAGAATATAGCCGTATTACCAGTTCTGTAGATTTGGATGAGGTAAAAAGAGTTGCCATTGAGGAACTTGGAATGCAATATCCGACACAGGATCAGGTAATAGTTTATAACAGTAAAGAAAGCGATTATGTCAGACAAGTAAGCGATGTACCGGATAATAATTGACATGTCATAATAAAGCAGGTGCAGAATTGAAAAAGCAGAGGAAAAAAAAGTCATTAAATAAATTTACAACGAAAATGCAGAAAAAGCTGGTAATACTTTTTATCATAGTGTTACTGGCTTTCGTATGCTTAAGCATAAGACTTATTATGATAAATAAGGATGATGGTGAACAATATAAAAAACAGGTTTTGTCACAACAACAATACGATAGTATTACGCTTCCTTATAAAAGAGGAGATATTCTGGATAGCAAAGGCACAGCCCTGGCAGTCAGTGAAAAAGTATATAATGTAATTCTGGATACAAAAATGCTTCTGGATAAGGAAGATTATCTGGAACCCACCATTGCAGCATTGAAAAGTTGTTTTAACATTGATGAAGCTACAATTCGTGCATATATAAAGGATAATCCCACTTCTCAGTATTATATTCTTGCAAAAAAACTTACATACGATCAAATCAGCGGATTTCAGGCCTTAGAAGCGGATATAAAAACTAACCCGTATATTAATGGGGTATGGTTTGAAGATGAGTATGTGCGTTCCTATCCATATGGAAGCCTTGCCTGCGATCTTATTGGGTTTACAGGCACCGATAATACTGGAAGCTATGGACTGGAAGAATATTATAACAGTACTTTAAATGGATCAAATGGAAGAGAGTATGGTTATCTGAACGGAGACTCTACTTTGGAAAGAACCACAAAAGCAGCAGTAGATGGAAATACACTGATTACTTCCATAGATGTAAATATACAGTCAATTGTAGAAAAGTATATCCTTCAGTTTAATGAAGAACATAAAGATGAAGCCAGAGAAGGTGCAGGAAGTGTAAATACCGGTTGTATCATTATGGATGTAAAAACTGGAAATATTCTAGCTATGGCTAGTTATCCGGTGTACGACCTTAATAATCCTAAAGATCTCAGTGGAATCTACACTCAGGAAGAATTAGATGCTATGGATCAGACTACACTTTCAGCTTCCTGGGATGCATTGTGGCGTAATTACTGCATTTCAGATACATATGAACCGGGTTCTACCTATAAACCATTTACGATTGCGGCAGGTCTGGAATCTGGAAAACTCACAGGAAATGAAACTTATACCTGCACAGGATCGGCATGGTATAGTGGACATGAAATCCATTGTAATAACAGGGCTGGACATGGAGATCTTACTTTTGCGGGAGCACTTGAAAATTCATGTAACGTAGCATTGATGCAAATGGGTACCACAATTGGGAAAGATACTTTGATGCAGTTTCACAGAGTTTTTAATTTTGGATTAAAAACAAATATAGACCTAGCAGGAGAAACAAAAACGGATACCCTTCAGTTTGATGTAAACAGTATGGTAGACTCAGATGTGGCAATTTCCAGTTTTGGACAGGGCTTTAATGTTACCATGATACAAATGATTTCGGGTTTTTGTTCTCTGATCAATGGAGGGTATTATTATGAGCCTCATGTTGTAAAACAGATTGTTAATTCGGATGGGACCGTAGTAGAAAATATTGCGCCAAGAGTTTTAAAACAAACTGTTTCAGGGACTACTTCTGATAAAATAATAGAATTATGTAATTTGGTTGTTTCTGCAGGAACTGGTAAGACTGCAAGACCGGCAGGTTATGCAATTGGAGGAAAAACAGGTACTGCAGAAACTCTTCCTCGTGGAACTGGTAATTATGTGGTTTCCTTTATGGGCTATGCACCTGCGGATGATCCTCAGATTGCAATTTATGTGGTTATAGACCGCCCCAATGTGGAGGCCCAGGCCAGCGCAAAATATGCCACAGGTATTGTAAGAAACATATTAACAGAGGTCCTTCCGTATCTCAATGTTTTTATGACAGAGGATTTATCGGACGATGAAAAAACAGAACTTGCTAATATGCAGTTCTATATTCCAAATACAACTACAACTACTGCAGAAGATGGAACAGTAACAGTAACTAAAGATGATGGAACAACCACAGTCACTTCGCCGGATGGAACCATCACTGTTACATCAGTTGACGGAACGATAACAACCACTGCTGTAGATGGCACCGTAACCGTAACGCCACCACCGGATACAACATCAACGGACACCGGAACTACAACAACAGGGTCAACGACCTCTGGATCTACAACCACTGGGGCATCAACTCAGGGAAATGTAGTAGATGGAAAAGTGTCAACTGGTCCGATTGCAGGGTATGAAGTTGATCCTGAGACAGGGTATGCCATAGACCCAAATACTGGTGCATTCTTAGATCCGGTAACAGGGACAGCCATTGATACAACTTCCTCCTTTATTGATTAACCGCTGAAAAATGACTTTTCGGCAGAATATTCTTCCTTATTTGCTGGATAAGAGATATAATTGGCTTTAATGCCCCGTGTAAGCGAGAGCAAGATATGTCGAAAAAGTAATAAGTTTATTAGCAGGAGAAAATGATATGGAATGGAAAAATAAAAAAGTTCTTGTTGTAGGCAGTGGGATCAGTGGAATTGGAGCCGCCACGCTACTTAACAGTGTGGGAGCACTTCCCATCCTATTTGATGAAAACAAAACCCTCACAATAGAGAGTATCAAGGAGAAATTTGAAAAGGATGTAGAAATACAGGTCGTACTTGGAGAACTACCCGGTTCTATAGAAGATGAAATTGATCTTGTGGTGTTAAGCCCAGGGGTACCTACCGATATAGAACTTGTTAATCATCTTAGAAAAAAAGGTCTTAAAATATGGGGCGAAATTGAACTGGGCTATGCTTTTGAAAGAGGAAAAGTAGCTGCAATTACAGGAACTAATGGAAAAACCACTACAACAACTTTGGTGGGTCAGATGGTGGAAAATTATTTTGGTAAAGTTTTTATCGTTGGAAATATTGGAAATCCTTATACGCTTACCACCCTTCAGACAACAGAAAACACCGTAACCGTTGCAGAAATCAGTAGCTTCCAATTGGAAACCATTGAACATTTTAGCCCAACGGTAAGTGCAATTTTAAATATCACACCTGACCATCTTAACAGACATCACACCATGGAAAAATATATTGAAGCCAAGGAAACTATTGCTATAAACCAGACTAGGAATGAAGTTTGTGTACTTAATTATGATAATGAATATACTAGGGATTTTGGAAACAGATGTAATGCAAAAGTGATTTTTTTCTCCTCGAAATCTCATTTGGAAAATGGATATTACCTGGAAAAGGAAGATATTTGGAGAGCAAAAGATGGAAATGCAGTAAAGATCATAAACATTCATGATATTAAACTGGTGGGTATCTGTAATTATGAAAATGTAATGGCAGCGCTAGCTATGGGAGAAAGCCTTGGTATTCCCATGGAATCCCTGATTTCGACAGTCTGCAACTTTCATGCGGTAGAACATAGGATAGAATTTGTTGCCACTAAAAAAGGTGTTGATTATTATAATGATTCTAAAGGGACAAATCCGGATGCGGCAATTCAGGGAATACTGGCTATGACAAAACCAACGCTTCTTATTGGAGGCGGTTATGATAAACAAAGTACTTACGATGAATGGATAGAGGCTTTTGGAACAAAAGTGAAATGTCTTTTTCTTATAGGACAAACCAAAGAAAAAATAGCGGTATGTGCCAGAGAACATGGCTTTACCAATATTATTATGGCGGAAAGTCTGGAAGAAGTCATGAAATTATGTGAAGAGATGGCAACCCCAGGAGATGCAGTTCTTTTATCTCCAGCCTGTGCAAGTTGGGGAATGTTTCCAAATTATGAGGTACGTGGCAGGATTTTTAAAAATATTGTAAATGATATAAAGGAGTAAGTGACTGAGTGGAAAAAAGAAGACCGTTAAAATCTGCAAAAAAAAATGAAGAGCATTTTTTTGATTATACTTTGCTTTTTATCATATTGTTTTTGCTAGGCTTTGGCCTTGTTATGCTGTATTCCACCAGCTCTTATGAAGCGGCTCTTGATTTTAAAGGAGACGGTGCGTATTATCTGAAAAAACAGGGTTTTGCTACGGCACTTGGGCTTGTAGTAATGGTGGTGGTAACACGAATTCCCTATCATTTCTGGGAAAGATTTGCAGAATTGGGATATCTGGTATCCGTTATTATGATTCTGCTGGTTAAAACGCCACTTGGAATTACCGCTGGTGGTGCTACCAGATGGATTAATGTATTTGGTCTTTCTCTGCAACCGGCAGAGGTAGCGAAGCTATGTATGATTCTTTTTCTGGCTAAAATGATATGCAAATTAGGAAAATCGGTTTCAAATTTTAAGGCGTTTCTATTAATATTAGCAGTTCCTGTTCCAATCTGTTTGCTGGTATGGCTGGTAACCAATAATATGAGTTCTGCTATTATTATTATGGGTATTGCAATCTGCATGCTGTTTGTGGCAAGTCCTGAGTACAAAAAATTTATTTTTGGCGGACTGAGTCTGGCAACAGTGGGAGCAGCGGCGGTTTATTTTATTTCACATCAAGCTGGAGACAGTATGAGCTTTCGTGGAAAGAGAATACTTGCCTGGCTGGATCCTGAAGCTTATGCCAGCGGGACAGGCTTTCAGACACTACAGGCACTATATGCCATTGGCTCCGGAGGTATCTTTGGAAAAGGGCTGGGAGAGAGCATGCAGAAACTTGGTTTTCTGCCTGAAGCACAGAATGATATGATTTTTTCTATTATATGTGAAGAACTTGGACTTTTCGGTGCCATTGCCATCATATTACTGTTTGTACTTTTAATATGGAGATGCGTCGTAATTGCAAATAACTCGCCTGATTTATTTGGGGCACTTCTGGTAGTAGGTGTTCTTGGACATCTTGGAATCCAAGTTATTTTAAACATCGCAGTTGTTACTAATTCTATGCCAAATACTGGTATTACCCTTCCATTTATAAGCTATGGAGGTTCGTCCATTTTGTTTTTGCTTACAGAAGTTGGTCTTGTATTAAGCGTTTCAAGAGGAATACGACTTAAGGAAATGTAACTTGAAGGGCTTAGCCCTTGTCATTATTAAAGTCAAGGATAGGAGCTTGAAATGAGAAGAAAGATTATTCTTTTAAGCAGTATCTGTATTATTATATTGATAATTTTGGGTCTGCTTTTTTATATAAACGATAAATACACAGTCAGAACGGTTTATGTAGAAGGAAATGTACATTATACCGATCAGGAAATCATGGACATCGTTATGGCAGGAAAATATGGGTATAGTTCAATTTACCTATCAATAAAATATAAGAACAAAGGTGTTGAAGATATTCCGTTTGTACAAACGATGGATGTTACCATTTTGTCTCCAGACACTATTAAAATTACAGTTTATGAGAAAGCTCTGGCTGGATATATTGAATATCTGGACCGATATATGTATTTTGATAAAGATGGAATCGTGGTGGAAAGTTCAGACGAAATTACAGAAGGCATTCCTCAAGTTCTAGGTTTGCAATTTGATTCGGTAGTAATGTATGAAGCATTGCCTGTAGACGATGAAACAGTTTTTAATGAAATTTTAGATATTACGCAGTTGATGTCTAAATATAATGTAACAGCAGATAAGATTTATTTTGACGCGGATAAAAAAATTACATTATATTTTGAAAATGTCAGAGTCAGCATTGGAGAGAATACCAATCTGGACGAAAAAATCATGAAATTACAGTATTTGCTACCTGAACTTGTGGGAAAAAGCGGAGTACTACATATGGAGAACTATAGCGAGGACACGAATAATATTACATTTGACGTAGATACGTAATATATAGGAAAATAGAGTAAAAATCAATTGGAAATGAGTAAAAAAAAGCAGTCAATCGAAAAAATAGGTTGATAAATCCTCGAAAAAATTATATGATGATGTATATGAGTTCTAGAGGGATATATTGGGAAGATAAAGGAGGTATTACCTTTGCTAGAAATTAAGACTAATGATGCAGAATCTGCAGCAAAAATAATCGTAGTAGGTGTTGGCGGTGCAGGAAACAATGCTGTAAATAGAATGATTGATGAAAATATAAGTGGTGTGGACTTTATCGGAGTTAATACCGATAAGCAGGCTTTACAGTTATGTAAAGCACCTAAGCTTCTTCAGATTGGGGAAAAACTCACAAAAGGACTTGGAGCCGGAGCACGACCTGAAGTCGGCGCAAAAGCAGCTGAAGAGAGTATGGACGAGATAACTGCAATTTTAAAAGGTTCAGATATGGTATTTGTCACTTGCGGTATGGGTGGCGGAACTGGAACCGGTGCAGCACCTATCGTTGCAAAAATCGCAAAAGATATGGGAATTTTAACGGTAGGCGTAGTTACAAAACCTTTCCGTTTCGAAGCACGTGCACGTATGGAAAATGCATTGGGTGGCATTGAACGCTTGAAAGAAAGCGTTGATACCTTAATCGTTATTCCTAATGATAAATTACTTGAAATCGTTGACCGTAGAACTACTATGCCGGATGCTTTGAAAAAAGCAGACGAAGTTTTACAGCAGGCGGTACAGGGAATTACCGATCTGATTAATGTGCCTGCAGTTATTAATCTTGATTTTGCAGATGTTCAGACCGTTATGAAAAACAAAGGTATTGCCCACATCGGTATTGGTTTTGGTAAAGGCGATGATAAGGCAAATGATGCTGTCAGAATGGCAGTGGAGAGTCCATTACTGGAAACTACTATTGCAGGAGCTACAGATGTTATTATCAATGTATCTGGAGATATTTCCATGTATGATGCTGATGACGCAGCAAGTTATGTTCAGTCATTGACTGGAGATGATGTTAATATTATCTTTGGTGCAATGTATGATGAATCTCAGGTTGATACCTGTACCATTACTGTAATTGCAACAGGACTTGAGAGTCAGAGCATGGGAAAACTTGGATTTAAACCAGGCAATCCAGCAACGGCAAAAGCCAGAACCACTTTAAGCAGTATAGGTATGCCTAATATTACACCTACAAATCCTGGAATTGTAAAACCTATGCCAGGGCTTCAGAAACCAGGGGATATCAGAAGTAACGTAGAAGAAAAAACTCTGAATATACCAAGTTTCTTGCAAAAAAAATAAAGAATGGAATGAAACGGAATCTCCTTTCATACACAATATAAAATCTTCGTCCTCTGGACGGAGATTTTTTTAAAAATATAAGTTGACTGCCTTTGAAGACAATCATATGGTTTAACTAAAAGCTGGTAAAAAAATACATGGAATATACAACATTCTCCATGGCTATCATATACCATCTTTGCTAAAATTCTAAAATAAAATGAATTATATTTATTCAGGAGGAAATTATGAAAGTTAATGAGATAAAAGAATTAATCCAGGCCATGACACTGGATGAAAAAATTGGTATGATCCATGGAAGCGGAATATTTCACAACGCAGGGGTGGAACGACTGAATATACCGGAGATTAATTTTTCGGATGGTCCAATGGGGGTACGCATGTCCTATCAGGATACCAAATGGTTTGCATCAGGATATTCAGAGGATTATACTTCCTATCTTCCAAGTAACACAGCTTTAGCAGCTACCTGGAACAGAAAACTGGCATATGAAACAGGACGCGTGCTTGGTAAAGAAGCAAGAGGCCGTGGAAAAGATATGATACTTGCTCCCGGTATCAATGTTCAGAGAACTCCTTTATGTGGCCGTAATTTTGAGTATATGGGGGAAGACCCTTATCTTATAGCAGAGATGGTTGTTCCTCTGATAAAAGGAATTGAAGAAAATGATGTAGCAGCCTGTGTAAAACATTTTGCTGTAAACAATCAGGAAACCAGAAGACTTGACGTGGATGTTCAGGTAGATGAAAGAGCACTAAGAGAAATATATCTGCCTGGTTTTGAAGCAGCAGTAAAAAAAGCAAATGTAAAAGCTCTCATGGGTGCTTATAACAAGCTTCGGGGACAGTTCTGCTGTCATAATGAATATCTGTTGCAGGATATTTTACGAAATGAATGGGGCTTTAAAGGAATCACTGTCTCAGATTGGGGCGGTGTACATGACACAAAAGAAGCCGCTTTAAATGGTCTGGATATTGAAATGAGTGTAACAGATAATTTTGACAGTTATTATATGGCAGATGCTTTAAAGAAGGCCATTACCGACGGCGAAATACCACTCAGTGCTATAGATGAAAAAATAGAACATATTCTTTATGTTATGAATGAGCTCCATATGCTGGAGGGAGAACGAAATCCTGGATTGTACAATGATTGCAGAGATAGGGAAAATCTTCTTAAAGTTGCAGAAGAGTCGGTTGTTTTATTAAAAAATGAAGAACATATACTTCCAATTATACCAGAGAAAAATATGAAAATACTGGTGGTGGGAGATAATGCTAACCGTAAACATGCTACAGGTGGTGGCAGTGCTGAGATTAAAGCACTTTATGAAGTGACTCCGCTTCTTGGAATAACTATGGCGGCAGGCGGAAATGTGAAGGTAACCTATGAACCAGGATACGATGCCAATACTAATGCAAATATCTGGGAAAATCCGGATGATATTGAACAGGCAGGGCAGGCAACCAGTCTTTTGGATATGGGGAAAAGCCATTTGCTTGAAAAAGATCCTGCTGTTCTTGCTGAAAAAAATAAGATGCTTGCCAATAAAGCTGTTCAGGCGGCAGGCAAGGCAGATATTGTAATCTTTGTAGGGGGTTTGAACCATATACATGATACAGAAGGCCAGGATCGTGAGAGTCTAAAGCTTCCTTATGATCAGGAAACTCTTATAGAACGTTTGCTTCAGGCAAACAAAAATACCATACTTGTGATAAATGCAGGTTCTCCGGTAGATATGAGAAGCTTTGAAGCTAATGTAAAAGCTATTGTTTACTCCTGGTATGCAGGAATGGAGGGAGGAACAGCTTTGGGACGAATACTTTTTGGACAGACAAATCCATCAGGTAAACTACCAGAAACTTTCCCTGTAAAGATCGAAGACTGTGGAGCCCATAAGCTTGGTGAATTTCCAGGAGAGGATAAGATTCATTATAACGAAGGTATCTATGTTGGATACCGCTATTATGATACCAATAAAATAAAACCAGCATATGCTTTTGGGTATGGCTTAAGCTACACTACGTTTCAGATTGAAGATGATGGTATGATGATTCAGGGAACCAGTGACTCAATCGCTGTGACCAGCCACGTAAAAGTAACCAACACAGGTAAAGTAACAGGAAGTGAAACAATTCAATTATATGTCCGCGCTAAGAACAGTAAAGTAGAAAGACCTGATAAAGAACTAAAAGCTTTTGAAAAGGTATTCTTAAATCCTGGTGAAACAAAAGTACTAAGCTTAACGTTGGACAAGGATGCTTTCCGTTATTATGATGTAAACCTGAAATCCTTTGTTACTGAAAGTGGAGAGTATGAAATTCTCGTTGGAAACAGCTCAGATAACCTTGTATTTACTGAAAAGATAACCGTTTAACACATCTTTTTGGAAAACCCCACAATTTCATTAACCAATTTAGTCAGTTTCCATAATTTAGTTGACATAAGGATTTCTTTCACATATAATTATGATAATTGTAGTACTAGACTAATTTTAACTGAAAATTTTGGAATTGTGGGGGAATAGTTTATGAAATGTCCTTTTTGTGGTCACGAAAATACCAGAGTAATTGATTCCAGACCGGCGGAAGACAATAATTCAATCCGGAGACGCCGAGTATGTGATGAATGCGACAAACGTTTTACAACCTATGAAAAAGTAGAAACCATTCCGTTAATTGTTATAAAAAAGGACAATAACAGAGAAGCTTATGACCGTTCCAAAATTGAAGGCGGCGTACTTCGCGCATGTCATAAAAGACCTGTCAGTGCTAATCGCCTTACCCAGTTAGTGGATGAGATTGAAATCCAGATTTTTAACATGGAAGAAAAAGAAATTCCAAGTCAGGTAATTGGGGAAATCGTTATGAATAAACTCAAAGATCTTGATGCGGTTGCTTATGTACGTTTTGCTTCTGTATATAGAGAATTTAAGGATGTTAATACCTTTATGGACGAGTTGAAAAAGGTATTAAAATAATAAAAATCGAATAATTGAAATAAAGTCGGATTTTAGGTTTGCCAGAATCAGAAGGAAACTTTTGAACAATGCAAAAGTTAAATTTCGACTTTTTTCTTGCAATTTGTACTATAATTATATACAATATAGCCGTGCTGATAGAAGCACAAATACAACTTAATAATGTTTAGAAGAAAGAAAGGAAAGAACACATGAAAAAAAAAGGAATAAAAATCCTTCTTTTGATGTCGGTGTTACTTACACTAACTATTGCACTGTGCGGTTGCACAGGTGATAAGGCAGGAGATACTTCTTCAACGATTACCATTGGAATACCTCAGGATCTTGAGGATAGTCTTGACCCACACGTAGCAGTAGCGGCAGGAACTAAAGAGGTATTATTCAATATTTTTGAGGGCTTGGTAAAGCCTGATAGCGATGGTAATATTGTCCCTGCTGTGGCAAGTAGCTGGCTGATTTCAGATGATGGAACAGTTTACACATTCACATTACGCGAAGGAATTAAATTTCACGATGGAAGTTTAGTTACAGTAGAGGATATCAAAAAATCACTTGATACATGCGCCGATACTAGTAATGGAACACCACTGGTACCGGCTTTTTCTAACGTAGCCAGTGTAAATATCATTGATGAAAAAACAGTAGAAATCGTACTTAGTACGCCAAATACAGAATTCATCTCGGATCTTGCAAACATTAATGCAGCCATTATACCAGCAGATAATGCAGATTCAGCAACAAATCCAATTGGAACAGGCCCATACAAATATGTGTCACGTTCACCACAGGAAAATTTCGTGATGGAAAAATTTGATGATTACTGGGGAACTCCAGCAAACATCAAAGATGTAACCTTTAAAATCTGTGCAAATGCAGACTCAGTTGTAATGGATTTGAAGGGTGGGTCAATTGACATGTATTTAAGACTCACATCAGCTCAGGTTGATGCACTGGATGATAATTTTACAGTAGACGAAGGAACCATGAATCTGGTACAGGCTTTATATCTGAACAATGCAGTGGAACCATTTAATAATCCAAAAGTACGCCAGGCACTGTGCTATGCTATTAATCCACAGGAAATCATGGATATGGTCTCAGGTGGAAAGGGTACTGAACTTGGAAGCAGTATGTACCCCTCCTTTAAAAAATATTTTATGACAGATTTAAATGATGTTTACAACCAGAATATTGAAAAGGCAAAAGAACTTTTAACAGAAGCGGGATACCCGGATGGATTTACATTTACCATTACGGTGCCTTCTAATTATACCCAGCACGTGGATACTGCACAGGTTCTTGCAGAAGAATTTAAGGCAATTGGAGTGACTGCAAATATTAATCTGGTTGAATGGGAAACCTGGCTCAGTGATGTATATGCAGCAAGAAATTATGATGCAACAGTGATCGGGGTAGATGCTTCCAGTTTGACGGCCAGTGCATTATTGGGGCGTTTTGTAAGTACAGCTGATGATAATTTTACAAATTACAGTAATGCAACCTATGATGAAACATATGCCAAAGCTCTTGCAGAAACAGATGATACAGCTAAAACAAAGCTTTATCAGGAATGCCTTACCATACTTGCAGATGATGCTGCAAACGTTTACATTCAGGATTTACCTGAATTTGTAGCATATAATAAAAAATACGCAGGTTATGTATTCTATCCTTTGTATGTGCAGGATATTTCCAAAATGTATATTGTGAAATAAAATAAAGAAGAACAAAACAATAAAATGTATTACTTAAAAGGGAGGCGAGAATATGAAATATGTCTTAAAGAAGCTTTTAGCAATGACAGCGACTTTAGTGGCTGTTTCATTTCTCGTCTTTCTTGCTTTTAGTCTGATACCGGGAGATCCGGCAGTATCCATGTTAGGTACCCAGGCAACACCGGAACGGCTGACCGCTCTAAGAGAACAACTGGGTCTTAATGACCCTGTCATTTTGCGTTATCTGAAGTGGCTCTTTGATTTTATAAGAGGCAACATGGGAACTTCTTATAGTTACAGTCTTCCCGTTACCCAGATGATTTTAGAAAAAATACCCATTACACTTACGTTATCACTTATGGCGTTTTTGTTTATGCTTTTAACCAGCATACCACTTGGAATCTATACAGCAAAACACAAGGATGGAAAAGTGGATCGGGTTATCTACATCATTAATCAGATACTGATGTCAGTCCCTTCTTTTTTTATGGGAATATTGCTTACTTTTCTTTTTGGTCTGGTTTTCAGACTTTTTACCCCAGGGGGATATGTTTCCTATACAGTTAGTCTGTCTGGATTTCTAGGATACCTTATTATACCCGCTATTGCTATTGGTTTACCCAAAAGTGCCATGGCAGTGAAACTCCTTAGAAGTTCTGTGGCACAACAGAGAAAGCTGGATTATACAAGAACAGCCTTTAGTAGAGGAAACTCCATAAATGGAGTGTTATATCATCATATATTAAAAAATGCACTAATTCCGGTTATTACTTTTTGGGGAATGGCATTTGCGGATATGGTTGCAGGAAGTATCATTATAGAGCAGGTATTCAGTATTCCGGGACTTGGAAGAATCCTTCTGACTTCCATATCAAACAGAGATTACCCCGTAGTAGAAGCAATTATTTTACTGATTGCCTTTGTGGTTATTGCAGCTAATTTTATAGTAGATATTGTCTACCGGCTGGTAGATCCAAGAATTTCAAAGACATCATAGCATCATAAGTAACATAAGTATTATAAGGATCATAAGTATTATAAGTATCATCAAAATCATAAGTATCATAAGTATTCTCAGGAGGAAAGGAACAGCAAATTGAAGAAAAAATATAATTACAATCTTATAATTGGAACCATTATTACTGGTTTTATGCTGCTTCTGATTCTGGTAGGGATTTTTTATACACCCTATGATCCGGAAACTATGAGCTCGGCAGATAAAATGGCAGGCATCTCATTTCAACACCTTTTAGGATGTGATAATTTCGGCAGGGATATTTTAAGCCGTATTATGAAAGGCAGCCAGACCACCTTGTTAGTAGCTACAGGAACGGTTTTCATTGGAACGTTCTTTGGTGTAATAGTTGGTGCATTTACAGGTTATTTTGGTGGAATTTTAGATGAAATCCTTATGAGAATTAATGATGTGGTATTTGCTTTTCCTAGCATACTGCTGGCATTGGTATTCATAAGCCTCTTGGGAAGTGGAAAATATCAGGTTATTATAGCACTGGGAATCGCTTTTATACCAAGCTTTGCAAGAATTGTCCGAAGTGAGTTTTTAAGGTGCAAAAACATGGATTATGTTCAAAATGCCAGACTACTTGGAGCTGGTAACCTGCGAATTATGTTTATACATATACTACCAAATACGGCAACGGTGCTGGTTTCTTCTATTATGATAGGTTTTAATAATGCGGTTCTTGCGGAAGCAGGACTTAGTTTTTTAGGTATCGGAGTTCAGCCACCAGACGCAAGTCTGGGCAGAATGTTATCAGAAGCCCAGAGTTACATTTTCACATCTCCCGGATATGCTTTATTTCCAGGTATTGCCATAATCCTTCTTGTTCTTGGGTTTAGTCTTTTAGGAGAAGGGTTCAAGAAAGAATAGGTGGATAAAATGCTGAAGGTAGAAGATTTAAGCATCGAATTTTATGATAATACCATTGCTGAAACGGTGGTATTTGACTTTAATATGGAAGTAAAAGAGGGAGACATCATAGGACTTGTAGGAGAATCAGGATCAGGGAAAACTATGACTGCGCTGGCTATTGCAGGACTTCTCAGAAGACATGGCACCAAGAAAAAAGGTCATATCTATTTTGAAGATGTGGATTTACTTACCTGCACCAGAAGTGAACTTAGAAAATACCAGGGAAAAGATATCAGTATGGTTTTTCAGGAGCCAATGACCTCTTTAAACCCAGTTAAAAAAATTGGCTGGCAGGTGGAGGAGAGCCTCAGGCTTCATACAAAACTTTCAAAGGAAGAAAGATATGAAAAGGCAATCAGGATTCTTCGGGATGTGGATCTGGAAAATCCGGAAGAAATCTATCGTAAATATCCTCACCAGCTTTCAGGTGGAATGAGACAGAGGGTTATGATTGCTGCAGCTATGATATGCGAACCCAAATTATTAATAGCAGATGAACCTACAACAGCTCTTGATGTAACAATTCAGGCACAAATTGTAAAACTGTTAATAAGGTTCAATAAAGAAAACCATACGGCAATATTGTTTATTTCCCATGATCTTAGTCTTGTAAAACAGCTTTGCCATCATGTTATTGTAATGCAGGGTGGAAATATTGTAGAACAGGGTGAGGCTAAGGAACTTTTCAAACACCCAAAAGAGGAATATACAAAACAATTAATTGCAGCCATTCCAAAGTGTGAAAAACCGGAGAAATAGTTATGGAAAATGTACTGGAAGTCAGGGATTTAGAAGTCAGTTATCTGGAAGAATCCTCAAATGTATTTAAAAATAGAAACAGAATCCCGGTTTTAAACGGTATTTCTTTTGATATTAAAAAAGGAGAAATCCTGGGTCTGGTTGGAGAAAGCGGTTGTGGAAAATCCACACTGGCCAAAACCATAGTTGGAATGATTGAGAATTATAAAGGACAGATTAATTTTGAATGTAAAAAACCACTTATGATATTTCAGGATCCTTATGGCTCACTAAATCCAGCTTATAATATTGGCTGGATATTAAAAGAACCCCTTCGTATTAAAAAAGGATATACAGCCAGCGAGATGGATTTAAAAGCCAGAGAAATGTTAAAACGGGTTGGCCTGGATGAGAAAATGATGAAACGTTACCCGGACCAGTTATCGGGTGGACAGAGGCAGAGAGTATGCATAGCTCAGGCACTGATACTGGAACCGGAACTCCTGATTCTTGATGAACCGGTTTCTGCCCTGGATGTGACAATACAGGCACAGATTATTAAATTGCTTCAGGAAATACAGGAAGAATTTAATATTACCATGCTTTTCATATCCCACGATCTTAGAATTGTGTATCAGATGAGTGATAGGGTCATGATTATGCAAAAGGGTAAAATAGTGGAAATCGGAACCCTGGATGAGGTATATTTTTCACCTAAAGAAGATTATACGAAAATATTACTGGATGCAGCAGGTATAGAAATAGACTGATTATTTCGGCATTATTGATAAAACTTAATTAAGTAAATTATTAAAAAAATATAAATTATTAAAAGAATAGCAATATTTTCTAAAGTATTGTGTTCAAAAAGTCGATATACACATTGCAAACCCTAAATATCCTTAGTATAATAAAGATTGTAGTATATTATGTAAATAAAAGGAGGTGAGTGATATGGATGTTGGCGGCATTGGACAGTATGGCGGATTATATAGCCCTTACAGAGTAAATGAGATACCAAAAGTAGATGTTGAGTCTGTTAAAGAACAGGATAAATTAAAGAATGACACTGCTGCAGCAACGCAGATTGGAGATTCCCAGGCAAATGGTTCACAGTCAGCAAATACACAGGACAACAGAAGCCGAATAGCCAATTTAGAAAACATATCACTTACTTTTAATAAAAATAGTGAATTTGATTATCTGGGACAGGACAGCAATATACAGTCTCTGGATATGCAGAAAGCCATCTCAGATATGCAAAAAGATTCCGTGCTTCAGGAGTATCAGTATTTTGTTGGAAGTTCCAACAGCTTAACAGGAAATTTCAGTGATGAAGATGGTACTGTTTTTCCAAAACAAAACTAAAACATAAATAGAATATTTATTTTATCGAAACACCTTGCAGTAATGCAAGGTGTTTTGTTAGAATAGAATGATAAAAAGATAACAATATTGAAGAAAAGCTAAATGGAGGGTAGTGTTATGGTGAATGCTTTTTACCCGGATGAAGATTATGAATCCACCTATGTTATAGATTTTGAGAAATTTTACAAAGAAGGGTATCGTGGAATCATTTTTGATATTGATAATACACTGGTTCCTCATGGAGCACCAGCAGATCGCAAAAGTATGGAACTCTTTAGAACTTTACGAGTAATTGGATTTAAAACCATTTTACTTTCTAATAATAAAGAACCCAGAGTAAAAACATTTAAGGATAAAGTAGGCGGAGGATACATATTTAAAGCCAATAAACCATCTGTTAAAAATTATAAAAAAG
>Ga0302288_1000824_pt1 | contig 22542 bp, 14 predicted proteins | sample III_Fen_N1_1_FD_194549 | JGI IMG/M metagenome (GOLD analysis project Ga0302288, IMG submission 194549) | Peat permafrost microbial communities from Stordalen Mire near Abisko, Sweden - III_Fen_N1_1 | ecosystem: Environmental > Terrestrial > Soil > Wetlands > Permafrost | place: Sweden: Abisko...
TCGTACCGTATTACCTGCATTAAGTAAAAAAATTCCAATTCTTATAAAAAACACCTTCAACCCATCGGCTGAAGGGACATTAATTACTGAAAAAGCTGAAAACAAAAGCTTACAAATTAGAGGAATTTCATCTATCGATCACGTTTCATTAATTACCGTTCAAGGTAGCGGAATGATTGGCGAAGCAGGAATTTCATCGCGTTTATTCCAAGCGATTGCTCGTCAAAAGATTAATGTAATACTTATAACACAATGTTCAAGCGAGCATTCAATTACATTTGCTATTTTACCACAAGATTCGGAAAAAGCAAAAACATGTGTTGAAAGTGAATTTGAACTTGAAATAAAATTAAATTTAATAGATTCAATCATTGTTGAAAACGACTTAGCTGTAATAGCTGTGGTTGGTGAAAACATGAAAAACATACCTGGAATTTCTTCAAAATTATTTACAGCACTTGGTCGCAACGGAATTAATGTTGTTGCAATTGCACAAGGTGCTTCTGAATTAAACATTTCGGTAGTAATTAGCAATATTGATAAAGTAAAAGCAGTTAATGCAATACACGAAATATACTTCCTATCGGATGTAAAAACGGTAAATGTTTTTGTAGTTGGAACCGGAACAATTGGTGGAGCACTACTAAAACAAATAGCATCGCAACACGAAACATTAATAAAGAAAAACGGTATTGATGTTAGAGTTACAGGCATTTCAAATATTGATGGTTATTTAATAGACGAAGATGGTATCGATTTATCAAAATGGGATGAATTAATAAAAGCTAAAGGTAAAAAACCAGTATTTATTGATTTTGTAAATGAGATAAAAGATCTAAACTTAAGAAATAGTGTATTAGTAGATAATACAGCAAGTTACGATGTTGCAGCTGTTTACGAAGAATTATTAGAAAAAAGTGTTTCGATAGTTACTCCAAACAAAATAGCTAATGCAAGCGATTATACACGTTACTTAAAACTACATGCAATAGCAAAAGCATCGGGAGCTCGTTTCTTATATGAAACCAATGTTGGTGCAGGTTTACCTGTTATAAGTACATTAAAAGATTTGATTAATAGTGGTGATGAAATTATAAAAATTGAAGCTATACTTTCAGGATCATTAAACTACATTTTCAGCAATATTAGTTCAACAAAAAAATTCTCGGAAGCAGTTAATGAAGCTCGTCAAAAAGGATTTACAGAACCAGATCCTAAAATTGACCTTTCGGGTAAAGATGTTGCTCGTAAGATATTAATTTTAAGCAGAGAGATTGGTTGTCAAGTAAATCTTGAAGATATAGATATTTCAAATTGTTTAACTCCCGAAAGTCAAAAAACTGAAACATGGGAACAATTAAGTCAAACACTTTCAGCTCACGACGACTCAGTTTATACTGCTAAAATAACAGATGCTGAAGGGAAAGGGAATAGACTTAAATATATTGCAACCTACGAGAATGGAAAATCGTATACGGCAGTAAAAGAAATTGGACCAGAGCATCCTTTTTATAATATATTAGGAAGCGACAACATTATATCATTTACAACAGCACGCTATAAGACCAATCCATTAATTGTAATTGGACCTGGAGCTGGTGCTGAAGTTACAGCTGCTGGTGTCTTTGCCGACATCATCAGAATTGTTAATTACTAAACTATTGATAGTTAGTACTCATGCAAATAAGTACTAACATTAATATATTAATTAGAAAGATTTTTTATATTTGTTTGATAAGTGAAAAGGAATGGAATCTCTGATTATTGAAGCTGAACAAGACACACCTTCGGTGTTGTTTGATAAAGGTACAAATACCTTTATGATTGCAAATAGATCGTATCCCGAAGATGCAATTGAGTTTTACCGACCCGTTTTAGGCTGGTTGCGAGACTATATTAAGGAACCAAACGAACGAACGATATTTGATTTTAAGCTTGATTATTTTAACACAACATCGAGCAAACAAATATTTAAAATGATGCTTCAATTAGAGCAATTAGGTAAATCAAGAGATGTAATAATCCGATGGCATTACAAAAAGTTCGATAAGGAACTTCATAATCATGGTGAGATTTTCTCAAAAATCATAAATGTTCCATTTGAACTGATAGATTTTTGATTATTAAAATAAAATGTAATATATAAAAAAAGCTTATTGATAATTCTCAATAAGCTTTTTTTATACGATATTATCAATAAACTCTATATTCTAAAATCCGGTGATTGAAATAGCAATAATTCAATACTATTAATAACCTAAACAAAGCGATTAATGCTTATATAATTTCAAATCAAAACAATCTTTCTAATTATTGATTAAACCCATAAAAAGACGTAGCTCCTCTTAAATCAAAACTCTTTATTTTATCGTTACTTGAGTTTAGCGTTTCTTCGACTACTGTTAATGTTTTAAATTCCGACAATGAATCGTCTGAATATCCTGATCCAAAATGTGATGGAAAAGAAATTTTTGCATCGGAAGAGACAGGTTCTCCATCGATTATTGCCATTGTTAAGGTAAACTCCTTTTTACAGAATCTAACTGGCTGATAATAAAAATCTTCTGACCCATAACATGCATTTCCCATACCACCATCACCAAAAGCAAAAGGTATAGATATAAATACAATAAGAACAGTAAGTTTAGCTTTAAGGTTTTCGAAGTTCAGTATTCTCATATGTGCCATTGTTTTTTACTTTATATATGAATGTATATTTATTCTTATTAATTACATATTCTAAATATGCTGTAGAATCATTTACCATTTTCAGGGTTGATGCATAATAACCAGAGTAGCTCCCCTTTAACTTAATCGAACTAGCATCAATTTCAGGAAGCGTTCCTTTGATATTTGCACACTTCCCACAAGATGAAAGAGAATAAATGCCAATTGAAAAAGCAATAATTCTAATGATTTGTTTAATCATAATATACAGTTTAATAACAAATTACAGATTGTATTTTTACAAATCCATTTGTGACTAGTTTAATAAAGTAATTCCCTGGATTTACAGATATTTTTTGTTCAACACTTGAAACATTGCAATATGCTTTTTCGAAAACAATTTGACCTAAATTATCAATAACTTGTAAAAGTAAATCTTTTTTTTGTTCATTTTTAATCATACATGTAAATGTTCCGTGAGCTGGATTTGGAATAGTAACCAAATAAATTGGAAGTGAATTGATACTTTCGTTTGTTAATTCACTTTCTGCCATGTTTGATAAAGATTGGCTAAATGGACCATTATCTGATTTTAAAGTTTTGGGTGTAATTGTATCAGCAAAGATTGAAACTATACGATATTTATTATTTCCTGGATTTTCGATTGTGTAGGTTGTTTGATCTGTTGCAAATTGATCTATTTCTTTCATCTTATCAAATGATGGACCTTCGAGAAGCGAATAACCAAGGATTTTTGAACCTTCGTACAAAGTCCAACTTAAAAGAAGTTTATTATTATTTACGTTTTGCTGCAAATGAATTGTTTTTTGTGATGCTGCTTTTATTACAGATGATTCTAAACCACAAGTATCGGTAGTTGTTATTTTGTATTTATATGCTCGTTTATTGATATCTGCTAAGCTATCTACAAATACGCTTACACTATCAAAAGGAAGTTCGCCTATCTTAGCATATATGTCGGTTAATCCTTCACGATAGATATTATATTTCAAGGTTCCGTTATTCTTAGTTCTTTCCCATGCAAGTAAAACGTTTTTGCTGTTTTTGTCAATTGTTGCAATTTTTAAAGAATCAATATAAGGAGCTTGTACTGTTTTTAATTCAACTGAATCGACAAAAGTTTTATTATTATATGTTACAGTTACCGTGTAAACAGATTGAGCCGATGGTGAAACAGTTATTGACTGGGTTACACTTCCATCACTCCAAAGATAATCGGCCATATCTTGATTTGCTTTAAAGGTGTACGATTTCCCTTTGCATGTTTTTGTAAGCTTCTTTTCAATTCCTATTACTTTAATTGTTTTTGTTATAGTACCTGTTGTAATGCTGTTTTTAGCATGTAAGGTAATTGAATATGTACCTGATTTTGCGAATGTTACTGTTGGGGCTAATTGAGTTGAAGTACTTGGAGTACCACCAGTTATTTCCCAATTAACAGAATTTGTATTTGTTAATGACGTTAAAAGTGCAAGTTCTTCATTAGGTTGGACAAAATCACTAGATACACTAAATGTTCCCTTTGGTGAACTTGTAAATACCGTTGATGGATTTGGATTTTGAATAAAAACAAAGTTTGTATCAGCTTTGTTTCCACATTGATCGGTTGCCGAAAGTTTAATTTTATTTGCTCCAACCCAAGAAGAATTTAATAAGCTAACTTCAAGTTGATTGGTTGCAGAAACATTAAATTGCATTGCTGATTCATTATTTAATAACGTATAAGTTAATTTTTGTAAACCAGATGTACTATCGATGTATGATGATAAATCGAGTTGCTGAAATGGGCTTGTTTGTTCGGTTATGTCATTAAATGTAAAGGGAATTGCAACTACTGATTCTTGCGTAATGTGAACTCTTAAAGGAAATGATTTCCCTCCTAAATTTGCATAAAACATAACATATTCATCAAATGAGTTACATGGATTTGTTTGCGAAATTGTTGCATTATTATTAACTATTGCAACTTTAACATTTGAATTTGTTGATGATTTTACGGTAAAAGTTGCACCTGAATATTTGAAATAATTATTTAAGGCAATTTCTGTTTCGGTTAAATCTTTTGTTAGGGCAATTTCTGGAATTGAATCATATTTTATTGCACCATACCCCATTTCTGGTGATGCAATATCGCCAATTCTCACGTTTTTAATGAAAATTGTGAATATTTTATCAATCGGTTTCGTTGCAATTTCGGCAAAATCAACATACATCTGCCATCCACAAATTTTAGTTTCATCTAGAGCATAAATATCTTGTACCCCCGGATTACCTATACTCGGAAGATTTCCACTTTCAGGCATCAAATACCCAATTGGTTGATTACTATATCTTCCAGTATTTAATCCCCACCAAAACATAGAACCTACATCTGCCATATCTTTAGCAGATTTATTCCAAACACTATTAAAACTTTTCCCTTGCCAATCAAAAGTTATTGTTTTATAGCTTGTATTTTCTAAAAAAACGGGCTTCATTGCTAAAGTATTATCCGAAATACGGCCATTAACATCCATTAACATCATAGTTAATGCTGCAGAATCATCTAAGTTTTGAACTTTATATTCGAGGGTCATTTTTTTGCTCATACTGTTACTCATATCCACAACAATTCCATTTACAGTATCATGTTCTGTAAATGGATTAAAAATTTTCGATTCATTATTTATTCTATTAATGAATTCAAAGCCAAATATATTTCCATAATTAAAGTTACCAGTTGGTATATTAACATCAACTCTTAAAGCTTTTTCAATATTATCATAACTCATGGTATATGCACTTGTTGTCCATAAATGTTTTAAATTAATAGTATTTCCATTTTTGGATGGACTAATTGCAGTATCGGTAAAATCGATTAATAAATTTTTTGTGACAGCAGTAATATCTGTTTTTGCTTGCCAAAGATATTTTACGCTATCTTCGTGACTTGAGTATTGATCGATTTGACCAAATACCTTAGATATACAAACAATACATGCTATTAGAATAATACTCTTTTTCATATAATTTACTTTTTTACTTAGCAAATGTAAAACATTTCTTTAAGATTTTTATGCTTTGGTTTAAAGGCTTATGTTTGAGACTATTCGAATTAGATCTCAATCAAAAAACAAAATTTGCATATTACATATTGTTTTTATTTCTTTGCTTCGATATTTAGGGGATATAATTATATCTGTTTGTTATATAATTGAGGCGAGAGATTCATTTTACTTTTATTCATTTACTATATGCGGAAAAAATCTTTTGATTTCGCTTGTAAAACTATTGACATAATAAAGATAAAGAGTATTGTAATTCCAATAATCTTTTCTGTTTTTAGTTTAACGAGTCTTCATGCTCAACAAGCTACGGTTGCAACTGGAGGTAGTGCATCGGGAAGTGGAGGAACGGCATCTTACTCTGTAGGACAAACGGTATATACAACAAACATTGGATCTAATGGTTCATCAATGCAAGGAGTACAACAAGCTTTTGAGATTTCGATAGTTTCTGGTATCGATTATTTTGAAATTACTCTTCAATGTATAGCATTCCCAAATCCAACATTGCATAATTTACTCTTAAGAATTGATGAATTAGACCTTAAAAGTAAATTAACGGCATCGCTTTTCGATGTTCATGGAAAATTACTGTCACAGCAAGAAATTACGGGTATAGAAACAACCATCGAAATGGAACAATATCCTGCACAATTATATTTTCTAAAAATATTGAAACGAGACAAAGAAATTAAAACCTTTAAAATTATTAAACAATAACCCTTTTAATTTATTTACATGAAAAGAATTCATTTACTATGTATTGGCTTATGTTTATCTATAAGTCTTTGGGCTCAAAGTCCCGAAAAAATGAGTTATCAAGCTGTAATTCGTAACAGCAATAACGAACTTTTAACAAACAAAGAAATTGGAATTGAGATTAAAGTTTTAAAAGGTTCAATAACTGGAAATGCTGTATATGTTGAAACGCATACTGCAACAACAAATGCAAATGGATTAATAAGTTTGGAAATTGGATCGGGAAATGCTACTTCTGGAAGTTTTTCGACAATCGATTGGGCTAACGGATCATTTTATATCCAGACAAAGACCGATCCTAATGGAGGTACAAATTATAGCATAATTGGTACAAGTCAATTGTTAAGTGTACCGTATGCATTATATGCCAAAGCATCGGGAAGTGGAGCTGGGAAAGATGGTGTTAATGGCAAATCGGCATATGAAATATGGAAATCGATAGCTGGAAATGAAAATAAATCAGAAACAGAATTTCTAGCATCATTAAAAGGTGAAACTGGTGCAATTGGTTTAAAAGGCGACAAAGGAGATACTGGATTAAAGGGAGAACAAGGCAATGCTGGAATAGCATTTGATGATACAAAATCAAATACCGATAAAACATGGACTTCAGCTAAAATTGAAACGGAATTAAGCAAAAAAGCTGAAGTATCAACGATATCAAAATTAGCAACTTCTGGCGATTATGCCGACTTAAAAAATGTGCCGACTATTCCCTCAAAAACGAGCGAACTATCAAACGATGCTAATTTTCTTACAAAAGAAGTTCAAGCTTTAAGTATCATCAACGATACATTATTTTTGACAAATGGTGGTTTTGTTAAATTACCATATACCGAAGGAACTGGTGTAGATATTGTTGGTACAACTATTTCGGCAAAAGCTACATCTGCAATGTGGAATGCAAATAAATTACAAGGAAGATCTGTTTCTACTACAGCACCTAAAACAGATCAAGTATTACAATACAATGGAACAAGTTGGATTCCTGCCGATAATGCACCAAACGCTACTCACACAGGAGATGTAACCGGAGCAACAACATTAACAATAGCACCAAATGCTGTAAATTCTGCAAAAATTGAAGATGCATCAATAACTGCTGCTGATATTGCTGCAAATACAATAACAGCAAATAAACTTGCTGCAATGGGAGCTACTAAAAATCAAGTATTACAATACAATGGAACAACATGGATTCCTGCCGATATAATTCCTCAAGGAGGAATCATTTATAGTGAAACATCAACTAGTACATCGCTTAATGACGCAGGATATACTTGTATTGGAAAAACAACAACTACTTCGCAAGATGCAATTAACGACCAAGGATCTTGGACGGCAATTAATACCGTTTCTACTCCTATTGCAAGAGTTTCTCATTCTGCTATATGGACAGGTTCTGAAATGATTGTTTGGGGTGGGGATGTAAGTTCTTCTAATTATTATAATACAAATTCTGGTGCTCGATATAATCCAACAAATGATTCATGGACTGCTATAAGTGTAACTGGTGCTCCAACTGCAAGATCTGCTCATTCAGCTGTATGGACAGGTTCTGAAATGATAATTTGGGGAGGTCTTATATCTAATCCTGGAACAACAATGCCATTTAATACCGGAGGGAAATATTTTCCAAATACAAATACTTGGGTTACAATATCAACAACAAATGCACCTGAAGCTAGAAGTAGTCAATCAACTATTTGGACAGGAACGGATATGATAGTATGGGGTGGGTTTTCGAAATCTGCTAATTTAAATTCAGGTGGAATATATAATCCAAAATCTGATTCATGGACCACGATATCATCAACTTCAGCACCTTCAGTACGTCGTTATCATTCCGCAATTTGGACAGGATCGGAAATGATAATTTGGGGTGGATATGATGGTACGGCATTAAATACAGGTGGACGATTTAATCCTACGATTAATACTTGGAGTTCTATTTCTAGTTTGTTAGTCCCTGATGCGAGGTTTTCACATACTGCGGTATGGACTGGTACCGATATGATAATTTGGGGTGGTAGTGGACTGGTATCAAATTCAACTGTAAATACTGGTGGAATTTATAATCCAGCTAAAGATATATGGACTACAACAAGTATTGTAAATGTACCAACAGAAAGAAATCGTCACACTGCAATTTGGACCGGTACTGAAATGATTATTTGGGGTGGTCGAAATACTTCCAATTTAACGGTTGGTGGAAAATATAATCCTATCACAAATACTTGGTTAAATACAGCTGTTGAAAATGAACCTAGTGCAAGATTTGGTCATAGTGCAATATGGACAGGAACAGAAATGATAATTTGGGGTGGTTCTGGAACCGATTTATTTAATACTGGTGGTCGATATAATCCTAATGGAATATCTTTTGGTCCAACAAAATCAAAAGATGTATATATGTTTAAAAAGAATTAATTGTTAATTCAAAAGATGAAAAGTGTGGAGCAGAATTGTATAATTTGCTCCATACTTTTTTAATATTTATCAAAATGAATAGAATCATTATTCTTGTTTTCTCATGTTTCCTTTTTATAAATACTTTACAAGCACAAGAAAACGTAAATAGAGATAAGAAGCTTGTTGTTATAGCTGCTGATACTATCTATTTACATGACATAAAAATTCGAACAAAATTAAATGCTTTACAAAAAGGATTGGAAACAGACGATACTGTTTCATTATTTCAACTTATACAATCTGCAAAAACGGAATTTATATGCAATAAATATGGTTTTCCATTGCTTGACACACTTCTCCGAATCGAATATGAAAGAATAGATTCACATACCCATAATCCCGAATTACTTCAAAAAATAAAGGCAACGGCATATAATAATTCAAAACCATCGCAATTTAAAAATCCTCGTCTCGATCCATATATTAAGAATTATATTTTGCCTAATCTGACCCAACGATGGGCAATTCTTAATTACTCTTGGAACTATAAAATCCATAAATCAATTGGTGATTCAGCAAAAAAAATATTGGATCAAATTAAAGCAAGTGGGAATGATATCAATCAAATAGCAAAACAAAATCATTTGATTCAAAATATCTTATATATATCTAAAGAAAAAGGTATTTATTCAAAGGATACTATTAAAGTTGATACTGTAAATAAAGAGTCGTTTATCGATTTAACGCAACAAGCAAATCCCGAACTAAATTCTATTGTAAATTCTTCCATCGATAAAAAGGGAAATCAAATCACAGATCAACTGATAAATACAGTATTATGCTCACTTAAGCCATTTCAATTGCATTCTACTGTTATTGAAATGGAGAGTTATTTTATAATTTTACAACTATTAGATACAGTAAATGGCGAGTATAAAGTAAACACAATTCAATTTCCCAAAAGAAATTTTTTCGAATGGCAAGATATTGAAAATGCTTTAGTGCCCTCAATCATATTTGATTCTAGTTTATTCAAAACTTTTTGAGAAAAACTATAATCAATGAAATAGATGTTGTAAAATGTTTGTGTTTTGTAACGAGAATCCACATATTTGAAATATACTTCTCAGGAAATTGATATTTTGAATTGCTGTTATTTGCACGATATCAGTGTGTTATATTTTACTGAATCAAAAATGCACCACTTTTGTTTAGACAAAATAATAAATTATTTGCAAAGTACAATTTGTTAATTATCTTTGCCCCGGTTTGTGCTGAGGGATTTTTATCAAATATAAATTGAATAACACCATGTATGTATGTGTATTATAGCGTACAGTTTTGTGGTGTAAATCCATGCTTTTATTATCAATTTATTAATATTCACATAATATTTAGCTAAGGATTATAATTGATATTTGTTATAACATGTGTCATGTTTTATGAGGTGTGTTATAAACCATAAAAATGTAATTCATTAATTATTAACTAATATAAACCAATACATTAAATTTAAAAAACAATTATGCAATTAAACAAAGTACCATTAAAGTTTTTAATCATTGCCGTACTCTCGGTAATTGTTAATTTCAGAGCTCTAGCAGGAAATCCTGTTCCTGAAATTCTTATAGACAATGAGACTATTAGAATTTCTTCTACCCTCGTAAATTTCCCCGATACCGTAAATGGTTTTGATGGAGATTATTATCAATTAAAATTTGAAAACAAAACAGCAAATACCATTTATGTTACTTGGGATCTTGAACTTAAGTATGAAAACATGTGTGTTAACTGTGAAGAAACAAAAAAACCTGAATATTATAGGTCAATTACTTTAACTCCAAATCAAGTTTTTGAAAGTGACTGCAAAAAAGTTACCGATAGAAATTACGTAATGCTTAAGAAATTCAATAATATTGAAACACAGGCTTTAGTAAATTTTTACTTGAGAAATTTAAAAACAAGCAAAATTTAATTTAGTATTTATGAAACAGAAAAAACATATTTTAACTCTGATTGTGTTGATTCTTGCATTTGCAAAAATCTCATTTTCACAGCAATGTGCTCAGATAGTTGCTTCGCCAGCTTCGGCGTCATGTAATGTATCATATAATTTCAATGTAACAGGTGATTTATTTGGTACAACTTTTAATTTTAATTCAGGAACACTACCTGTTGGTTGGGTATCAACTCCGTATCAAGTAGCAAGTCCTTGCTCAACAAAAATGATTGATAATTCATCATACTTTTGGGCAACGACATTACAAGGTGGTGTTCGTTATGTTGTAACAAATCCATTAAATGTATCTCAAGGTGGTGATATAAAATTCTATATGCGTTATGGATCAGATGATCCATCAACTGGTTGTGAAGATCCAGACCTTCCACAAGAAGGTGTATATCTTCAATATTCTATAAATGGTGGGAAAAATTGGATTCAAATTGCAACATGGACACCTGTTTCAGGTTATGTAGGTCCATTATATAAATGGAATAAATATACATATACAATTCCTGCAGCAGCTAAAACAACAAGTACTTTGTTTAGATGGTATCAACCATCAAATAGTGGTGATATGTTTGATAACTGGGGATTGGATAATGTAGAAGTTTCTGCAATTACATCAGCAACAACTTTTGCGTGGAATTTTGGTGATGGAACATCTTCAAATGTTCAAAATCCTAGTCATACATTTCCTGCACCGGGAACATATACCGTTACATTAGATGTTGTTAGTCCGAATTGTATTACTTCTACATCAACGACTGTTACCGTTGCTCCTGGACCAATGTTAATATCTTCTATTATTGATCCAAGTTGCCCTAATTCAACCGATGGTTCTATAAGTGTTAATTTCCAAAATGCTACTTTACCTGTTACTTACAATTGGACTCCAAGTACAATTGGAAATGTAAATAGAGCTACTAATTTAGGTGAAGGTGCTTACGATTTATTTGTTAGAGATAATAATGGTTGTATTGCTGCTTCTACTTTTGAGTTAAAAAGCAAAGGTTCTTTAAAACCAATCGCATTAACGAAAGATGCAACAATTAGTCTTGATGAATTTGGAAATGCTGGTTTAACAGCAAGCACTGTAGACAATGGTTCATATACAAATTGTGGAACAATTGCTTCGATTGCTATCGACAAAGTTTCATTTGATTGTTCAAATGTTGGATCAAATGATGTAACATTAACAGTTACCGATAATTTTGGGAATCAAACATCTGCAATTGCAAAAGTATCGGTTATTGATGCTATTGCTCCAGTTGTTGCAACTAAAGATATTACAGTAAGTCTTGATGCTACTGGTGTTGCTTTAATTTCAGTAGCAGACATCAATAACGGAAGTTTAGATGCATGTGGAATCGCTTCATTAGTATTAGACAAAACAGCTTTCGATTGTTCAAACATTGGTGCAAATACTGTTACTTTAACAGCAACTGATGTTAATGGCAATATTTCTTCTACAACTGCAATCGTAACTATTGTTGATGCTATTGCTCCAGTTGTTCTAACAAAAGACTTAACTATTAATCTTGATGCTACTGGTGCTGCTTCAATTTCAGCTTCAGACATTAATAATGGAAGTTCAGATGCTTGTGGGATTGCTTCATTAGTAGTAGATAAAACAGCTTTCGATTGTTCAAATGTTGGTGAAAATACAGTAACACTAACTGCTACTGATGTTAATGGCAATATTTCTTCGGCAACTGCTATAGTAAAAGTTGTTGATGCAACTGCTCCAATAGCAATTAGCAAATCAATCACTGTTCAATTAGATGAAAATGGTCAAGCTCAAATCGAAGCTAGAGATGTAAACAATGGTTCAACCGATGTATGTGGAATCGCTTCTATATCAATAAATAAATCGACTTTCACATGTTCAGATGTAACTCCTTCAATTGCTAATCTTTCTATTCCTTCAACAGTTGTAAGAAGCTTTGCAGGACGTACAGTAACATTCAACAACATTAATATAAATGGAACAGGCACAAACTTCGTAACAGTTGCTCCAGGCACAAATGTTACCGTTTCAACGAAATGGAATTCATCTTACAATGCAAACTATTGCCCAGGTTGTATTCAACAATTTTATATTGGTGTTAAAGACTTAGCAATTAATTGTATGTACAGTGGAGGCAGTAGCTATAATATTTCTGGAAATGGAAGTTTTAGTTTCATTGCTCCATCAAAACCAGGAGTATATGTAGTACAAGCTGGATCTTCTTTAGATTATTCATGTACTGCAACACCAGCTTCAATTTCTGACAGCAAAACAGATGCTCTTGCATATATTGTTGTTGCGTCACAAGTTAATCTAACAGTAACCGATGTAAACGGAAATGTTAGCAACAGTAAAGCAACAGTATTCGTTGAAGACAAAATCGCTCCTATCGTTATTACTAAAAATATCGTAGTTACTCTTAATGCATCAGGAACTGCATCTATCACATCTTCAGACATTAATAATGGAAGCTCTGATGCTTGTGGTATAGCTACTTTGGTTTTAGATAAAACTTCTTTCGATTGTTCAAATGTTGGTGTTAACACCGTTACATTAACTGCAACTGATGTTAATGGAAATGTTACTGCTGCAACTGCAACAGTAACAGTAGTTGATGCAATTGCTCCAGTAGTTGCAACAAAAGACATAACAGTAAATCTTGATGCTACGGGTGTTGCTTCAATTTTGGTGTCTGATATCAATAACGGAAGTTCTGATGCTTGTGGAATCGCTACATTAGTATTAGATAAAACTGCTTTCGATTGTTCAAATGTTGGTGCTAACACTGTTACATTAACTGCAACTGATGTTAATGGAAATGTATCAACTGCAACTGCAACAGTAACAGTAATCGATGCTATTCCTGCTATTGTTTTAACAAAAGATATCACTGTTCAACTTGATGCTACAGGTGCTGCTTTAATTTCAGTTGCTGATATCAATAACGGAAGTACTGATGCTTGTGGAATCGCTTCATTAGTATTAGATAAAACTGCTTTCGATTGTTCAAACGTTGGTGCTAACACAGTAACATTAACTGCAACTGACGTAAATGGAAATGTATCTGCTGCAACTGCAACAGTAAAAGTTGAAGATAAAATTGCTCCATCAATTACATGTCCAGCTAATGTATCTGTTATATCAAAAAGAGACGACTGTAATCCAGTTGTTACATGGTCTGCTCCAATTGTAACTGACAATTGTTCATTTACTGTTGCAAGTTCACAAAAATCGGGCGATCGTTTCCCTGTAGGTACTTCGGTAGTAACTTATACTGTTACCGATGCTTCGGGTAATGTAAGTCAATGTGCATTTAATGTAACAGTAACTCCAGAGCCTTTAATTTCTAAAATTGCAAGTGTAAGCTTATATGCTGGAAACTTCAATATTTCTTGTAAAGGTAAAAACGATGGTTCTGCAACCGTTTCTGTAATCGGTGGATGTTTACCATATTCTTATGTATGGTCGAACGGACAAACTAACCCAACAGCTGTAAATTTAGTTGCTGGTTCATATACCGTAACAGCTAAAGATGCTAACGGAACTACAACAACTGTTTCGGTAACATTAACTGAGCCTACAAAACTTATGTCTGACATTTCTAGTCCTTATGTTGTAAGTAAATACAATACAAGTTGTAAAGTTGACGGCGATGGTTCTATTTCATTAGTAGCTAATGGTGGTGTATCTCCATATAAAGTAATTTGGAGCAATGGAACACAAGCTTCTTTCGATTTATCGGGATTAAAAGCTGGTTCATATACTGCAACAATAACTGACAAAAATGGTTGTGTTGCTACAAATGCAATTACATTATCGAAACCAGAAAATTGCAACTGTTTACCAACTCCTCCAGCACCTTCAGTAACTTGTGCTGTTTGTCAAGAAATAATTGACGGTAAAACAAATGCTAATTTAACTACAGGAAAAGTATCGTGTGTAAGTAGAACATTTAATGGAAACATTAACACACAAAAAAGTACACTTGTTATTTGTGGTGATGCAATAATTAATTCTTTAAACCTTAGTGATGGTGATAAATTAATTGTTCTAGGTAAATTAACGGTACAAAACTTCAATATTAACAACGTAAATGTTGTTTGTGAAAACTATGGTACATTTATCGTAACTGGTTCTGCTAACTTAAATGGCAAAATCACTAACAATGGTACAATTAGCTTCCAATCATTAAACATCAATAATGAAGGATCATTAGTTAATAATGGCTATGCAACTATTAAATCAAACTTCGGTTTCAATGGTGCTTTTGTAAACAATGGTCAATTTAAAGTTGAAGGCGATGTTACATTAAATAGTAATGCAACATTTACAAACAACTGTACATTAGATTTAGCTAACATCACAATCAATAGTTTGAAAACATGTGCTAACAATGGTACAATGACAGCTTCAAAACAATTATTGATGAATAGTGCAAACTTCCAATTAGGTCAAGGTTCAATTACATCGGCAAATAGTTTTACCGAAAGTCAATCGAACTTAGTAAATGCTGGTGCTAATTGTAATGTATTCCAAGTTGCAACAACAACATTGTTGAACAATGGTGTATTCAATGGTCCAATTGCATTTTGCGATAAAAATGGTATTGAAACAAACAACAACGCTAAATTAATCAATGGTGCTACCTTCTCTTGTTCAAGTTGTTTATATGTAAGTTCTACAACTAAATCGAACGTTGAAGATGCTGAGGTTGAAAACGAAATTGAAGCAACGGCATCTGATCTATCATTTAATGTATATCCAATTCCAGTAGGTTCTGAAGAGAACTTAACGATTGCTCTAGGAGATGAAATTAAATCAGTTTCAATCTACAATATATTAGGAGTAAAAGTTTACGAAAAAACAGTTGATGAAAAATCATTAAGTGTTTCTGGAAAAGAATTAGGATTAGGTACTTTCGTTATCAAAGTAATTGGTAAAGATGGTAAAACATTCGAAAGAATGGCTATCGTAAAATAATTCAAGTTTAAGGTTAATACGATTAGAGGCTGTTTCACTTCAATGTGAGGCAGCCTCTTTTTTGTTTAAATAATCAGGGGGGAATTATTTCAATATTGTAATATATAATAAATATAAACGACCAAATAATAAAGACTAAACGACTTAAAACTGTGCCAATAATGTTCATATAAACCTTGACGCTGATTCAAAAGAAGAAGCCCCAAAAATATTTGAAGTATTATCGGCTGGCGGGACTATTATTATTATTATTTAGCAAGAAACCTTTAAGTGTGCAAAGGATGACTAAATAAACGGCAAAATAAGAATTATGGAAACAAACGAAAAACAAACAATTACTGTTTCAGTAGCTGTGAACGCAAGTATCGAAACAGTTTGGAACTATTGGAATTCACCCAAAGCTATTGTTGAATGGTATGTAGCAACAGAAACATGGCATACACCCAAAGCCGAAATTGATCTGAAAGCAGGTGGAACATTTTTCTATAGAATGGAAGCAAAAGATGGTAGCTTTGGTTTCGACTTTTGTGGTGTTTTCGATACAATCGTTGAGCATTCCCTCATCGAAATTACATTAGGTGATAACAGAAAAGTAAAAATCACATTCGATTCAAAAGGAAATGAAACAATTGTTACCGAAGTTTTTGAAGCAGAAAAAGTAAATCCAATTGAAATGCAACAATTGGGTTGGCAAACTATTCTTAACTCGTTTAAAAAATATGTGGAATTGAAATAGCTTAATAGCTTTCATCTATCTTCAAATAAATTTAAAAATTATTGAAGGTAAATTATGATGCATTGAATAGATGGATACATAATTAATCTGCCCTTACAGGGCGTGGAAATACAGGGTTGATTGCAATTACCAAGGCGTTGCCTTGGGCTGAAATAAAGAGCACTTTCAGTGCGTAAAATACACAAATTATTTCATTATGGGATTTTTAACGTGCTGAAAGCACAAACTATTTCAGCCCGATGGCAACACCTCGGGGATATGGTATCGTGATTGGTTTCGTCCTGAAAGGACAGCTTATTAAAACCCTCGCAACAGAAAATGTTCCTAAGTACAGTTGTGGGAGCGAAAGACGATATTAATTATTCAAGCTATCTCATTAGTTTTTGTTTTTAATAGATTGAGTCCAAAGACTATCTGATACTCTTTCAAATTCATCTTTACTCATTTTATTATTCTTATAACCGGTACTATATGCTGCAAAATGAATATTCTCAATAACACCAGATTTGACCACATAAGAACTAAAAGTTACATTCGTTTTACAATTTTGTGAAAGTGTATATAATGTATTGTTTTTCACAAACCAATAACCATCCATTCCAGCTACGGTAAAAAGACTATCATTAAAAGCCAAACAATTAGTATAAAACCTAAAAGAATTTATATGATATTTCCAAGTGTCTTTATCTTTGTTAACTACAATATATATTTTAACTGATTCATTAAAAAGTACCGCTTTAAAATTATTTTTATCTAATTCAAGATAATCACACAAGTTTTCTCTCTGATTAAATTTTATTCCATTATAGGAAATATCATAACTGCAAATAATATTTATATTCTCTATTGTTATGGCGTTTAAATTAATAACAGTTGTATCTCTTCCCATCTGAGGAATGATTTCTTTTAATATTATCTTTTTTAAATTGTTATTGTAAACTGAATCGCAACTAATTTGACTATATAAAAAATGACAAATGAGTAGATTGATAATAGATATGAAATATTTTTTACTCATGTTTTTTAACTTTCTTAACCAACTCCCAAACAATAGTCTGTAATGGTTTTTCGCTAATGCGTTTCCCAAAGTCACTAAAAACGATAAACACAAACGATGTAGCAACAAGGCCAATAAGCGATCCAGCAAAAACATCGAGTAAAAAATGTTCCGACAAATACAAGCGAGAATAACAAACCAATGTTGCAGCAAAAAAGAATGCATACTTAATCCATCGTGGTCGAACAATTAAAGCCAAACACAAGAAAATAGCAAATGCCGAAGCAGAATGTCCCGATGGGAAACTATTAATTTCGTTTGGTTCAAGACCAGGAACAATATATAGTTTATATAATCCCGAAAAGTAGGTTAAAGGACGTGGTTCGCCATAGAAAAATGCTCGTTTAATAACTCCAACTATAAAGCCCGAAATGGCAAAAGAAGATGCTGAAAATAAAAAATCTTTAAGGGAATAGAATAATAATAAGATGACTATAAACAATGCAAAATAGCCATCTCCAACATGTGTATAAGCAAGAAAGAATCTATCGAAAAAAGGTGCATGAATGGAATTAATGAAAATATGTATTTCTGATTTTGGGAAACAAAAAAGGATATCGATCATCAATAATGCCAATACCAAATAAGCAAACAAAAACTCTTTTGACTTTAGGTATAAGGATTCCATTTTTTATTTAATGATTATATTGTATTAAATGTATTACTAACAACTCGCCAAATGTCACCCTGAGCCTGTCGAAGGGATATTCTTTATTATTCTAAATTATTGTGGTTCGAGCGGACTTGCAGTCCGTTCGTTATTGCAAATAGAAGCACGGACTGCAAGTCCGGGCTAGCCAAGAACATAATGTCGCATTTTAAACTCACCCCCGGTGCTTTGCACCACCCCCTCTCTATACATAGAGAGGGGGAAAGTTTGCAACGCAAACTGGGGGTGAGTTATAAAAAGTCTCAATGAATAGAGACTGATAAAATACGTCAATAGTCCAATCTCATTCTTATTTTACACTTTCGGGCATTAATACCGCTTTAATAACATCAGTTGTGTTAAAATATTTAGCTGCTGCTTTCTTAATATCGTCAGCTGTTATTTCTTTAACTCTTGCCAACGATTGTTCGTAGGTATCAATAGCAAAATCACCAGTATATTGGGTTTCCATAACCGACAACCAATAGTTATTCTTTTTTACTGAAGTTTCGAGACTACGGATCTTTTGTTCGCGGATCTTTTCTACATCTACAGCTTCGGGACCTTTGTCAATTAATTGTTGCATCTCTCCTTTGATGGTTAAGAATAAAGTATCAACTGCTTCGGGAGCACAGCCAAATTGTATTTTTACAGCACAAACTGGTTTTGGATTCTTTTGAACTACCTGACGTGCACGTACTCCATACACACGACCTTGATCTTCGCGCATCGATTCACGTAGTTTGATGTTTAATATTTCAATTAAATAATCGAGAATCAAAAGTTCTTTTTTGTCCCAAACTAAGCTTGAGGTATATTGAGTAAATGCTGTTGCTTGTGGTTCAATTCCTTTTTTGATAACTAGATTTGTTTGTCCTTTAGGGAAATCGGGTTGTAAATACTTAGCTTTTTCAACAGTTGGTGTTGCAGGTAAATTTCCAATCCATTTTTGAATTGATGGTAAAATTGAATCAACTTTAAAATTTCCAACAAATATAAATGTAAAATCAGCAGCATTAGCAAAACGTTGTTTGTCGAATACTAATGCTTTGCCCATTTCAACTTTATGAAAATCGTTGGTATCGTTCATCAAGGTGAAACGTTTATTGTTATTGTATAAAATCTTATATAATGTGTCAGAGAAAATTGCTTTTGGATTCGATTTTTGGAAGGTTAAATCGGTAATTCGGCGACCAATATATGTTTTGTATGCTTCAATATCGATACGTGGAGCAGTAAAGGTTAAATAGTTCAATTGTAAAAGCGATTCTAAATCTTTTGGACTTACATCTCCTCTAACGCTCTCATTTTCATTTGCGATTATTGAATGTAACGATGCCGTATTTCCACTCATTTTCTTTTGTAAACTAACGTCGTCGAAAGCTCCCAATCCACTGGAATTTACAAGATCAGATGTAACTCGAGCAGTCAAAACATCTTTGTCGTCGCACAATGAAATTCCCCCAGGACTAATTCCTAAGAAAAGGATTTCATCGTTTTTCCAATTATTTGGTTTCAATACAACTTTTGCTCCGTTAGCCAAAGTGATTTCGGTGATTCCAAGTGTTTTGTTTTCGCTGCGTTTTGTGACCTTTACAGGTTCAAGTTTTTTGTCAACTAATGGCTTATCGGTATAGGTATCTACAAATTGTGCTGCTTTTTTGTTTTTTGCAGCATAATAAGTGTCAAGAATATCTTTCGATGTTGGAATTACAACCTTATCATTTTGTGGTAACATTACAATAAACACAACATTCTCTTCAGTTATCCAAGCTTTCGCTAATGCATTAAGTTCTTCAACTTTAATACCGAGTAAAAACTCTTTAGCATACAAATATTCGTTATCGATTCCCGGAATACATTCTTGTTTTAAGAAATTGCGAACATATTCTTCAACCAACGATTTCGATTCTGTTTTGCTCTTTTCTTTTGCTAAGTTTTCATACATCGAAAGAAGCGATTTTTTCTGTCTTTCAAATTCTGATTGAGTAAAACCAAAATCTTTAACTTGGTTATTAACTTCTACTAATTTGGTAAGCGATTCTTTTATTTTGTTTTCTTTCGCAGCGGCTTCACAAGTATATGCATCTTTGTTTCTACCCATAAATTCGCTGTATTCCGAACCTGCACCAACAAAAGGAGCATCGGCCTTATGCGATATTTCATCTAAACGATTATTTATCATTCCATTGAATAATGATGTCATCAATAAACTACGATAATCATTAACCGTTTTTTGAGTTTTATGAGGCAACTTATAATACATTTGAACAATGCTATAAGGGAATTCTTTGTCGCTTACCACACTAACAAGCGGTTCTTTATTGTCTGGAATTTCAAAGTCAACATGTGGGCGTTCGTTTGCTGGATTTACCGAACGTTCAAAATATTTTTTCACCAAATGTTCCAATGTGTCAGGATTTGCATCACCAACTACCGATACAGCCATTAAATTGGGACGATACCAGTCTTTGTAAAATTGTTTTACCGTGTCGTAAGGAAATGATTCAAGATTTTCTTTTGTTCCAATAGGCATACGATCGGCATAACGCGAACCTTTTAAAAGTACAGGCCAATATTGTTTACACATTCTGTCTTGTGCACCAAGACCTAATCGCCATTCCGAAATAACAACACCACGTTCTTTATCTATTTCTTTGTTGTCGAAAAGTACATTTTGCGACCATTCGTGTAAAACCATCAATGCAGTATCAACTAATCCTGGGCGATCGGATGGAACCGAAAGCATATAAACCGTTTCATCAAAACTTGTGTAAGCATTTAATTCTGCACCAAATTCAATTCCCATTTTCTCAAGGAAATTCACTAATTCGGCTTTCGGGAATGCTTTTGTTCCATTAAAACACATGTGTTCGGTGAAATGTGCCAATCCAACTTGCGTATTATTTTCTTGAATCGAACCAGCATTAACAGCCAATCGAAGCTCTATGCGTTTTTCGGGTTGTTTATTTTGCTTGATATAATAGGTCAAACCATTTTTTAAACTGCCTTTTTTAATTGAAGGATCAACAGGAATGGGAGCGGTTAAATCAATATTTTGGGCTAATAATGAACTTGTCATTAAAAGGAGAAGCGAGGATAAAATGCCGAATCTTTTCATTTTTGCATGTAATTATGATTAATCAACGCAAATGTAACGAAGTATTTTGCATTCTACTATTTTTCAATTCTTCATTTTTTGAAAAATATGTACATTGCAGAAATTTTATTGCTTTAGACATCAGTTTATAGCAATTGAGAATAATAATGAAGAAATGAAAATTAATCTTATTGCAATTTCGAAAACCGACCAAAAGTATATGCAGGAAGGAATGCAGGAATACTTGAAACGCCTTACTCGTTACATTTCTTTTGAATTGATTGAAATTCCCGATCTTAAAAATGCTAAAAACCTATCGAACGACGAGCAAAAAAAACGTGAGGGTGAATTGATATTAGCCAAGATAGAAAAAGGTAGTGAGGTCATTTTATTGGACGACAAAGGCAAAGATTATACCTCAATGCAGTTTTCGAAACTATTGCAAGATAAAATGAATAGCGGAATTAAAACATTATCGTTTGTAATTGGTGGTCCTTATGGCTTTTCTGATGATGTTTATGCGGCTGCTACTTCAAAATTTTCGCTTTCACGGATGACCTTTTCTCATCAAATGGTTCGTCTCATTTTCCTCGAACAACTTTATCGTGGATTTACTATTTTAAAGAACGAACCGTATCATCATGAATAAATCTTTTGCTATTTAACGTCAAAAACATAAAAGTTGACTGATCTATTTTCAAGTCACTACATATCCTTTCCATACTGTAAGCATACATCTCTACATTCAAATGCTCATTTTCGATAAAATATCGTTACAATTCTGTTCTCAAAACTGAGGGATGGACTTGTAAGCTTACTATAGCTTGCCTCAAACCGAGGGATGAAATTGTAAGCATACATTATCATCGCCCAAATGAATTCATGTTATTATAACATTACAATTCTGTCCTCCAGATTGAGGGACGAAATTGTATGGTTACAATTTCGTCCCTCAATCTGGGGCATGAAATTGTAAAAACATTTTTACCAAGATGAAAGAGGCATAAGCAAAATAAGCAAATGAAAATAATTCAAAAAAAACGTTCCCTTCACATACTAAATAAAATACAATTGCTGTTTTAATACATAGAATCTGTCACCCGGGTAT
>Ga0302288_1000826_pt1 | contig 22532 bp, 21 predicted proteins | sample III_Fen_N1_1_FD_194549 | JGI IMG/M metagenome (GOLD analysis project Ga0302288, IMG submission 194549) | Peat permafrost microbial communities from Stordalen Mire near Abisko, Sweden - III_Fen_N1_1 | ecosystem: Environmental > Terrestrial > Soil > Wetlands > Permafrost | place: Sweden: Abisko...
AGGATGAAATCAGTGCATCAGGTTTCTCAACTTCCGTTAACAGACCGGCAAGACACTTTTCTCCAAGTTCAACAGTAAATTCGTCATTATACGAGATTTTCCGGTTATATTCCAACCCATGTTTTAAAAGAGCATCGTTATAGCCGTTTTCCCTGTCTTTAAAGACATTAATGTGGGTAGGGCCTGTAATATGTGCGATTCGTTTATACCCTTTACTAATTAAATGTTCTGTTGCTTCGAAAGTTATCTGATAATTATCGACCAATACTTTTGGAGTACTGATATCATCACACACCCTGTCAAAGAAAACAAGAGGAATCCCATATGAATTTAACAGCTTAAAATGTTTACTGTTAGTCGTATCTTTCGAAATGGAGGCAATAACACCTGCATAGTTTTGTTTAATAATCGTATTTACAATTCCAACCTCATGCTCATAATCTTCGTTTGATTGAAAAACAGAAAGGATAAACCCTTTTTTATAGGCGATATTGGTTAGTTGACTTACAATATCCGAGAAGAAATTATGATTTATATTTGGGACAATTAAAGCAATTGTATTTTTGCTACTGCCACGTAACTGGACGGCATTCATATTCGTTTGATAATCGTGCTCTTTTGCATATTCAAGTACCAGATTACGTGTCTTTTCATTCACTCGCGGGTCATTTCTTAAAGCACGCGATACAGTAGAATGATGCACATTCAATTCTTTGGCAATATCTTTTATAGTTATTCTTTTCTTCATTTATTAAAATACAAACGTGTGCAAAGATAATTAGATTTTTATATTTATCTTATCATCTTAGACTATTTAATTTATTTTAAGGGAATTGATTGGTATTTCAGGGTTGTATTTTACAGATTATCTGCTGATATGTACAAGTTTTGGACGTATTCCGGATTTTTGGGTTGCAAGGGATTGATCAATATGTGGCAATATTGCATTAAAATTCCCCTTCAGATCCAACCCATCCGAAGTTTTAAAATTACAGGCAATGGTGTATTTATTTCCTGAATATCCGACAGTAAATGATCCTCCGGTAATGGTTTTCAAGGTCGAATTTGCAGCATTTGATTCATAATATGATATATAGGCCCCGATCGGATAGGCTGCATTATCAACGGTATCGTTTTTACCGGGAGCAACCGTAAATGGTAAACCTGAGTCATTAACTGTATAAGTTCCTGCTTGCAGGAGAGTATCGGTAGCAGCCTGAAAAACATCTTCCAGAAACAGATACTGACCAATCCCGGTCAGACTTCCGACTTCGTTGATTTTCAGTGAATCGGTAAACAGGGATACTGACAATACATTGTTTTTATTTCCGTTTTCAGGTAAATAATAATCGCCAAAGAATTCTGCATACCCCCAGGTATACTGTGGATTCTTTTCATAGACCAATTGTTGGTTTAATTGACCACCAACACATGATGTAAGAAAAGTGGCAACAAAGACAATCAGGAAGTTAAATATTTTCATCTACAAACCTTGATTTAACAGGATGAATGGAATTGATTTTTCAATAACGGATTATTATACTTTATGTTGTAAAAACAATTATATTGATATGAAATTTAATCTGATAAATTTTCCTGCTTTCGGATATACCGGACAGGATAATAAGCAGCGAGAAATCCCATAACGATGACGGTTACAAAGACTAACAGAAAATCCATTGGATTGGTTAAGACAGGATATGCATCCACTACATAGCCAGTACCAAGTTTCAGTATCCCAAAATGTTGTTGCAACAGACACATCAAAGCCCCAATCCCGATACCGGATATAGCACCAACTACTGATATCAGCCATCCTTCGAACAGGAAAATACGTTTTATCAACTGATTGTTTGCTCCCAGGCTCCTTAGAGTCTCTATATCCCCTTTCTTATCGATAATCAGCATGGACAGTGATCCAATGATATTAAAGCTCGCAATAAGGAGTATAAAACACAGAATGAGGTAGGTAAACCATTTCTCAATCTTCATAATCTTAAAGAAACTCTCCTGTTGCTCGTAACGGTTCTTTACCTGATAACGATCTCCCAACAGGTTCTTAATTTGTTTTTGAACTTTCTCCTGGTCAACACCGTTGGCTAATTTCAGTTCTACCGATGTAACTTTTGTTTTCTCATAATCAAACAAATCACGGGCGAGTTTTATTGAAACAATCACATAGTGATCGTCGTATTGCAACTGCTTTACCGAGAATATGCCGGAAACAAATGTTCCCATCTGGTTAAAACTGCTTTCAGGGCGAAGCAGATTAATTTTTGAAGTACGTTTAGGGGCATAAATATACAGAGGATCGATAAAATGGGCTCCGAGTCCAAGAATACTGGCTACACCAACACCCGGAACTGCCCGTTCAAAAGCACCGTCATTCAGAATAAACTTTCCATCATACATGATACTGTCTATTCGTGTCATTTTTTCAAAATCATTACTCACCCCTTTGATAGTAGCGGGCATCTGCTTGTTTTTGAATCGCAACAACGCATTCTCTTCCACTACTTCGGTGAAATATGCAACTGACTTTAATTTACGAACGTTATTAAGTTCCTGTGAATTATCATCAAATGTTTTTCCATGAGTCAATGTAATTTTCAAATCCGGATCAAATGATGAAAACATATCCGAAATGAGTAATTCGAATCCATTGAACACAGAGAGTACACACACCAGTGCCATTGCTCCTACTCCAACACCGGCCGCAGAAATGCCCGAAATGATATTAATGGCATTATGCGACTTTTTGGAGAAAAGGTAACGTCTGGCTATGCGAAAAGAAAATGAGATACCACGAAAGGACGATGATGTATTGTTATGTTGGTTATTCATTGTTTCAATCCCTATTCAATTTCTTCGGTTACCGGTCCGGGAGGATCACTTCTCAGTAAATTATCTATATTTTCCAGGTAATCGAGTGAATCGTCAATATGAAAGAACAATTCGGGGACTATCCGTAACTGGTAACGCACTCTTTTGCCTAAATCATACCGGATTGATTTGGCATCGGCATTTACTTTGACCAATACTTCCGCCGCTTTATCACTTGGGAAAATACTTAAATGTGTGCGGGCAATTCCCAAATCGGGACTTATGCGCACCGAAGTAACTGTAATTAAAGTACCGTGAATTTCACGGGCGTACAACAAAAAGATTTCCCCCAGTTCTTTCTGCAACATCCGCGATATTTTTTGTTGTCTCGTTGTTTCCATTAGTTTATTGTTTTGTTAATTGTTTTTGTTCTCAATTCTTCTTATTATTTCAGCTGCATCAAGTCCGATTTTGGAAAATGCAAATCCTTTTTTTGCCAGGTCTTTCAATGAAGCACCTATAATTCCATAAGTTCCATTTTGGAACATATAGGAGATGACTATAAACGACTTTATCAGACAAAATATCCGATGATTCACCACATAACCTTTAAACAGGTATTCCTTCAAAATGTTGTTGGCCCGGATGCGGAATTGAGTGTCACGCTTTGACTTTACACGATAGCCAACTGATATGATAACATCCGGATTATAAAAGATATTTTTATATGCTTTTCCATCTGCAACAGTTAGTAAGGATTCTTTACATATTGAATCCCGCTCCAACTCACATTCATTAAAGATATTTGATACTGGATACTTTTCGATTTTCGTCAATTTGAACCTGTGCAATTTTTGCACAAGTTGACAATTTATCTAATCCATTGGTCATATAAATATATCGTAAATGCTTTGTTATCAAGAACAGTACGTTTTAAACAGAACAGCCATTTGTGCCCGGATCAACTAAACAGTTTCATCTTCAACCTGAACTTCAAGTTGTGTTGAATCTTTAGATTGATAAAGAATTATTTCTCCCTTATTATTCATTGCGTCAGTTTTGTATTGATTTTTCAACAACAAAGATTCTATCTAATTAATCACAGATAGTTAAATGATCTATTTGTAAATCTGCAAATGCATAAATTTCAGCATTCTGAAAATTATTAATTATTAATTCTTAATTACTTAACTATTTTCGCAGGTTCTTCTTAAACCAAAGTTTAAATACCGGATCATTAAAGCTCACTATTTTTCCTGAAATGTCAATTAATTCTTTTTTCTCAAGTGCATCTTTTAATCGTTTCACATTGGCAGACGTTCCTAAATGATATTTCTGAAGAATTTCATTTTTAGTGAATTCCGAATTTACATTTTCAGCTATTGCCTTTAAAAAATTAATCTGATATCCTGACAGTTCCTCAATATAACGGTAATAAAGCATCACGTTTTGATTAAATAACTCTGTAATGGCCGCCTCTATATCCTCATCTTTTGTAACCCCACTTGTCTTTACCCATACGTTCCATGCAAGTTGTTGTACATACGACGAATGATTTTCAACAGTATCACAAATCGTTTTCGCCTGTTCAGGGTTTATTTTTTTACCTGTTGATTCAAATCTATCACAAATAAACCGAATCCAGTCATCACTGTTTATTTTTTGCAAATAAAAAACATCTCCGAATTTATAAAACGGCATGCTTTGTTTTGAGAAAAGCTCTGCCATTAAATGTTTCTTGCTACCATACAAACAATAGGATACTTCGTTTTGTAATTGCCATACCGAACGCAGTTTCCGCTGAAAATGTATATGATCGGTAAATTCGCATATCTGTTGAAACTCATCAATGCACACTACCACCCGAAACCCTTTTTCTTTTGCAATTTTTTGAGGCAAATCGAGTACATCGTCATTCAACTTTACGTTTGAAAAATCAAGCGAAACAGAAAAATCAACTTGTGGATCAATACCAAAACTGATTTTTGGTATCAGTGCTGATAAATATCGCTTTGCACTTTCAACCCATTCCTCCCATTTACCGGCAGTTTGTTTAATCACCTCTGTGGCAAAAAGCAAATAAAAATCTTCAGCATTCCTGCATGAAAAAATATCTATGTTGACTACTTTCAGGTTCCTGTTCCCGGCAATCGCACTTACTTTCTGAACCAGTGACGTTTTTCCCCAGCGACGTGGAGATATAATTATTGAACTGACACCATGAGTAAAATTTGCCAGTAACCGTTCGGTATCTTTTATCCGGTCAGTAAATTGTTCTCCCGATGTGGCTGAACCAAAAACGAATGGATTATTCATAATATTCAATTTTTGATGCCAAAGATAATTCATTTTTTGTTACATACAATATTGTATGTAACAATGTTGTATGTAACAAAAAGGTATGTAGACTATATAATTGAATTTATGTTCATTACAAGAGAAATAATGTACAATTTATTCATTTACAATTTATAGAGCCAGGAACCAAGAACCAAGAACCAAGATCAAAGATCAAAGAACACTGAACTTTTCAAACCTCAAACCTTTCAAACTTCAAACCTTTCAAACTTCAAACTCTTCAAACGCGGAACGCCTAGATCTTCCACTCAAATCCGTCTTTGGTATCCTTAATTTCAAAACCAAGTGCAGTAAGTTCATTCCTGATTTTGTCACTGGTTGCCCAATCTTTATTTTGCTTGGCTTCCAGGCGTATATTCAGTAATAAATCAATAGCCTTTTTATATGCTTCATTTCCGGCATTGCTTTCGTTTTCGGAAACCAATCCAAGTGTTTCATCCACAAACAGACTGAAAACCGATTTAAGTTCAGTTAAATCAACCTCTGAAACTGTTTCTTTCCCATCATACACCAGATTAATGGATTTAAGGGCATCAAACAAATGGGAGATGACTATCGGTGTATTCAGGTCATCAAGCATAGCTTCCTCGCATTTAGCACGAAGTCCGCTTGTATCAACCGATGAAACAGTCGAGGCTGTCAGTTTTTGCAACCGTGCATATCCTTCCATCAAACGGCTCAGTCCCTTTTCAGAGGCCTGTAACGCTTCATTGCTAAAATCTACTGTACTGCGGTAGTGTGCCTGTAGGATAAAGAAGCGTACAGTCATCGGACTAAATGCCTGCGTCAGGAGAGCATGACTTCCTGTAAAGAATTCTTCCAGGTTAATAAAGTTGCCAAGTGATTTACCCATCTTCTGTCCGTTGATGGTAATCATATTGTTGTGCATCCAGTACTTCACTGTTTCTTTTCCCAAAGCGGCAGTAGATTGTGCTATTTCGCATTCATGGTGGGGGAACATTAAATCCATTCCACCCCCGTGTATATCAAATTGTTCACCAAGGTATTTTGTTCCCATGGCCGAGCATTCCATATGCCAGCCTGGAAAGCCCACACTCCAGGGCGACTTCCAACGCATGATATGTTCGGGCGATGCTTTCTTCCAGAGTGCAAAATCAACACTACGGTGTTTTTCGCTTTGTCCGTCCAACTCACGCGTTGATTCAAACATGTCTTCAATATTACGGCCCGAAAGTTTTCCGTAATGGTATTTTTTATTGTATTTTTCTACATCAAAATAGACAGATCCTTCACTGATGTAGGCATAACCGGCATCCAGTATTTTTTGTGTAAAGTCAATCTGCTCCATAATATGACCGGAAGCATTGGGTTCAATGCTTGGAGGTAACACATTCAATGCTTCCATGGCTTTGTGATAGCGATTGGTATAATACTGCACCACTTCCATTGGTTCCAGTTCATCAAGCCTTGCTTTTTTTTCAATTTTATCTTCGCCATTGTCAGAATCATTTTCCAGATGCCCGACATCAGTTATATTCCGTACATATCTGACTTTATACCCTAAATGCATGAGGTAACGGAATAAAATATCAAACGTAATGGCAGGACGAGCATGACCCAAATGTGCATCCCCGTAAACAGTAGGACCACAAACATACATGCCTACGTTGGGAGTATGAATCGGGACGAATAATTCTTTTTTACGACTTAACGTATTGTAAATGTATAATTTATTTTCCATAATCAAATATGTAAACTGATGTACTACCATGAATATTTTGAAGTAAGAGGTAAGAACGAAGATATAAGTGCTTAGTGTAAATAAAATATTAGTTCTTCACTTTTCCCACTAATTTTTTCTCATTTTTTATTCCTCATTCCTTAATGCTTATTTCTTATTTCTTAAACTTGTTACTCTTATTCCTTACCTCTTACTTCCTACCTCTCATTCCTCAATCCTCATTCCTTCTTCAAAGAATTCCCCGTTGTCTTTTCAGACTTTCATACGCTTCATTGACAGACCTGAATTTTTCCGTTGCCGATTTCTTCACGTCTTCACCCAGATCGTTCACTTTATCCGGGTGGTATTTCTTAGCCATATTTCTGTAGGCTTTTTTTATTTCCTCGTTTGTTGCTGTAGGTTCAATTTCAAGTGATTTATAGGCCCAGTCCTGATCGATGTGCTTCATGTAAGGTGCTTTCACCGATTCAAAATCAAGCCTGTCAATTCGGAATATATCGGCTATCCGTTGAATGGTAGCCATTTCCGCAGCAACAACTTCGCCATCGGCATACGCAATATTAAAAAGCAAATGGAGTAATTCCAGTTTTGAAGAATAATTCAGGTTCTGGCTTATCTGCAGGGCAACTTCTGTTTCGTTGATGTTTTGATCCAACAGGTTTTTTAGAATTTGTAAAGCATCCAAAGCTCCCTGTTCTCCGAAGTTGGCAACTAAAAATCGTTTCACCACGACAAGTTCCGATTTATCAACATGCCCATCCGCTTTCATGATACATGCCATAAGCACCAGCAGGCTCATTTTGAAATCACCTTCTGTGGTCCTGTTCGAACTTAAAGTTGTTGAAACGCTTGAAATACCGGAACCATCAAACATGGATCCCAGCGTAAAACCGATTAATGCGCCAATGGGACCGCCAAATGCCCATCCCAGGCCTCCACCTATCCATTTACCTAAACTACCCATAAAGACTTTATTTGAAATGATTTTAGGGGTACAAAGATACAAAAAATCAATTTGAAAATGTGATAATTTGGAAATTTGGAAATGAAAGGGCCTCATATAATTTAATATAAGATTATTTTTAATTTAATTAACACAATTATACCCCTGCTTACAATTAATGATTCAACTATTATCACAGCTTGATTCGCATTTTCAAATTGGCTTATTTTCCACTATCTTTGCACTTGCATTGGTTCGCGATTTCGTATTACACGAAAAGTGATTAAAAGGGAATGCCGTGAAAACCGGCAACAGTCCCGCTGCTGTAAACTTTAAGATAGTTTGAACAATACTTTAGCCACTGTTTGTCAAATGACCGATGGGAAGGCGTTCAAAAACAAAGTGAGTCAGAAGACCTGCCATGACAATTAGTTTTAGAGCTTTCGAGGACAAAGCCAGAAACCAATAATGCACCTTCATGCTTTGTTGATTTTTCTTTTCCTGCAAGCTATTTTGGGATTTATTTATACAAATAGATTGTATGTCGGCTTTTACATTTCAACAGTTGCATTCTTCCAGGGCACTCCCGTTTTTATGGTTGTTAATACTGCCATCCGTCCTTGCAGCTCAGAATTTAGCTCCTAATGACTCTACAAAAACCCATAATATTCAAGGAGTAACAGTTACCGAAAAATATCCCGATTCGGAAGTCCGTTCATCAGCTCCCTTACAGATTTTGTCTGCAAAAGACATTGAAGGACTGAATGTATTACAGGTTTCGGATGCTGTGAAATGCTTTTCAGGTGTTACGGTAAAAGATTATGGCGGTATTGGAGGGTTGAAAACAATTTCTGTTCGCAGTTTGGGTGGAAATCACACAGCGGTAAGTTATGACGGGATTACGTTGACCGATTGCCAGACAGGACAAATTGACCTTGGAAGGTTTTCGCTCGACAATGTGGATATGATTTCGCTCAACAGCGGCCAAAGTGATAATATATTTCAACCGGCCAGACTCTTCGCATCAGCCTCCGTACTGAATATACGCACCCTGACTCCTGAATTTAAGGAGAATATAAAAATGAATGGAAAAGTGTCTCTGAAAGCAGGGTCATTTGGGTTGTTCAATCCTTCGGTGTATCTTGAAGATAAAATGAGCAAAGTATTATCTGCTTCATTTAGTGGCGAATGGCTATCAGCTGATGGGAAATATCCGTATATTTTGAATTACGGACCTTCATCTTCCAATCTGACCACAAATGAAATACGTCAAAATACCGATGTGCAGAATTTAAGACTCGAAGCTGCCGTATATGCTCATTTCTCCGAAAAAGAAAACGGAACTATCAAGGCTTATTATTACCAGTCGGAACGCGGATTACCCGGTCCGACAATATTATACAATGCCGAAAGTTCATCAAAACAAAGGATATGGGATAATACATTTTTCACACAGGCACATTACGAAAAAGAGTTTTCTCGCTTTTGGGTTTTCCAGTCGAATGCTAAATTTAATAGCGGGTATATGCATTATTTAGACCCGACTTATTTAAATTCCGAAGGTAAAATGGAGAGCAGGTATCTGCAGACTGAATACTACGGATCGGCATCTGTTCTTTTCAGAGCCATGGAAAATTTATCTTTTTCGGCATCAACCGATGGAGCGGTTACAACACTCTCTTCCGATGCCAAGTCCTTTGCTAACCCAACACGATATTCCTGGCTTACGGCAGCTGCAACAAAGTATGTGACTAATCAGTTTCTTGCAACAGCGAGTGTGTTGTCAACAGTGGATGATGAAACTGTAAAAACCGGGAATGCAGCCACTGTAACCCCTCAACTATCACCCTATATAAGTCTTTCGGTCAAACCTTTTAAAGCACAGGATTTCAGGATGAGGATCTTTTACAAGAACATTTTCCGTCTGCCTTCGTTCAACGACCTGTATTATTCGGAAGTCGGCAACAGGGATTTAAGACCCGAAAAAACAAATCAGTACAATCTGGGGTTTACGTACACACATTCAGTAAGCAGCTGGTTTACACTACTTTCGCTGACTCTGGATAGTTATCATAATGATGTCACCGACAAAATCGTTGCCTATCCGAATAAAGATACCTTCTCCTGGACCATCATGAATTACGGGAAAGTGGTGATCGACGGGGTGGATGCTACAGTTGAAACTATATTTCAGCCCTGTAAAAAAATAGGGATTGTTCTTGGAACAAATTATACTTACCAACGGGCTTTAAATGTCACGAATCCCCTTGATGGCGATTACAACAACCAATTGCCTTATACGCCGAGGGTTTCAGGTTCAGGGAAAGCAGGAATAGAAACTCAGTGGATCAATATCTCCTATTCGCTTTTATGGTCGGGCCACAGATATGCAGTCAATCAGAATTATGGAGAAAACAGGTTACCTGCCTATTACGATCATAGTCTCTCGTTCAACAGATCTTTTCTTATAAAAAATCAGTTGGTGCATGCGAATCTGGAAATACTTAATCTGTTGAATTCGAATTACGAAATTGTGAAATGGTTTCCCATGCCGGGCCGATCCATCAGGGCTACCATATCATTAAAATTCTAAGCGAACAATGCTCTGTCCACCTCATTGAAATTTGTTATGATCCGATATGGAAAGCGGCTATAATTTTCTCCATACGAATTTACGATATAAATCTTTCCGGCACCTGCACTTTCGGCCGCTTCAATTCCGGGGATGGAGTCTTCAAAAATTACCGTTTCCTGTGGTGGTAAATTTAATTTCAAAGCCGCAGCCAGGAACACATCAGGACACGGTTTTCCTTCGAAAGTACCATTATTATAAACTATTTTATCCAACCTGAACCAACGGTCCAATTTCATATTTTCGAAATAGAAACCTACATTTTCAATACCTGCAGAAGTAGCAATTGTAAATGGGATTCCTTTCCCCTGTAGGAAATCAAACAAATCTTCAGCTCCGGGAGCAAATTTTAAATCGTTCATGCATAACTGCCGATAAATAGCTTCCTTGTCCTGTGAAAAATCATGTATATCCTTTTCGGTTATCTGATTGCCAAAAATTCCACGCATGATATCAGGATTGGTCTGCCCATGAATCTTGACGCGTTTTTCCTCATCCGAAAGCGTAACCCCATGTTTTTCAAGGAATATATCAAATGCCAGATCATGAAAGGCAGTATCCCAAAAAAGTGTTCCGTTAAAATCAAAAATTAGTCCTTTAAAAGTCATATTGTAGAAAGTTAAAACCGATATCCGAACATCAAATTGTATCTATTTGTCACACAGCCTAGATAGACGTATTCTGAAATGCCGGTTCCTATTTCATATCTTATCTCTGCTGAAATCCTTTTGTGTATTAATCCTAAACCGAAAAGAAGACCTTCTTCATGTTTTCTCGTTTTTTCTAAAGCTTTAATTTCAACTATTGTGTGAGTAGAATAAAATTTTGTTTCTAGGGTATTACTATTCACCTCTTTAAATGCAAGACCATTAGAAAACCCGGAATTTGCAAAAACCTGAAATTTGCCAACCGGGAACTTAAAACGAATCATATTGTTCAATTTAAGATAATAATATCCAAGTTTATATGTGTTATTTTGATAATAATTACTGTTATTGAAAACACTATAAAATCCATTAAACGTATAGGAATTATATAATAGTTCGTTATATAATGACCATTTGTTATTATGATAAGGAAAATTGATATTAATGAATATACCTCCAGTCGGACTAAAATCTTTATTCAATTTCACTTTTGCAAGATAGTCTAAAGCTGTAGATTCACTGTTGCCTTTAAATGCAATATCTGTCATGCATATCCCTCCAACTACTCCGACTTCTACCTTCATCTTTTTCTCCTTATTAATCGAAATTTTCATTCTCGTTTGATTATAATAATACTTGAAGAGTTTCTCCAAACTCCCCCTGGTATATGAAATATTATTAAACATATAGTTAGGAATTTGGCAGTTTTGGAAATACAATATTAATTGACCGATATAACGATTATTAATTTCATTAAAATCATGGCCTTCAATGGTTTTAACAAAAGCCTTAAATTCCAATAATTCATATTGAGAATTATTGTATATGTAAAAATTATGCTGTCTATTTTTGTCGCAATAGTAATAGAGACTTTTAGGACCTTGTATAATAGTTAAAACAAATGTTGTATCTGTTCTGAATTCAAATGTTGGATCTGAACTTATTCCATACCGGATATTGCTTTGATCAACTTTTACAATGGCGCTTTTATAAGTCTCATCCGCTATTGAAAATGCGATTATTTCGAGAGGTTTGTATTTTTTAATGTTGGAAGTTTTTGTTTCTTTAAAACTTATTTGATTTGGGTTTTGCTCCAAATTCAGGGATTCAATAAATCCTTTAACAGTATCACCATTCTGTTGTATGATGTAACCCGGAATAAAATTTTCTTGTGAAAACATCAATATTGAAAACGAAAGCCCGAGAAGTATAAATAAAAGTTTAAAAATTGAGTTCTTCATGTCTAACGTTTTTATATTTTATAAATGATTTAATTGTCATATTTCTGAATTCTATCTGGTTACTTTCATTCTGGAACCCAACAAATCCTTTTGAAGCTGTAAGCCCTGTTATGTAATTTTGAAGCATTCCGTTTACAAAGACTCTCAGGGTATTGTCTTTGCAGATTATCCTCACAGAATTCCATTCACCAGGTGTTTTTTCGTTTGAAGGATGCATTTTTTTTACTGTAAACTTCAAATGATCTGTACATTCCTTTCCCCATAAACCTTTCATACAAATTATATCACCTGCATCACCTGCCTTTTGTTGGATCTGATAACATGCCGGCCATATCGTATCCTGTGGTTGAATATGGACTAAAACTCCACTGTTACCAGGTGTTTTTATCCATCTCCATTCGATAAACAGTTCATAATTTGAATAACATTCTTTGGTCCTCAAATACCCGTTTGAAATACCGGTAATCTGTAAAATTCCGTTATCCATTTTGAAAACATCAGCGGGTTTAATTGTCTTATTTTTCAGAACATACACCCAGTTCTCCTGATCGGATGGTAAAAAAAATGATTTTTCTACAGCTAAATTTTCTTGCTTCTGAGCAAAACTACAGATTGAAGAAAATAAAAAAAATAAAGATAAAAGGACAAGGAAAACTGATTTCATGAATACATTTTAAAGCCTAAGTATAGGACAACATAATCATGTTGCTTAACAGACCTCAAAATTAATGAATTATTTTATACTTTAAAGAATTGGGAGGCTAATTTAATTAAATTTTTTCGGCTGCAGCATTGTCAAGATAGAATTGTGCCGGAACAGATTGAGCATGAATATACGATGCAGGATAGGTTTCAGAATTTGGTTCCCGATGAATTATTTGTTTCAGCACTTCAGCTTTCGAAGCGCCTGTTATCAAAAAGACCACCTCATCAGCCTCGTTAAGTATCTGACCGGTAAGAGTTATCCTCTTCTGATTGGTAACCGGATGCGTTGACACAGAAACAAACCTGTCGGAATTAAGAAGGCTTAATTCATTTGGAAAAATAGACGCAGTATGCCCATCATCTCCCAGGCCGAGTAAGATTAAATCAAATTTCGGAATGCCGTTACGCGATGGTAATTGTGTTTCAAGGATATTCTGATAATGAATTGACTCGGTTTTAGGATCTATTTCCCCCTGAATCGGGAAAACATTGGCATCATGGATGGCTACATTTTTTAATAGATTCTCATAAGTCATCCCATAATTGCTTTCAACATGTGTCGGGGGTACACAACGTTCATCTACCCAAAAAAGGCGTACAAAATGCCAGGGTATAGAATCGGAATATTCTTTTGCCAACAAGTTAAACAGAATTTTCGGTGTATTTCCACCTGACAAAGCAATATTGAGAGGAAGAGACTTTTTATTTTTTTCCTTTGCTCTGGTCAGAATCAACTCAGCAACGCCACGTGCTGTCTCTTTGGGTGTTTCGTAGATATGAAGATTTGAATTCATGTTATATAATTCTTTAATAAACTTATATTGTATCAACCTACTATATAACTAGTTGTAATATGCTATTAATCATGTGATAATAAATAGCATCTTTTCAGTCCTTCTTAGTTCTCTATCTTGTTGTTCGATCCCAGATCATGGGAACTTAATAATAATCTGTGTATATCAGTGTATAATCTCTTTTTGTTGTTGTTCGATCCCTGATCGTGGAGACTATGTAAAAAAAATCAGATTAATACATCCCGATATTTTCAATCAGTTTTAAATTTCTTAAAAGGAGCACGCCATTTTAATTCTTTATTCCCGAAAAGAGCATTCGCCTCTTTTGGACCCCAGGTATTGCATTCGTAAAAATAAAGCGGAATTTCAGGGTTGTTTTTCCATTCTTGCAAAATAGGATCAACAAATTTCCAGCTTGCTTTGACAGCATCTGCACGTGCATATAGTGTTGAGTCGCCAATCATACAATCCAATAATAAACGTTCGTAGGCTTCAGATATTTTATGGTCTACCAAATCGGAATAATGAAAAGCCATATTTACATTTTGTACTTTATACCCTGCACCCGGAATTTTCATTCCAAAATCAATGGCGACTCCGGCATCAGGGCTAATACGGAGAATAATCATATTTGTCGACTGAGCCATACACCTCTGTTTAAAAAGCTGATGTGGTGCCGGTTTCAGGTGTATTACCACTTCGGTAACGCGCTCCGGCAGGCATTTACCTGTCCTAATATAAAATGGGATATCGCCCCAACGCCAATTGTCTACATAAACCTTCATTGCCACAAATGTTTCTGTCCTTGAATTAGGTGCTACTCCTTTTTCCTGACGGTATCCTTTTTGAATCACATCATCCACCATCGTTTCAATATATTGGCCACGAACGACATTCTGGGCCATTTCAGCAGGTTTAATCGGGCGTAACGACTGAAGTACCTTTACACTCTCATTTCGGATAGATTCAGAGTCGAAAATAGAAGGCGGTTCCATCGCAACTACTGCCAATACCTGAAGCAAATGATTTTGAATCATATCGCGTATCGTACCTGAAGAATCGTAATAACCTCCACGATTCCCTACTCCTATTTTTTCAGAAGCTGTAATTTCAATTCTGTCGACATATTTGCGATTCCATATCGGCTCAAAAAAACCATTCGAAAAGCGGGTAACCATAATATTCTGAACGGTTTCCTTTCCCAGGTAATGATCAATCCGGTAAATCTGGTCTTCATTAAACCCAATCCTGAGTTTTTTATCCAACTCCACAGCCGAATCATAACTATATCCAAAAGGTTTTTCAACAATGATCCTTTTCCAACCATCAGCTTCAGTATTTAAGCCTACCTGAATTAAATTGGCTGCTACAACTTCGTACAAAAAAGGTGGAATTGAAAAATAATAAATTATATTTTTAGGGATTTCCAGTACTGCAGACAGACTATCAATTTGTTCCTTTAAAAGAGCAAAATCTTCGGGCGATTGATTATTCACTTTTTGGTAATAAACATGTTCCAAAAAGCTTTGTAACTTATCCTGATCTACTTCAGAAGAGGCTTTTGAAAACTCAAGCATAGATTTGGCCACTTCTTGTCTGTTTATCTCACCATTCTTTTCCTGGCTACCTGCCCCTATCACGATAAAATTTTCAGGTAATAAATTATCGAGATATAATTGAAAAATTGCAGGCAACAGTTTTCGTTTTGCCAAATCACCATTCGAACCAAATATAACAAGTATCTGATTCTCAACTGGATTCTTTTTATTGTTTCTTTTAATTAGTTCGCCCATTCAATTATCCATTTTTATATTTTATAACAGTTGAAACGCAAAATCGTTCAATAAAGAGTGGTTTATTTGCATCATAACCTTTCCCCTTAACTCCTCACTTCATTTTCAATCTACATTAATTCCTAACATCATTCCATCTTCAATCAGGTTCAATACTTTTTTAGTCTCTGTTTACTAATGTATTTAACCCCCTGATTTATCCATCTCTAAATTTAATATTCTAAATTTGTTAGTTAATTATTCTCCAATATCTACTTTGTGAAGAGTTATGACACTTTAAAAATCAGAGATAACAGACAAAATTCATTTATCTGATTTCCTAATTTTCTAAAACCTCACAAATATTAAATACACCTTTTTTCAGAGTCTGCTCAGCCTTGTTTGATACAAGTCAGAAGAAATAAAGAGAAGGAAAAGGATGAAGAGATGATGGGTCAGGACAAGCATCCCTGATTAAGGGCTCCTCATTCCGGATTCCGGGTTTGAAGAGTTTGAAAGGTTTCAAAGGTTTAAAGAGTTTAAAGAGTTTAAAACCAAATGTGACTCTTTGGACTCCATTGAGTACAAAGTTATTCCGTGATTGATTGCAAAGATAAAAATTATACAACAGATAGCCAAAAAATGCGTATAAAAAATTCAATAAAACAGGATAATGTACAAAGATGTTTTAAGAATATCAATAATTAAAATGTATAGGTTTATCCATAACTGGATCTAATGGACAGTTGACTGCTACAATTTCATGTTGGTGATTCCTGCCTCGCGGAATGAATAAAATCTTTCTTTATAGCTTTAAAAGCTTGTGAGGATTATCCTAAAATATAATTTACAATAATCAGTAGTCTGTTTAACTACCTACTACTTTACCAGACAAGTCTTTACATCTTACCTATTGCATACTACCTACTACTCCAAAGAATTCCATCCCTGGGCGCGTAGTTCAATTTCTTCCCCTTCGCGACCAACCAATTGTAATCCGAGTTCGGGTTTGGTAGTATGTCCAACAATGGCTATACCTTCAAGTGTAACAATTTTATCATAATCTTCGAGGGAAACGGTGAAAAGGAGTTCGTAATCTTCACCGCCATTCAGTGCAGCAGTGACGATACTCATATTTAATTCTTCCGCCATGACTACCGCCTGGTAATTGATGGGTATTTTATCTTCATAAATCCGGCAACCCACTTTGCTTTGGGAACAAATATGCATTAATTCTGATGATAAACCATCGGATATATCCATCATGGCAGTCGGAACAATTTCATGATCACGAAGGAGTTTTATAATATCTTTCCGGGCTTCAGGTTTTAGCTGACGTTGCAGGATATAGTCTCTTTCTTCAAAATCAGGTTGTGCTTCATCATTTGCAGCGAAAACCACTTTCTCGCGTTCCAGTAATTGCAGGCCCATATAAGCAGAGCCCAAATCACCTGTCACGCAGATTAAATCGGTTTGTTTCGCTCCGTTGCGGTATACAATTTTGTCTTCATCAGCTTCGCCAATACAGGTAATGCTTATCGCCAACCCTGTTAATGATGCGGAAGTATCGCCCCCAACCAGATCAACGCCGTATTTATCGCACGCCAGTTGAATTCCGGCATATAATTGCTCAAGATCTTCCACAGAAAAGCGTTTTGAGACACCTATAGAGACTGTCAACTGCTTTGGCTCGCCATTCATGGCATAAATATCGGAAAAGTTTACTACAGCCGCTTTATACCCTAAATGCATGATCGGAACATAAACCAGATCGAAGTGAATCCCTTCGAGGAGAAGATCGGTAGTTACAAGTACTTTTTTATTTTCATAACTCAGCACAGCTGCATCATCACCAACACCTTTCAATGTGGACGCGTTTTCAATTTTAAATTTTTCTGTCAGGTGTTTAATTAACCCAAATTCACCGTAAGATGATATTTCTGTTCGTTGCATGTTTCATTTAGATATACACTTTTCTAAAGTCTGTCTGTTGGAAAAGTGAAGTTGAATAGATTTAACAAGGTATTTTATCTACCCTTATTTTATGCCTGCCGCCTTCAAAATCTGTTGAAAGAAATATATTTACCATCCCTTTTGCTTCATTTGCAGTGATAAACCGGGCCGGAAGTGAAATCACATTCGCATCATTATGACGGCGTGCCAGTGATGCTATCTCATTCTCCCAACAAATAGCCGATCGGATTCCCTTATGTTTGTTTGCAGTCATACTGATACCGTTTCCGCTTCCACAAATACTTATTCCAAAATCAAAGTCTCCGTTTTCAACTGCAATTGAAAGAGGATGTGCAAAATCGGCGTAATCGCATCTTTCGGAAGTAAATGAACCAAAATCCTTAACATAGGCAACCTGGATCGCCTTTAAGTGGTCGAGAATTGTGTTTTTTAAATCGTAGCCTGCGTGATCATTACATACTGCAATCCGAAGTTCGTTAATTGGTTTCATATGTTTTAGTGTTATCGTTTTTATCTTTCAAAAAAAAATAATTTCATTTATTGATGTACAAAAGTAAATATTTATTTCCAACTTCAATCCAATCAGGTTAAATTTAAATATACACAAGAATTCCAAACAGAAAACAGAGGCGTCCATTTAATAGTAAAGCATTGATTATGTGTGTAATCGAAGTAAAGACCGGAATATTGGGTAAAGATTGAGTTTCAAGAACAGGTTTTTTGGAAAAATGGGAAAAAGGAGACCCGGCTGTTGAACTTTGGTTGTTAATTCCGTATCAAACCGAAAAGTTCTATCAGAAAAATGATTCATCCTGATTTATTAGACTTGTTCCTTTTCTAAAAGAGGGTTCACTTTCGACTCTCTTTTTTTCGGAAAAACAGTGTCAACCTGTTTGACTTAGGTGTATTGACATATTGATTCATGAAAGCATCCTCTTCATCAAGATTTTTTATCATTCCCTTAATTGATTTTTCCATACTTTGAATCGGGTTTTTTAAATCAAATTTATCCTGATTCAAAGTGGATAAAATCTGATCTGCCGATTCAAATAACTGACGTGATGATGATAGAAAATTAAGAATTTCATCGTCCTTCATAGATAAATTATTAAATTGTTTATTTCTATACCGGATGTAATCATTAAACTTCTTAATTCCTTCATTAAAATATTTCACAGCAGTATTATACTCTTCTGTTGTTATCTCTTGTTTGTTTTGTAAAACCTTAGTTCGAATCATTGAGTTGGTGATTCCGTATTTCAGTATCCGTTGATTTTCTCTCATTAATTTTTCTGTCAGACTTAATCCGTTTTGAACAGTTATTGAATCGACAAAATGGAAGTTTGAAATCCGGGTCAGTTTCGAAAAATCACCTGATTCAAATTCCTTGTGAGTGATTGGATTATTCGAGAATTGCCAGATGGGGTCAAAAGGGATATGAGTTTTAATAAATTCATCAGGTTCAATCATAAAAAAAACATCCCTGAACTGATGGGTATAAACATTTCCCCTTACAAATCCTGCTGCCCAGGTAACATCTATATTGTAGAATTTTCCATTGATATAAACTGCATTCCAGGCATGAGCAAGCATACTTATTTTATCATATTGTCGTGTATATCCTTCAATGATATACGATTGAATTCCTACCGATTGACAACAGGCATTGAACAAGGCAGAATAATTGGCACATACACCTTTTCTTGTCCTCAATACTTCGTCCACCAGCTGTTGAGTATCTGTATACGTTAAATTCGAATTCATTTTAGAAATATCATACCTGATAGCATGTGCCATCCAGTAATAAATAGCACGGACTTTATCTGTCGGCGAATTCAGGTTTTTAGTCAAATACAGGGTTATATCCTTTACATTATTGAGATTCGGAGGAACAGATTCAGCATGTTTGTCAATCTTACTGTAATCGGCGCAAAATACAAAGCCTGCAGTAAAAATCAAAAGGAATATCAGGATGACTCGTTTCATGGAAAGAAAAATTTTCTAATATATAAACGTCAGATACAGAAAAATAGCGTATTTCACTCTGAATTTTAGAATGAAATACGCTACCTTATACTTTTTCCATGGAATTCAACCCTGTATTAATCCGGAAATTCCATTAAATAGGCCTTTATAAACCCATCGATATCTCCATCCATCACCGCCTGCACATTGGACGTCTGATAATTGGTACGGTGATCTTTTACACGACGATCATCAAACACATAACTGCGAATCTGAGAACCCCACTCTATTTTCTTTTTTCCTGCTTCCACTTTTGCTGTCTCGGCACGACGTTTTTCGAGTTCCAGTTCATACAGTTGCGATTTCAGTAACCGTATCGCATTATCCTTATTGCCGAATTGTGATCGACTTTCAGTATTCTCAATCACAATTTCATCCATTTCTTCCGTTACCGGATTCTTGAACTTGTAATGACATCGAACACCTGTTTCCACCTTATTTACATTTTGACCACCCGCCCCACTCGAACGGAAAGTATCCCATGTCAGGTTTGCCGGATTAATCTCAATCTCAATGGTGTCATCGACCAAAGGAACAACATATACCGAAGTAAATGAAGTCATCCGCTTACCCTGTGCATTGAATGGAGAGACCCTTACAAGGCGGTGGACTCCGTTTTCGCTTTTCAGATACCCGTATGCCATTTCTCCATCAATTTGCATAGTCACCGTTTTGATTCCGGCTTCTTCGCCTTCCTGCATATTGGTAATTTCGCATTTGTAGCCCTGCCGTTCGCTCCAGCGTTCGTACATCCTGAAAAGCATAGATGCCCAGTCCTGGGCTTCTGTACCACCTGCTCCACCCACGATTTTTATGACTGCTCCCAGTTTATCTTCCTCGTGCGAAAGCATGTTTTTCATTTCCAGCGTTTCAATCAGATCCAGTGTCAGACGGTATGCTTCGTCTACTTCTTCCTCTGAAACCGCTTCTTCTTTGTAAAAGTCGAAAAATAACTGAAGCTCATCAGTGGCGGTTTTTACACAATTATAGCCAACTACCCAGTTTTTTAACTCTTTCACTTTGCGCATTTGCGCTTCGGCTGCCTTTGTATCGTCCCAAAAACCGGGAACCTGCGTACGCAACTCTTCTTCTTCTATTTGGATTAATTTTGTATCGACGTCAAAGATACCTCCTCAGTGCGGACTCGCGCTCCAACACATCTTTCAGTTGGTCATTTGTTATCATTTTTATATAGTTTAGTTGTGAATAATTTCTTACTAATCAACTTTCCCAATGTTCGAAACATCGGAAAAATCAGGTACTTGTTTAAAAAGAAAAGCAGGGGGTAAAAACCATTATAAACCCTACCACATACCCTGCAAGTACCTGTCCGGGAGTGTGTGCCTTAAGTTCAAGGCGGGATAACGATACTACTCCTGAAATAAACAGGAAAAGAACCAACAGCCAGACTGGATTAATAGCCGTCCGGTAGCAAACTCCGAATATGGCTCCGCTTAATCCACCTATTCCTGCAGCATGTGCACTGATTTTCCATTTCAGATTAATGAGGACTATGATCAATATTGAGAGAGCCGATCCCATTCCCATAGCGACTATGAATAAAGGAAACTGTAAAGTCCGCCACATAAATAATGCCCAGAAAAAATAGGCCATTAAGGAGAAAAGATAAGGCATTGTACGTTCTTCGCGCTTTGAAATAAACAGGTCGTTTACTTCTCCCCTTTTCATCATCAGCCATATAGGCAGTGCAGGCAGTACCCCGGTAAAAATGTTCCGACAATAGCTATTAGCCTCCATCGCAAAGGCAACAGTAAAAATATGTTCATGTTCATCAACAGAATCATGGCATAGGTGGGCATCAAAAGAGGTTGGAATACCAACGATATTGTTTTATGAAATTTAATCATGAATGCAGTTACTATTTATTCATTTACCATTAAAAAGAACCAAGAGCCAAGACAAAAGATAAAAGATAAAAAAACGCGGAACACGGTACGTGTCAAATTTCTTTTCTCATTCTTGCTACCGGGATATTCAGTTGTTCCCGGTACTTAGCTACTGTTCGACGGGCAATAATATATCCTTTTGTTTTGAGAACCTCAGCAAGGGCTTCATCGGTTACAGGTTTTTGTTTATCTTCGTTCTCAACACACTGAATTAATATCTGTTTTATTTCGCGGGTCGAGACTTCTTCACCAACATCATTGGTCATCGATTCAGAAAAGAAATATTTTACAGGGAAAATGCCAAACTCGGTCTGGATATATTTACTGTTGCTCACACGCGATATGGTCGAAATGTCGTAACCTGTACGGTCGGCAATATCTTTCAGAATCATTGGTTTCAGATAAGTGTCATCCCCTTCAATAAAAAATTCGCGCTGAAACTCAACAATTGCTATCATGGTAGTAAGCAAAGTTTGCTGACGTTGTTTAATAGCGTCGATAAACCAACGCGCGGAATCGATCTTTTGTTTAACAAACATCACCGCATCTTTCATTTCACGGTTTTGGTTTTGTTTGTTTCCGGTATAATCCTGAAACATTTCATTGTAGGTGTTGTTCACCCTTAGTTCAGGAACATTGCTGTTATTCAGTGACACGGAAAGCTGGCCTTCATCATTCTCCAGATTAAAATCAGGTACAATGGTTGTCATTGATTTTTCAAGAATATTTCCACTCCATGCATTTCCCGGTTTTGGATTAAGGCGAATGATTTCATTCATCACTTTTTTCAGCATCACATCATCCATATCAAGTCCCCGTTGAATTCTGTCATAATGTTTCTTCGAGAATTCATCAAAGTATTCGGTAATCAACCGCTTTGACAGTTTAATATCCTTTGTCTGAACTTTGCGTTCGAGTTGTAACAGAAGGCATTCCTGTAAATTATAAGCGCATACCCCGGCAGGATCAAACTGGCGAACCATTTGGATAATGCGTTTTATTTCATCCT
>Ga0302288_1000830_pt1 | contig 22463 bp, 21 predicted proteins | sample III_Fen_N1_1_FD_194549 | JGI IMG/M metagenome (GOLD analysis project Ga0302288, IMG submission 194549) | Peat permafrost microbial communities from Stordalen Mire near Abisko, Sweden - III_Fen_N1_1 | ecosystem: Environmental > Terrestrial > Soil > Wetlands > Permafrost | place: Sweden: Abisko...
ACCGCCTTCGTTCATTACCGGCACTTTCACTCCGTTACCAAAAGCAGACTCTCCGTCAACGACCAGCAAATTGACATTTTCAATATACGAACCATCCTGAATATTGTAATTTGCAATGTAATTATGTATTTCATCGATAAATACATCATTTCCAATGACACAGTTATGCAATACACAGTTGTAAATCCCGGAATGTTTTTTCACACCGCCTGCCAGTTCAAATATTTTTTGATAGGTACCCAGGAATGCAGTTCCTGAAAAATGTACATTGGAAATAAAAGCAGGAGAGAATTCTTCAGCAACCTGAACATCCTTCCAGTTATCAGCTGAGCAACCATAAACAGTCATGGTCGCAATTTCTATATCGCTGAGTGAACGGTAATTTGTCATAAATGGATAAATGTGTGATTATATCTGAGTGTTTTCCTCAGATTCAGTTTCGATATCAGGATAGTTTTGAAATAAAAAGTCATTGTAAGGGTAACGGTCAATATGAATGGCTTTAATCTTTTCGTATAACATTTCTTTCAGGGTGTCGATATTTATTTTTTCTTTAGCTGAAATAAAGATACAGTTATTATGCATTTTTGACATCCATGTTTTCTTTAGTTCTTCCAGACTGATATTCTCTCTTTTTACAGGGGCCAGATCATCCTCTTCTTTCGGAGTATAACCAAAGGCATCTATTTTATTAAATATTAAAATCATTGGTTTTTCCTGAGGATCAATTTCCTTAAGTGTCTGGTTTACTATTTCCAGTTGTTCCTCAAAATTAGAATGAGAAACATCAACTACATGAAGCAGTAGATCGGCTTCACGCACTTCATCCAGTGTCGACTTGAACGATTGTAATAAATGATGGGGTAACTTACGGATAAATCCTACCGTATCGGAGAGTAAAAATGGCAGATTGTCAATAATTACTTTTCTGACTGTTGTATCCAGTGTAGCGAATAATTTATTTTCTGCAAAAATGTCGGATTTGCTTAACAGATTCATCAATGTTGATTTACCAACATTTGTATAGCCAACCAAAGCCACACGTACCATCTTTCCACGGTTTTTGCGTTGTGTTGACATTTGCTGATCAATATCTTTCAGATTTTGTTTCAACAATGATATTTTTGTGAGAATAATACGGCGGTCGGTTTCTATCTGAGTTTCACCGGGACCACGCATGCCAATACCTCCCTGTTGACGTTCCAAATGCGTCCATAACCTGGTTAAGCGTGGAAGCATATATTGGCATTGAGCGAGTTCTACCTGCGTTTTAGCATTGGCTGTCTGTGCCCTTTTCGCAAATATGTCTAATATCAGACTGGTTCTGTCGAGAATCAACACCTGTAATTCAGCTTCAATATTTCGCAATTGTTTAGGCGATAATTCATCATCAAAAATAACCAGTCCTATTTCATTTTCATCGACAAATTTTTTAATTTCGACTAACTTACCCGGACCCACAAAAGTTTTTGGATTAGGATATTCAAGCCGCTGGAAAAAAAGTTTTTCAGGGTACGCACCGGCCGTTTCAGCCAGAAATGCAAGTTCGTCGAGATATTCACGTGCTTTTTCTTCCTGTTGGTTTTGAGTAATTACCCCAACCAGAACAGCTTTTTCCTCGTATATTTCTGTTTTCATTTCGCTTTTTTTATGGCCGGTCATTCCAACCTGTTTGTTGTAATTTAAGTAGTATTTAAAAGACAAAATTATTTTTGTCATCTTTTAAATGTGCATATCAATCCGATTTTAATTGATATTTGAAGATGTCCGGTTCAATATAATCGGGATACAGGACATAATTTAAATCAGGGTCATAGTTTGAATATCTTTCTACTGTTAATCACATCCATCAGATACTGATATTCAAACAAACAAATGTACTAAATTTTTTCAAAAGTACATTTTATCAACCGGAAATAAATTAATATTTCTTTGCCGCGAGATCAGATATAAGAATTTCAAAATTTATTTTGCCAGTAAGATATTATTTTTCACTTTTTTACCGTTTATTGAGATAGAAAATTTATTTCAATACTTTTAGATCCTAAAAATAGAGTATCTTTGGGTGTTTTTTTGAGAAAATTGATTGTGAAACTATTTTTTTTTAAACTTACTATTTAAGCTCACAATAAAAAGATTTTGATGACAAAAAGATTTTATTTATTACTTTTATCAGTAACTGTCTCTTTTCTTGCCTTTTCGCAGGCCGGAACCGGAGTTTATCAATTCTTAGATTTGCCTGTTTCATCCCGATTAGCTGCACTGGGAAGTATTAACGTTTCATTGCATGACAATGATATAAACTTTGCTTTTCAAAATCCGGCTTTACTGACTTCAGAAACAAATAATGTGATTGGACTTAATATGGCCAATTACCTGGCGGATATTAAATTCGGCACAGCCGTATACGGACATAATTTCGGGAATAAAAATTATTTCGCTGTTGGAATTCAGTATATTGATTATGGAATGTTTAAATACGCAAATGAGACAAACAGTCAGGTCGGTGATACGTATTTTACGGCGAAAGATATGGCGTTATTCATTATGTATGCCCGTCCTGTTACCAAAAGGATTACACTTGGTGCAACATTAAAACCCGTTTATTCGGTTTATGAAACTTATACGAGTTATGGGGTGGCAGCCGATGTAGGTGCCAGTTATAATGATTCTACCAATCAGTTCTCTGCAGGATTAGTATTTAAGAATATGGGTATGCAACTTAAAGGTTACTATTCCCAAGATGGTGTTCAACACCTGGAACCATTACCATTCGATATCCAAATGGGTATTTCGAAAAAGTTTGAACATGCTCCACTTCGTTTATCATTGACACTTGATAATTTGCAACATTGGGATTTGAGTTATGAATCGACCAATCAACCAACTGATAATCTTACCGGAGCGACAACTACGAACAAAATCGGCTTTTTTGATATGGCATTCAGGCATACTGTTCTTGCAGCAGAATTTATTCCATCCAATAATTTTTATCTGACTGTAGCCTATAATGATCGTCGTCAACAGGAAATGACTATGTCGGGCTTCAAAAGCGGTGCCGGTTTTTCGTATGGCGGAGGTATAAAGTTGTATAAATTCCATGTTGGATTTGGAATGACGCAATTTCAGGTAGGAAACTATGCTTATCAATTCTCCATCAGTACTTCATTAAAAGATTTTAAGCTGTAACTGGCTTGTATCCTCTATTAAAAAAACTTCTATGAATAAAATTATTGTTGCTGTTGATGGCTTTTCTTCATGTGGAAAAAGCACCATGGCAAAGAAATTGGCTATTGAAACAGGCTATATTTATGTTGATTCGGGAGCTATGTATCGTGCCGTTTCATTTTTCTGTATTCAAAACGGATGGATGACAGAAACCGGTATTAATGAAGATGAACTGGAAAAAAATATTGAATCGATTCGGATTGAATTTAAACCAAACGCTGAAGGTATATCCGAAACCTACTTAAACGGCCAGAATGTAGAGACTGAAATCAGGTCGCTGGAAGTGGCTAATGGAGCAAGTCGGGTAAGTACACTCGGTTTTGTGCGACGTGAATTAGTCCGCCAGCAGCAATTGATGGGAATGAAAAAAGGAATTGTTATGGATGGACGTGATATTGGAACTGTGGTATTTCCTTCAGCCGAATTGAAAATATTCGTAACCGCATCCCCTGAAATCCGTGCACAAAGAAGACTTGATGAGATGAAAGGAAAAGGAGAAAAGGCAAATTTCGAAGAAGTACTTGCCAATGTAAAAGAACGTGATGACCGCGATCAAAACCGTACTGAAAGCCCGTTACGTAAAGCTGATGATGCCATTGTGATAGACAATTCATTCATGACACGTGAGGAACAAAACAGCTTGCTTAAAACATTGTTCATTGAAAAAACGTTATGTTGATTTGCAATTTACAATTTGCGATTTGCAATTAGTCAGAAACAGAATACCTGTTTCTTTAAAGATAATATTGATATTTCAATTGTAGATTGTACATTTTTAAATCATAAATGAATAGATGTACTTATGTTAAATATAGAAATTGATAAAAAATCCGGTTTTTGTTTTGGCGTTGTAAAGGCAATTTCAAAAGCTGAAGAAGAATTAGCAAAAGGTGATACCTTATATTGTTTAGGAGATATAGTTCATAACGGACAAGAAGTGGAACGTCTTACAAGGCTTGGTCTGATTACCATCGATCACGAACAATTTGAAAAGCTCCACAATGTTAAAGTACTTTTACGTGCTCACGGTGAACCTCCCAGAACATACCAGATAGCAAAAGAAAATAATCTTACCCTGATTGATGCCTCCTGTCCTGTAGTATTAAAACTGCAGTCACGAATTAAAAAAGCCCATCTTAATGCTCCTTCATCCGATAATCAGATCGTAATTTATGGTGAAAAAGGGCATGCCGAAGTGAACGGATTAGTAGGACAAACTGATGAGAAAGCAATTGTTATTGAAAGCGAAGCGGATTTAAGTAAGCTAGACTTCTCCAAAAAAATTTCTCTGTTTTCCCAAACAACCAAGTCATTGGATGGGTTTAATCATTTGGTAACAACCTTATCTGAAAAGATAATAAATAAAGCTGATTTTGAATTTTCTGATTCTATTTGTCGCCAGGTAGCTAATAGAATTCCAAATATTACTACCTTTGCAAAGGAAAATGATATTGTAATCTTTGTAAGCGGGAAAAAAAGCTCGAATGGTAAAGTTCTCTATGAGCATAGTAAAAAAATAAACCCTAATACTTATTTTGTTACGGAAGCTGATGAAGTAACAACATTGCAACTTGATTTGACTAAAAAAATTGGTATTTGTGGAGCAACTTCCACACCCCGTTGGCTCATGGAAGCTATAGCCGAAAAGCTCAATGAACTTTCATCAACAGTGGAAACCTGAGAATAAAAATTATTGGTTATTTGTTATATAAAAGGTTGAAAAATGAAATACGAAATTAAGTGTATTGGTTTACTAACTTCCGGAGGTGATGCTCCGGGAATGAATGCAGCGATTCGTTCGGTTACACGTGCTGCCATTTTTAATGGTATTCGCGTAAAAGCAATTTACAGAGGTTATAAAGGTTTAATTACCGGTGAAATTAAAGAATTCCAGACCCAGAATGTCAGTAATATCATTCAACAGGGTGGAACAATTCTCAAAACGGCACGTTGTATGGAGTTTATGACTGTCGAAGGTCGCAAACTGGCCTACGATACAATGAAAAAAGAAGAAATTGATGCACTTGTAGTGATTGGTGGTGACGGTACTTTTACCGGAGCACGTATCTTTGCACAGGAATTTAATGTGCCGATTGTCGGATTACCTGGAACTATTGATAATGATTTATACGGAACCGATTCAACCATTGGCTATGATACAGCCTTGAATACAATTATCGAAGCGGTAGATAAGATCCGCGATACAGCTTCTTCACACGAAAGACTGTTCTTTATCGAAGTTATGGGACGTGATGCAGGATTCCTTGCATTAAACAGTGCCCTGGCATCCGGGGCTGAGGCTGCTATAATACCCGAACGTGAAACGAAAGTCGATCAACTGGAAGAACTGATCAAAAACGGTTTTCGAAAAACAAAAAACAGCAGTATTGTTATTGTTGCTGAAAGTGATATTACCGGTGGTGCTGCCGGATTAGCCGAACGTATGCGTATTGAACATCCCGAATATGATGTTCGTGTAACTATATTAGGACATATTCAACGTGGCGGTTCACCATCGGCTTACGACCGTATTCTGGCAAGCCGCATGGGAGTTGCAGCTATTGATGCATTGATGGACGAACAAAGAAGTATCATGATCGGTATCGTTAATGATATAATTGTACATATCCCATTCACAAAAGCGATTAAAGACGATAAACCCGTCAATGAAAACTTACTGGGCGTGCTGCAGATACTTTCGATATAGGAATGAGGAATGAGGAATGAGGAGAGATGTAAGGAGTAAGAGGTAAGAGCTAAGGAGTAGGTAAGTCAGTAGTAAATGGCACCCCTAATCGTCTTTTGAAGGGGGTGAATTTAATATGTGTAAACCTCTTCTATACAAATTCTTAAACTTCCTACATTAAAATAATAAACCAATAACGCGGAACTAAGATTGCTAAACTTCAAACTCTTCAAACCTTTCAAACTTCAAACCAGATACCAGAAACATTCATTCGTCCTCGAGGGAAGCTATCTTTCCAAGACGGCGGATGAATCTTTCTTCGCCTTTAAACCGGGCTTGAAGAAACTTCAATACCAGTTCGAGAGCTAAACTGTATCCAGTAATGCGACCTCCAAGGCAAATGACATTCATATTATCATCTTCAACACCCTGATGAGCCGAAAAGGACTCTGTAATCAATGCCGCCCGTATGCCGCTCACTTTGTTGGCAGCAATACAGGCACCAACGCCACTTCCACAGATAGCTAACCCTTTGATGACTTCTTTATTAACCACTGCTTTAGCCATTGGAATGACAAAATCAGGAAAATCATCCGTTGCATCCAACTCATAAGCACCGTAATCAATTACATGATAACCGAGTTTCTGGAGTGCTTCAATCAGTTTCAATTTCAGTTCAAAACCACCATGATCCCCTGCTATACCAATATATTCCAATACAGGTTTTTCAACCTGACTTTCTTTCTCTAAGATCATTGTCGATTCCATTTCCAATTAAGTATTTCAGGCATATCAACGCCATTTTTATCAATATATTTTCTATGTTCAATAAGCTTGTCTTCCATTAACTGTTTTAATCTTTGCCCGTTGATACCTACTTGAGGAGTCCTGTGAATGACATCCAACACAAGGTGAAACCTGTCAAGATCGTTTAAAACCGTCATGTCAAAGTACGTTGTGATAGTCCCTTCTTCTTTATATCCCCTGACATGTATGTTCCCATGGTTAGTGCGCCTGTAAGTTAGTCTGTGAATTAACCATGGGTATCCATGAAAAGCAAAGACAACAGGTTTATTAATTGTGAATAAAGCATCAAATTCATCATCTGTCAGCCCGTGCGGGTGTTCTGTAGTCGGTTCGAGCTTCATTAGATCGACAACATTGACAACCCGTATTTTTAATTCCGGAATATATTCCCGAAGGATGGAAACAGCTGCAAGTGTTTCCAGAGTCGGAACATCACCACAACAAGCCATCACTACATCCGGTTCGGAATCATGATGACTACTGGCCCAATCCCATTCACCAATGCCTTTTGTACAATGGTCAATGGCTTCATCCATAGTAAGCCATTGTGGTGCCTGATATTTACCTGCGATAACCACATTTACATAATGTCTGCTTCGCAGGCAATGATCCCAGACCGATAACAGGCAATTGGCATCAGGTGGAAGGTAGACCCGTACAATGGATGATTTTTTATTTACCACATTGTCAATAAAACCCGGATCCTGATGGGTAAAACCATTGTGAGCCTGTTGCCATACATGGGAAGCCAGTAAATAATTCAGTGAAGCAATTTTCTTTCGCCACGGTAATTCGCTACTAACCTTCAACCATTTGGCATGCTGATTAAACATCGAATCAATGATATGGATAAATGCTTCATAACAATTGAACAATCCATGCCTTCCGGTCAGCAAATATCCTTCAAGCCAACCTTCGCATTGATGTTCGCTCAGCATTTCCATGACCCTGCCATCAATTGCCAGAAATTCGTCATTCGCCTGAACTTCGGCAGCCCATTGTCTGTCGGTTACTTCAAAAACAGCATTCAACCGATTTGACAGAGTTTCATCAGGTCCAAAAATTCTAAAATTACGTTGTTCCTGATTGAGCTTTACAACATCCCGTAAAAATACTCCTAGCTCATTTGTGTCGGCTGCCTGAACAGATCCCGGTGAAGGAATGTGCACTTCATAGTTTCGGAAATCAGGAATAATCAGGTCGTGAAGCAACAATCCTCCATTGGCATGTGGGTTGGCACCCATTCTCCTTTCTCCTTTTGGTGCCAGGTCAGCTAATTCCGGTAAAAGTCTTCCTTCAGAATCAAAAAGTTCTTCAGGTTTATAACTTCTCAACCAGTTTTCAAGAAGTTTTAGATGGTGTGGATGATCTGCATCCACCTGAAGAGGAATCTGATGTGAACGAAATGTTCCTTCATTAGGGATGCCATCTACTTCTTTTGGCCCTGTCCAGCCTTTTGGTGAATTGAATACTATCATTGGCCACCGGGGACGATCGGTTTCTCCTTTTCCCCTTGCATTGCTTTGTATTTGTTTTATTTCTTCAATGACTGTATCTAATGTTTCTGCCATTAGTTGGTGCATTGTTTCAGGATTATCCCCTTCTACAAAGTAAGGCGTCCATCCGTATCCATGTAATAACTGATCGAGTTCATCGTGGCTAATACGGGCCAATACAGAGGGGTTTGCAATTTTGTATCCATTGAGGTGCAGGATAGGTAATACGGCACCATCAGTTGACGGATTAAGAAACTTATTCGAATGCCAGGCTGTCGCCAACGGACCTGTCTCTGCCTCACCATCGCCAATAACACAAGCTACTATAAGTTCAGGATTGTCGAAAGCAGCTCCAAAAGCATGACTCAGGGAATACCCCAGTTCTCCTCCTTCGTGTATCGATCCCGGACATTCAGGCGAAACATGACTGGGAATTCCACCTGGGAATGAGAATTGAGTAAACAACTTTTTCAATCCGGCTTCATCCCGGCTTATATTCGGGTAAATTTCACTGTAAGTCCCTTCTAAATAGGTGTTGCCAACCAAAGCAGGACCCCCGTGGCCGGGACCTGAAATGTAAAACATATCCAAATCGTATTTTTTTATAATTCTGTTTAAATGCACATAAATGAAATTCTGCCCAGGCGTCGTTCCCCAATGACCAAGCAACATCGGTTTGACATGACTCTGTTCCAATGGTTTTCGAAGCAAAGGATTATCATAAAGATAAAGTTGTCCGACTGACAGATAATTAGCTGCACGCCAATATGCATTCATCTTTTGCAGGAGATCATGAGATAAAGGATTGATCTTTGTTTCCATTATTTTTTCTTTAAATGAGTTGTAATTTTACTTGTAGGATCAAAAATTGATTTATAATAAAAGATAGTCTTATTAACAAAAAATAAATTCTACATGTTTCACTATTTTTTTTCTGATGCTTCATAGTTTTAAAAATATCATTGTTAATCCACATGAAATCCTCAGGAATAGCCTTCAAGATAATTTATTTTATTTAGATTTTTTAAAGCTCAGGTTTTCGGGTGTTTTTATTATGAATAGATGATTATTCCTGTTTTCGTGTTGGCACTATAAAAAGCGGAATAGTTGTTCTGTTTAAAACATCTTTGGCTGCACTCCCCAGAATGATGGTCTCCAGCCATTTCCGGCTGTGTGATCCCATTACAATAATGTCTGCATTCAACTCATTTGCAGTATTCAAAATAGTATCCGCTATGAATCCTTCTTTTAAAACAGTTTTAATCGATTCATCTCCCAAATGTTTCTTTGTTTTATCCAAAAATTCCTGAGTTGACTTTTTTAAATCACTAAAAATATCAACCTTCAATTCACGCATATACATATTGGAAGAATAGTAAACCGGACTTTCGGAGATGACGTGTAACAATACTGTTTCAGAATTCATCTCTTTTGCCAGTGAAAATCCGGTCTCTGCCACTTTTTGCGAAGTTTCATCGTAATCAAGCGCAATCATTACAGTTTTAATTTTGTCCGTTTTCATGATCGCAAATTATTAAAAATCTGATTTCTGTTTTAGTTATTCCGTTGAAAAATATCCGTATCATAAGTCAAAGTTCAATAAAATCTACTTGCTGACAATGTTTAATAATCAAATGTAATCTATTTTGATTTAATAAGTCACTTCTGTCTTTTTACCATTTTCCGTTTTTATTGATGGATAAAGAAGATGAATCACTTTCATATGAATTAGACGGTTAATCCTCATACTGTATTCTTAAAACAATTTGGATTGGATATTGGTTTTTATTTTATCAAATTAAATGATATTATATGATTTAAATAACAACAATATTCAACTTCTATGAATAATTTCCGGTGTGTTTTTTAATCATATGTTGAATGAACAGGATATCGATTGAAGTCCCAATTGGCAGGTTGAGTGAAATATTCATATGATAACCGGTTGGCCGACAATTCAGTCCATGTATTCATATGAATGTGTTTTTTATCCAGCGATGACTTGAAAGCACTCCATAAACTTACAGGAGCTATTCTCAGCCAATAAAACAGAATTCCTTTCTGACGGCTTTGCAGGATATGTCCGAATTCATGTCTAAGCAAACCTGTATTATTGATTTGTTTAATCCCGGTAAAGATTCCAATTCCGGGAATAGTTACTGCAGATCCCCGGTTGAATTTATTGTTGTTCAACGTATATATTCTGATGCCTTCAAAATTTCGAGTCATATTATATTGGTATAGATGCTTCAATATTGACAAAAATCTGTAGTTGATAATAAACAAATCCCTATAGTGACCGGCCTTCAAAAACACTTGATTCGGAATAGGGTACCAGGTTGCCTTCAAACGTCAGTTGACCTGCAGATAGTCCGCTTAACATGACCGTTGAATTTCCCCACAAACCAATAGAAAAATGTAAATCATAAATGCCTATGCTCGTCATGACGTTGATAGTCAGATTAAATGATCTGCTTTTTTTGTCTTTTGTTAATTGCCATTTGGTAATCCTCCATTTTGAAGTAATTCATCCAACTCCTTTTGGACCGTTATGGTAATCCGAACCGACCTGAATGATGGCGGTTACCGAATCGACCGCTATAAAATTGATCACTGAATTTACAAAGCTACGGTTACCTAATTTATCCTGAAGGTAATTGGCTTCCAAAACAAAATCCCTGTTGTCAAGTATCGATTTATTCATTTGGTACTCTTTATCCAGTTCCAGTTCTTTTTTCTCTTTCCTGGTCATAGAGGTAGGTTTCTTTACTTCCTGTGACCAAATGCCGGTTGCCGAAATGACAAGTACTATCAGAATGATGATTTTATTCATAACAATACCCTTTCTTTTTAAGCTTTTGCAAGATTTGTTCCATTATTCAATAATTTATAGATTATTCAGAATTCTTCCAAAGAAATCAAATTTAGTTGCAAATGTGGTTCGAACGATGATCTGATTATGATGAATAAGGAAATAGTATATTTAAATGAATTAAGTAACATGTAACACATAATGTCTTATAATTTTAGAACCAATTTATTGTATGTTAGACCGGATCATTTAAAAGACAGTTATTTGAAGGCTATTTTAAAATCAAAATAATGAATGGTCAAAATACCTTTTCTTTTTTTTTGATAAAGGATATTTAATCAAAATTGAAAGGAAATCTGACCATATGTATTTTTGATATCTTAGTTAATATTGAAACTTATAAGTACTTGTTTCTCCATTCACGATAACAGTAGCATTTTTATCTTTAGTTCCAACTCCATAGTCAATAGCTATATTCCCGTTTTTGATAGTCAGGCTGGTTATTCCTTTGATATAAAATGGCCAGTTTCCTCCAATTACCAGGGGATAATTATTTCTGATTTCTAAACCAAAAGGGGTCCCATTTGCGCTGACACCTTGTGAGGTACCAGATATAGAATAAATATTATCAGAATATATGAGCGGAGTCCCGTTATTGCCTGATAGTACACGTTGTCGATTTGATGTCCAGAATATTTTAGATCCGTCTTTACGGGTAACCGTATCTTTGACGCTTATTGACCAATAAGGAAGTTGTGCTGAGTTTCTCAGGTAAGTAATTGTTTTAGATCCTTTAATGGTGTTCCCGTTTTCAGAGAAACCAACCAGACTGATCGTTCGGGTTGAATTCTTTAAATTCATTCTGGTATTTACCAATGCAATTATTTTTCCTTTTACAATGTTTCCGTTTGCTAAAGTTGTACCGGTTGTTCCATAATCGAGAGTAAATGTCTTTGGATAGAGGATATCCGGTTTATCAATGGTTATAGTTGGACCTGCTGTCTTGATTGTTAAGATTGTAGTCGCTGTTGTATCAATATATTGATTCAGGAAAGATTCTGAAACATATGTATCCAATTCGTTGTCAATATTGTCGCTTATGAGTGCAGCTTGAGTCTCATCTTCAGCAACACCTGTTAATGCAGTCACACTCACACTTTCGGTTACGGTTTGAATGCACGAAGTAGCTAAAATGGTCAATCCAAATACAAATGCCGGAATAAATAAAAAATTCGATGTTCTCATATTTTTTTTGTAATGTTAGTAATAGAAAATAAATAATGTACTATAATTTTTTAACGATAATTCATCAATTCGCGACTCTATCACCCTCTCTTACTATTCTCCACTTGAAGAGGATTGGGTGTGTGAGAGGTCAGATGTTTAATCACCGGAATAAATTAAATACAACAATATATTGTTCCAATTATTTATTTTTAAATCTTATATTATGTTTTTTAGTACTCATTTTATATGTCATTTCAAACCGATTCGTAAATCAGAACTAATATCGTATCAAATACTTAATCTGACCTTTGCTGTTAAGAGTTTTGGCAGTGAGTAAAATCCGGTAAATATCCTTTCCACCCCAGGAAGAAGAGAGACCTTTTTCTTCAGGAATACCCATACAGACTTTCTCTTTGGATGCATTCCACAGTACAGTATCGTATGTAAGTGTTACTGTTTTATTTTCCGGTAAACTAAATCTGATTTCTCCGGGAGTATTCATATCTACATTGCAAACAGTCATAAATGATTGTGTCAGGCTCTTTAAAGGTCTTTGCAAATTGTAACTATCTGTGATTTCCACCCCGGTCGATTTATTCATTTTTACAATCCGTTGCCATGAAATAATACCGGCTTCTTTTGGGTAAGCTCCTGCAATATTCATGGATAATTGTGAAGTTTTTCCTTTCTGAAGACAGGTCACTTCCTTAGCACCATACTCCCTCCCTGCGGATTGCTGGTAACTGTTTATCACAGGTAGATTGTGATAGGCTGAGGTGTTGAACCAAATGTTGTACCTGTCTTTCGAAAAGGTGCGGGCTGTATAGGTACCCTTGCCAACATCTATGATCACAGGGGATCCACCTGCATAAATGATAAAATCACCAACGTCGTTGTGATTATGGCTCTCTCCGTTATCGCCCCCATGGGTTGCTACAAATAAATCTTTGTCCGAACGCGATGACATGACCTGCACGTTTGGAAGCCACACATCAGGTATATCTGTTGTTTTGGCCGGATAGGTCTCACATGCAGCTATAGCATTTAAATTGTATAAAATACGGGTACGGAAAAACATTTCATTAGGGTTGGAATCCTTTTCAGAGGCATGGTATGCTGCAGCACCAAAACTTTTCAAATAATTATCTCCGGTTGCCATCCCAAAACGGTAAAGCAACAAACCATCGGCTTTTTCAGTAGCGGTAGCATCTGCCACATTAATAAAATAATCACCTGCAATGTGCATTTTATAAATGTATGCTCCTAACTTTCTGAGGAAAGGGTGTTCGTAAAGATTTATCTTTTTGTCAGTGGCATCCGACAACAGGTTTAATCCGTCGAATACACAGGCACCAGCTGCAAACCAGTAATTCGGCCCTTCATCCGTACTGCCATCGTCACCCAGTCCGTTGATATATTGATCCATGATTTTCATTGCTCTGACTACACCCTCCGCACGGCGTACCTCATCCTTTTCCATGATTAAATTTGTAGCCAGATAATTTGAAGCTACCCATGGAGCCCAGTTGTTGAGTTTTTCGGTAGGATGATTCCCATTGCCCAGGTATCCGTAATGTGCATTCACCATTGGTGTAAGTACGCGGCGGTTTATTTCATAGCTTATCCGTGGGCTGATCAGTTTCGATTCCCTTTCCAGTTCCGGTCCAAGCAGATAATCGGTCCATGCAAGCAAAGTGGCCGTTTCAGCAGCAAACAGATCGACTATTGGTTCCTGTACATCAGGCAGTCCGTTTCCTGCTTTTTGCATACCGATATGTGCATTGATGCCCCAAAAGGTTTCTTCGCAAACCGACCATATGCCATCGATAATATGATTTGTAAAACGTCCTTTCCCTTCAATAGATTCTGCCAGTACCATATTCCATAACATTGTACGTTTTTTGAATGAGATATTCTCGTAATCGGTACGGTTACCGGTGCGTGCAAACTCTAGGGTAACTGTTGCCGGAATGGATTTGAATTCTTTATCCAGTGCTTCTTCCCCTTTTTTTATCAGGCTTTGTTGTAACGAAGCAGGCAGTAATTTTTTCCATTCCCCGGGTGTTTGTGGAAAAGGTTTCCACTGGTCCCGCGGTACAAGATTCTTTGCTAATCCGGCTTCGAATGGCTGCAGGATATTCCGGTTACTGATCTGACCCTGCATGGATGTCAGGCAGAAAGTAATTGCAAGGAAGAATGCGAATGATTTTGATAATTTCATGATTATTCTTGTTGTGCCTGAAAGGTCTTTATTTTTTTACGTAGTCTAGATATTGACCATTTACTGTCACTGTTTAGTATTATCAACCTATTATTCTTCCATCTTTAATTGAATATACCGGATTCATATTCAGAATTATAAAAGAATAAATTCTCACAGGCTTAATTCTGCTTTACCAACATAAAGAACAAATACGATAGTTCACAATGGTTTTTAAGTAAATTAGTATTAAATGAAAAGCAAATGTACTATGAGTTTGTCCTTTATATTTGCATAGGGGATAACTTATTTTATCGCATAATTAATTCGGATAGTAATGGATGCTTTCTTGTTTTTCGACGAAGTGTTAAATGTCCCCCCGTAACTAAAATCTTCATTACTGTTGGGAGCTGTAATTTGAAATACACCCATATCTGCCTTCAGGATCTTTCCCAACTTACCACCTGAATTCACGGCAATAGTTTCTGCCCGTTTTTTTGCATCTGCACTTGCCTTTGCCAACAGGTCAATTTTAAGCTCTGACAGCTTGGTATAGTAGTACGATGGTTCAAGCGAACTAATCTCAATACCGCTTTCTATTAGCTTTGTTACTTCCCTGGAAACCACTTCCACACGGTCAATGTCCTTTGATTCCACCGTCACCTTCTGCGACAGTTTATATCCTGCAAAAACTGTGGCGATTTGTTTCCCTTCGTCATTGCGTTTGATATCAAACTCCTTTTCAATGTCTATAGACGAAAATACAATTTCATTTTCTTTAATTTCGTTCGACTTCAAATACTGCTTTACATTGGATTCATCATTCTTAATCAAGGCATAAGCGGCTTTCAGGTCAAGAGATTTCCGTTGGTATTCACCTCTCCAAACGATCAGGTCACTTGCAAAACTTTTCTCGGCAAGTCCCGTTACCGAAATAGTAACCTGTTTGTTGAATTTCGATTTATAGGCTCCTGCAAGAATCAAAGCAGTAATAATAACGGCAACTGCCAGTATTAGGGTAGGGGTGTACCCTTTCAGTGTCTGAAAATGAGATCTTGTTTCCATAATACGTATTTTAAAGTTTTTTGTTTGCTTCGACTACTTCATATCACCAGGAGTTGCAGTCTCCCGAATTTCCACACTTGTTCCTTCACCTTGCAGGATCGGGCATTTCCTGGCAATACGTACTGCATCGTTTATGTCATTTGCCAGTATCAGAATATACCCTGAAACGGATTCATTGTTGACTGTATAGGGTTCACCGGTCATACGGTCAGTTGATCTTAATACCGTTCCGCTGTTCGAAAGATGATTGCCACCTTCAGCGAGTTGACCCTGGTCGGAAATATCGATGATCCATTCCATCCAATCTTTCATATAACCTTCCATTTGTTCAACAGTTGGTTGCGCTTCGGGCGTAAGAATGTCCATCCTGAATATCAGTACAAATTCTTTCATTATCAGTTTCTTTTTTTATCAATAAGTTTTAATACCCGTTGATAATCATCAAATTCTTCAGTTGTCATTGTTGCTCTTTTGTATTCGAGATACATCTTTTTTTGTAACTCCAGGCTGTCAGGATGAGCAATGTAACTTTCATAGGCTTTAATATAATCAGGGTGATGATGGAATCTGATTTTTGTAAATGTAAGAGTTGATAAACATAAAATGAGTACACCAACGCTCCCGATAATTGCAAATCTCATCAGTATACGGGTATAAAATACCTGTTTTGATTTGTAAAATTTAAACAATACAAACGGAAGTATAATCAGAGAACTCACCAACCCTATGATTAATATATTATTACCTCCCTTATAATCAAACAATTTAAATAGTATCCCTAAACAAAAAGTAGATAACGACAAACCAGCCACAATTGCACCCAGTATTCGGATAACAGATAACCGGTTATATGAATCTTTTTTAAATAATTTCCGGAATCCAATCCGGTTGAAGAGTGCAAATCCGAAAGGATAATACACAAATGAAAGCAATGTCAATGATATAGCCAACAGAATATTACTAAAAGGGAGTAATGTAAAATGAATTATTAACCCTAAAACTGATAATATTCCTAAAATCTTTTCAAGCTTTATCATAATATTAGATTTAATAAGTTGGTTGTAAAAAGGATGATAAACAAATTTATCACACAAAACCCGGTATTTTTCAAACCTGCCTAATGTAAAAATCGATGGGATAACTATGATAATTCAACCCAATGCACTGCCTTTAATTAGTCTTTTTTCTGTCTTTTTGTTACTATTTTAGCTGTTTCGGTAGCTATTCCAATTGTTGCTATGGAGCCGCTATTAAACTTCAGAAAATCAGTCTCTATACCGTCACTGAAAATGACTCCATTTGCAGGCATAAATGATTCTATTGTCAATACATGTTGGTTTTTAATGACTCCTGCAGTTATGCCGGTCTGTGTCCGGATACTTTGAAATGGCTCACGAACTGCAAAAAGTAATTCGTTTTCTTTTAATTTAGGCCTTTTCGGTTTCAGATCCTTCTCAAATATGCCGGCTACTCCGTAAGCCATATTAAAAATTGAACTCAACCACCCTGTCGAACCGGCAGGTGTTGAAACTATAAGTCCGCTTGACGATTGTTCTTCAGTATTTTTATTAAACGTTATCTTGTATCGTGCTGAAATATGAGAAGAAGCTCCAATAAACAAATCGTTAAATGCCAAAATCCGTTGTCCATCATTTAGTTTTGCTTCGGCAAACCTCATAGTCTTCGATTGGTATTCATTAGCCATTACACTTTAAACTCCTGTAATAAAGTTTGTTGTGTCAAATGGCAGAAGTACACCATCGTATCGCTGTTTATCCGGATTTACTGCAACAATAGGTAAGCCTTTTGAGTATTTTGCCGTATTGGCTACCAGTCCATCCTGTCCGATTACAACAATCAGGTTGTTTTCAGAAAAAATGAAAGAAGGCATAAAATTTCTTTCAAGTGTTTTATTTTTAATCACTTTTGAAAGTTGCGTCTGAAGCGAATTTAATGCTTCCTGAAAAGTTTCATGTTCTACCTCGTAGTCTTCAAAATTGCCTCCAAGTCTTTCAATGTAAAATCTGGCTTGTGCCTTTGTATTGAAACGTTCAATTAAAGACTCAAGCCTCGTTTTATTTTTTACAATGATGGCATATTCTACTCTCATCGTTTACTTTCTTTCTTATCACTTAATATTGAATCCAACAGTTCAGGACTAATATTCAGATTCCCTATTTTTCCTGCATTTTCTGCAAGCTCCCTGAATGCGAGTGAAATATTGAATTTTGGATCAGGATTGTTGTTTAAGGCTGTCAATGTTTTCCAGTCAATGTCTTTATATGGTTTCAAGGTCGTCTCAATAACATACCCTTGTGTTTCAGCTTCTTTCTTGTCGTTTGAAGTCTTTTGTTCTATTAGTAATTTCCGTTGATTTTCCACTGAAATATCAGCTTCCAGTTTCATCTCCCTTAATTTTCTGTCATTTTCTGCTTTTTGGACATTCGATTCCATTTTCTTTTCGGCAATTTGCTTTTGCTTTTCCTCCACTGCAATTTCTGTATTCAGCTCGGTTTCTTTAATTTTCCGTTCCTGTTCAACTGCAAAATTCCGCCGCAAATAGATTGCCTGGTCAGCTTCCTGTTGTAATTTCTCTCGGGTTTCGGTTTCTAAAGCTCTTGCCATTTCGGGTGTTGCCTGAACTGCTAAAATATTAGCACCTAATATCTCAATTCCCAGCATGGCTATAGCCTGAGAGGATTTTAGCCCTTCCAGAATCTTTTCTTCTATGGCTTTAGCCGAACGAATGGCATCTTTTAATCCGATACTGTGTATGTACGATGACGTTGCTGTCTGAGCTTCATTAATAATTCGCTGATTCAGTTTCTCAATGTCATTTTTCTTATAAAGTCCGTTGTCTTTTACGGTAAAGTCAAGTATATCGGCAAGAGTTTTCGGATGGCTTATTTTGTAACTGATCTGCCCCTGAATGGTTACTGCCTGATAATCGTAAGTCGATTCGTTAAAGATGAATGGCAAGTCATTACTTCCCATTGGTATTGCCGCAATTGAACTGTCCGGCTCAAAATAAAAAAATGAAAGTCCACGCCCTTCTCTTTTAATTTTTCCATTTGTAAAATGAAGAACATAAGTCATTGAATCAAATTTGATGTGTTGAATTCCGAACATATTTATCAGCCTTTAAATGAATTATAAGTGTTTGTTGTTTTATTTTTGAATTTAATTATTAATGGGTAATGTTAAATTGTCAATTGGCAGTTCCCGAAAATCGAAACAAATGTTCCCGGATGATGTGTCCGAAAGTCATAAATTGCTTCTTTTACATCTTTAGAATCCTTTACTTGTTCAAGGAATAAATAAAGGTCATTAATGACTTGTTGCTGATAAGGTTTGAGTTACTTTATATATTTAACTTGTTCTTTTTGAATCAATATCAATTTTAGTAATTTGATATGTATTTACATCGATGCATTTAATGTTCTTGTCATCAAATAAAACAAAATTTATTCCATCTTTGTCTAATGAACTGTTAAATTGTATTCCGACTGCTTTCCCTGAGAAAAAACGAATGTATTCACAAATAAACTGAGTTGGTATATACTCTAACTCTGAGTCATATCTGAGTAATGGTTTTGATAAATCCTGACTGATAACCTTTCGTATAAATTTTCCCTTTGTAAAATTAATAATATTCCCCATTTCATTGAATGGGCTCAATTTCTTTGTAAAGTCTACTATACTAAGAATTAAACCCTCATCAACCTTAAATTCACCGATACTTACATAATCAAGAAATGTTGCTCTCGACTCATATAAAGTCGTTTTCAAATCTCTACTTAAATATAAATACGGAATTCCCTGAGGATTAGCACGCCCTGCTGTTGTTTTAGTTTCTGGAGGTGAACTCATTTCGACAATTTCATAAGGTATTATTAATCCTTCAAGATTAATACGGGCTCTATACATTGGAGTTGTTGAATCTATTGTCGAAAACACATTAAAAGATGCATCCCATCCTAACTCTTCCATTTCACTAATATCAGTCAGAAAGCGCCGTCTATGTTTTAAATCTTTTTTAAGTCTATCCCAAAACGAAACACTTTCATCTATTTCATCTATATAGGATACAGGTATATCTGGATTTATTGAAATCTCTGATAAAGTTAATTCCAACTCAAAAGTAAGTGCTAACTCTATATCAAAATCAGAAAGAATAATATAGCCAGCCTCCCTTGAAGAAAACATTTCCCAATCAGCTTGAATTACATCAATTAAGGGCTTGCCATTCTTCTCATCATATTTAAAGACAGATAAGAATTCAGAAAAGAAATCTTGTAATTCAGTAAGTTCAATTAAATGCGATACTTCTGAACAACATTCACAAACACCTGTTTCAATTGATGTTGAAATAATATATCCTTTTATTTCTTCGTCTTTAAAACAACGATCGCAAACTTTCATAGTTAATCTGCTGTTGAGGTTAAAATACCATTCATTAATTCTAAATGATTCTTTATAGATATTTTCTTTAATACTCCCAATCCAGGATATTGACCTTCATGATTATACGTTGATAATTCATTAATCGAAAAATTTGAATAATGTATTCTATCGAAGAAACGAGTTGCTTTTTCTGCTGCTTCACCAAATTTTCCTTGTATATTTGTACTATCATCATTGCTATCCGAAACAAAATGCCTGACCCAGACTTCTTCTGAATTCTTTTCGTAAGTCAAATGGATTGCAACGGCATAAGGTAATCGCCCTCCTTCAGAAAGATCACTAGGTAAAACTGTATAATCACCAAATCCATAAAAGCCATCACCTTTATAATATCGATGTTCCTCAGTAAATCGCTCTTCTGGTATATCCACATAATCAGCATTTCTCTTTTGAGGTTTGAATTTATCATCAAGACGAATAACATCTTTTCCTAATCTATCCAGTTTTCTTTTTAAAGAACGATTATCATTACTAATAATAACTTTATTTACTTCTGATAAACTTATCAATTCCTCAACATCTGCATTATTTACATCAACGCTGTCTTCGCAAATAAGTAAAACATTTTGATAACCTTTTTCACGAATATGCCCTAATATTCCTATAGCATTTGTATTCAATATAAAGGCAGGAGTCCATTTATTCCTATCTTCAAGCAAATCTTCTAACTCAATTTCAAGTTCTTCTGTTTTGTGAAATAATTCTCCTACTTGAGGATTTAGAATTAAAGCATAATTGATGCCCTTTTCTTGCAGTTTTCTGAGAGCCAACTTCATACTATTGAAACTACTTTTCACAGGTTCAATAACTGGAAATACCATACAATGTTCAAAGTAGTTATCAGCAAATTCTCTAAGTGCCAGCAGTTCGAACTGCTTTCCTCTTAAGTAAGGATAATACATGGCTGTTACAATTTAATTGTTTGACTTAATTTGTTATTTAACTTTAGATATTCTGTTTGGTTAATATTCAAGCTTAAACATAACTGTCTTAGCTCTTTATAATAAGTCTTGAGAAATTGGGTATTGGTTACTCTTTTTTTAAGTTCAGCAATAAATAAACTATTTAGTGCATTATCCGGAATTTCTTTCATCAACAAAGCACATTCATCAAACATCTTAAAACTATTGACATTCGGCAATATACCAAAATATGAAGTTATGATTGATTTATATTCCTGAGCTCTGATACTTCGCATTAAAATATCAGAATCAATTTCTTCTGAAACGGTGGCTTTTCTTACTTCCTCCATTTTGAAAGATTTTCCATGTTTAGTGATTGCTATAACACCTATATTCTCGTTCTTATTCAAATATTTACCAATTAGAGATTCGTGTGTAACAATGTAACACTCTTTAAATATCTGTGTATAGTCGCTAAGTTGTCCATTTAATCTTCTTTCCGAATCAAGCTCTGTCTTTATTTCAAAAGCCTTGCTTGTGCCATTAAATAGTACCATATCGGCCACCGAATTGCCAACTTTAAATTCATTGATGACAACAGTATCTTTAGTTCCGTATTTTTTTAGAAGTAGTTCGTTAATAATCTCATTTTTATAAATGTACTCACATCTATATTCTTTTTTTAAAGAGTTATAAGCGTAACGGATATAATCTGAATAAGTGATTATGTTTTTACCTATCTTATTGCTGTCATAGCGTTCTATTTTTTTATTTATAAAATCGAAGTCTTCGTATTTAAGTAACCGGGCAAAAGATGTACTGGAGAAAATATTTGCATAGCTTCTCAAACGTTCTTTCTCATTATGGGTTTGTAAATTTCTCATGTTGTTTTAAAATCTCCTTATATCACTTAAATCTTTTTAAACATTATATGATGTCAGGTCATAAATTGTTTAGTAAACAAATAATTATCGGCATAAATAATATATTCCATCTTCATGATGATTACTAACTTTTTCTTTTCCTATTAAGTGAAGTGATGACCTGTAAGTCTGTTTTGAAATTTGAACGTAAAGTATTGAAAAATGAAATGAATGGTTTACATTTCACGTATGAATCCAATAAACTTAATATTGTACAAATTTCACGATTTTATTTCATTTAACCAAGTATTAAGAGTTGAAATATGAAATCCATTCTACATTTGATTCATATACTGAAAATAAAATTATTTAAGTAAAGTGAAAACACCTACATTTCCAATTAAAAGAACAAAAGCCCTGTTGTTCTGTAAGCCTTCCGCAATGTACATCATGTTTAATCAAAAAGCCCATAAAAGCAGATTCAGGTTCTGCTTTTATGGGCTATTTAAATTTTGTTGGAAATTAGACTCTGTTTAATTTCCAAATATGAGGCAATAGTTCATCCATTTTCTGGTTCTTTTGGTCTTGTATTCGATTAAGGACATCGGTCAACCATTCTTGTGGGTTGACATCATTCACTTTGCAACTTGCCATTAAAGAATAAATGACAGCTGTACGCCTGGCAGATTCATGATTACCACAGAAAAGATAAT
>Ga0302288_1000833_pt1 | contig 22433 bp, 17 predicted proteins | sample III_Fen_N1_1_FD_194549 | JGI IMG/M metagenome (GOLD analysis project Ga0302288, IMG submission 194549) | Peat permafrost microbial communities from Stordalen Mire near Abisko, Sweden - III_Fen_N1_1 | ecosystem: Environmental > Terrestrial > Soil > Wetlands > Permafrost | place: Sweden: Abisko...
TTCAAGTTTCTCTCCCTGACGGTAAATAAGGTATTGGTGTTCAATTTTTTTATTGATAAATTCTTCGGCATTAATGCGGATTTCAACAAAATCAGGACGCAAATAATCGCGAATGATTTGTTTCACATCGGTTGGCATGGTTGCCGTAAACAGCATCTTGACAATGTCTTTGCTGCACGATTTCAGAACCTTATCAATTTCGGTTTTAAAACCCATATTCATCATTTCGTCGGCTTCATCCAGCACCAGATACTTTAAATTATCAAGATTCAGTGCATTGCGCTCCAGCAAATCAATCAACCTTCCGGGAGTTGCCACCACCACATGCGTTGGTCGTTTTAGTTTTATTATCTGGTCTTCGATAGGTGCCCCGCCATAAACTGCCTCGGCAAAAACCCGTGAAAGATGTTTCGAAAATAGAAAGAATTCACGGGCAACTTGCTGCCCTAGTTCCCGGGTTGGAACCAATACCAATGCCTGTATTCCGGAAAATTTCGGGTCGATGGTTTGAAGAATCGGCAAACAGAAAGCGGCGGTTTTGCCGGTTCCTGTTTGTGCGATAGCCACTAAATCCTTTTTGTTTTGAAGGATATGCGGAATGGCCTGAAGTTGAATTGCTGTAGGCTCGGTGATTCTGTTTTCCTCCAGTGCCTGAATAATATTCTCGTTAATTCCTAAGTCTGCAAAAGTCATTTTTTGTTGTATTATTGATATGTATAACTAAAAAATGAGGGTCTTCAGGAATCACAAACAAACTAGGTTATGAACGGAAAAACATCCATTTTCGGTCTGAAAATCATTTAAAATAAGTTTGGTTTTCGCTTTTTCGCTTCGTCCAAACTTAGTAAATCCGGCCTTTTTACTTGTTTGTCGCGCAAAGTCTGATATTCGGCTGCAATTTGAGCTTCATAACTCACATGATTCGTCTTGCTCATAAGTTGAGCAACCACGTGTGTATTGACTGATGCATCTTTGACGTAAACTACCGGACCGCTATAGTTTGGGGCAATCTTGACAGCCGTGTGAACTTTTGAAGTGGTGGCTCCACCAATCAGCAACGGAATAGTAAGTCCGGCTTTTTGCATTTCGGTAGCTACGTGCGCCATTTCTTCGAGCGATGGTGTAATCAATCCGCTTAGTCCCACCATATCCACTTTTTCATCGATAGCCGTTTGAATAATTTTCTTGGTAGGAGTCATTACTCCCAGGTCGATTACTTCAAAGTTATTGCAAGCCAATACAACAGCCACAATGTTTTTTCCAATGTCGTGAACATCACCTTTTACGGTGGCAATAAGAAATTTTCCGGCCGAAGAGCTTTGTCCGGGTACTTTTTGTTTCTCAATTTCCGGTTGAATTATAGCAACGGCTTTCTTCATGGTGCGTGCAGTTTTTACTACTTGTGGCAAAAACATTTTTCCATCTCCGAATAGTTCTCCAACGATATTCATTCCACTCATTAACGGACCTTCGATAATCTCAATAGCCGTATCAAACTGTGTGAGTGCTTCGGCCAGGTCTTCTTCCAAAAATTCGCTGACTCCTTTTATCAAGGCATGTTCCAAACGGCCTTGAAGTGGGAGTGACCGCCATTCGTCCACTTTTTCCACTTTCTCGCCGGAGGCTTGTTGTTTTATTTTTTCAGCCAGTTCAATCATTCGTTCGGTGCCATCCGCGCGACGATTGAGCACAATGTCTTCCACGTGTTCAAGCAATTCAGGATCAATGTCCTGATAAATCTTGAGCATACCGGCATTCACAATCCCCATATCCATTCCTTCTTTGATGGCATAATACAGAAAAACCGAGTGAATGGCTTCACGAACCACATTGTTTCCACGGAATGAGAACGAAAGATTGCTCACGCCGCCACTGATTTTGGCATAAGGTAAATTCTGTTTGATCCAACGGGTAGCGTTTATAAAATCGACACCGTAGTTGTTATGTTCCTCAATTCCGGTGGCAATTGCCAATACATTTGGATCGAAAATAATATCTTGTGGTGGAAAACCAATTTTGTCAACTAATAAATGATAAGCCCGACTGCAAATTTGCGTTTTGCGTTCAAAACTGTCGGCTTGGCCTTTTTCGTCGAACGCCATAACCACTACCGCTGCTCCGTAAGCACGGATTTTGCGGGCTTTATATAGAAATTCTTCTTCTCCTTCTTTCAAACTAATTGAATTCACGATGCATTTTCCCTGTACGCATTTCAGTCCGGCTTCGATGACTTCCCATTTCGAAGAATCAATCATAATTGGCACGCGCGAAATTTCAGGTTCAGAGGCGATATAATTCAGAAAAGTGGTCATCTCCTCCTTGGCTTCCAACATGGCATCGTCCATGTTAATGTCAATAATTTGCGCTCCGTCCTCCACTTGTTTTCGGGCAATGCTGAGTGCCTCGTCATATTTTTTTTCGTTTATTAAACGCAAAAACATACGGGAACCGGCTACATTGCAGCGTTCGCCGATGTTGACGAATAAGGATGAATCCTCTATCTCTAATTCTTCAAGACCTGAGAGTTCTAATTTTGTAGAAGCAAGAACAGGTTTTCTTACCTCCATATTTTCAATTAAAGTACTGTAAGTTGCTATATGATCGGGTGAAGTGCCACAGCATCCACCAATGATATTGACTAATTTTTCATCAAAATATTCCTTCACCTGAACTGCCATTTTCTCAGGAGATTCGTCGTACTCGCCAAATTGATTGGGCAAACCGGCATTTGGATAGGCGCTTACAAACCATGGTGAATGGTTGCAAATTTCTTCCAGGTAAGGTTTTAAATCTTTGGCTCCAAACGAGCAATTCAATCCCACTGACAGAATATTGGCATGACTAATGGATGCTAAAAAAGCGCGAATGGTTTGACCCGATAAGGTTCGCCCGCTTTTGTCGGCAACAGTTGCCGAAAGCATGATTTCAATCCGTTTGCCATATTCTGTCATGGCTTCTTCAGCGGCAAAAATGGCTGCTTTGGCATTCAGTGTGTCAAAAATTGTTTCTATTAAAAGGGCATCCACTCCACCGTCAAGTAAGGCTATAATTTGCTCCTTATAAGCCAAAACCAAATCTTCGAATGACACGGCCCGATAAGCAGGATTGTTGACGTCGGGCGACATAGATGCCGTTTTGTTGGTCGGACCAATTGAACCGGCCACAAAACGGGCTTTCGATGGATTCTTTTTTGTGTATTCATCGGCAGCTTTTCGGGCAAGTCTGGCTGCCTCTAGATTGATATCACGAACAAATTCACACATGCCGTAATCTTCCATCGAAATACGTTGCGCATTGAACGTGTTGGTCTCGATGATGTCAGCTCCGGCTTCAAGGTATTGACTATGAATATCGTAAATAATGTCCGGTTGTGTCAGAACAAGCAAATCATTATTGCCTTTCTGAAGAATTTCGCAATTTGCAAAGCGTGTACCACGATAGTCAGCCTCTGTCAGTTTATGACGCTGAATCATGGTTCCCATTGCACCATCCAAAATAAGGATGCGGTTTTCGAGTGTTGTTCTTAAATTCATATGTTGGGTTTTGAAATGCAAAGATAATGCTAATCAGTTGATAATTTATAGTTGACAGTTCAAAATTAAAGAATTCGTTGAAACAAAAAGCGCTGAAATATGAACTTTCAGCGCTTTTTTAATTATTCCCCCTCTCCTCAGGGAGAGGGGTTAGGGGTGAGGTTCTTATTTAATAAGCCCGTGTCCGGTCATTTCTTTTGGTTGTGGAATACCCAAAATTTGACAAATAGAAGGAGCAACATCAGCCAAAATACCGTTTTCAACTGTTGCATTTTTGTTTGCTGTTACATAAATAAATGGAACAGGATTCAATGAGTGAGCAGTGTTTGGTGAGCCGTCGGCATTTTCAGCAAAGTCAGCATTTCCGTGGTCGGCAATGATAATTACTTCGTAGTCGTTTGCTTTTGCTGCTTCAACAACTTCTTTTACGCAATTGTCAACGGTAGTTACCGCTTTTTGAATAGCTTCGTAAACGCCTGTGTGGCCTACCATGTCGCCATTTGCAAAGTTCAATGCTACGAAATCAAATTTTTGTGTGTTCAATGCTGCAACCAATTTGTCGGCTACTTCCGGTGCGCTCATTTCGGGCTGAAGATCGTAAGTTGCAACCTTTGGAGAAGCAACCAAGATGCGTTCTTCGCCATCAAATTCACTTTCGCGACCGCCTGAGAAGAAGAATGTTACGTGAGCAAATTTTTCTGTTTCGGCAATGCGCAATTGTTTCAGTCCCAGGCTTGAAAGATATTCGCCCAATGTGTTTTGAACATTGTCTTTATCGAATAAAATATGAAGGCCTTTGTAGCTTGAGTCATAAGGAGTCATACAATAATATTCCAATGGAATAGTATGCATTCCTTCTTCCGGCATTTCTGTTTGCGTCAAAACAACAGTCAATTCTTTAGCACGGTCGTTGCGATAGTTGAAGAAAATAACCACGTCACCGGCTTCAATTGTTGCCAATGGTTTTCCGGCTGCATCAACAGCAACGATTGGATTCACGAATTCATCGGTTACGCCTGCATCGTAAGAAGCTTGCATAGCTGCTACCACGTCGGTAGATGCTTCACCAACGCCGTTCACCATCAAATCGTACGATTTTTTTACGCGATCCCAACGTTTGTCGCGATCCATGGCGTAGTAACGACCAATGATAGATGCAATTTTAGTATCAGTTGCTGCTGTGTGTGCTGCTAATTGTTCGATAAAACCTTTTCCGCTGCGTGGGTCTGTGTCGCGACCGTCCATAAAGCAATGAACGAAAGCGTCAGAAATGCCATATTCTTTGGCAATGTCCAACAATTTGAACAAATGGTCCAACGAACTGTGAACACCACCATCGGAAACCAATCCTAAGAAATGGATTTTCTTTTTGTTGTCGCGGGCATACGAATAGGCGTTTATAATTTCAGGGTTTTGCAAAATGCTGTTGTCGCGGCAAGCAATGTTGATTTTTACCAGATCCTGGTAAACAACGCGTCCTGCACCGATATTTAGGTGACCCACTTCGGAGTTACCCATTTGACCTTCGGGAAGACCAACATCTTCACCCGAAGCTAAAAGTTGAGAGTTTGGATAATTAGCAACCAACGAATCGATGTAAGGCGTTGGTGTGCTGTAGATAACGTTTGAATGGTTTTTGCTTCCAATTCCCCAACCATCCAAAATCATAAGTAATGCTTTTTTGCTCATATTATTTGATAATTTATTGATTTATACCGACACTAATACCTTGTTATTTGAAGGTGTAAAAGTACTTATTTTTTGCCGTTTTTCAATTGGTTACAATTGCTTTTTTGCTAACTTTTTAAATCTTCAAATTTCTTCTATCTTTGTGGTCTTTAAAAATTTGACTCTATGTTTGTTGTTCTTGGTTTTATGCTTGCCGGAATTGCCGTTGGTTTCCTTTTTCGTCGTTGGAAAATACGTTTCATTCATGGATTAATTCTAACGCTTATTTGGTTGTTATTGTTTTTGTTGGGCTTGGAAATCGGCTCGAACGAATTGGTAGTAAGTCAATTCCCCCGATTGGGTTTGCAGGCATTTCTGCTTGCAACAGGTGGAACAGTCGGGAGTGTGTTTGCTGCGTGGGGTTTATGGTTAGTTGCAAATAAAAAATCAGTCAACGAATGAAAGGAAGTCTAATCATATTATCGTTTTTTGCTACTGGATTGCTCTTGGGTGTGTTTCGTTGGTTGCCGCCGCAGTTGCTCAGTCACGATGCCGGTTTCTACGTGCTTTGTGCTTTGATGTTTGCGGTTGGTGTGAGCATTGGTCACGATCCATCTTCACTTCGGCAGTTTAAAAACATCCAACCACGCATTCTTCTTTTACCGTTTCTGACCATTCTCGGAACATGGTTAGGAGTTTTGGTCGTAAGTTTTTTTATTAAAAACCGAAGTTTAACCGATTGCCTTGCTGTTGGTTCGGGTTTCGGGTACTATTCGCTGTCGAGCATTTTGATCACTCAATATAAAGGCATTGAACTTGGCACGATAGCTCTACTGGCAAATGTTATGCGTGAAATTCTGACGTTAACTTTAGCACCGTGGATGGTAAAATACTTTGGAAAACTGGCTCCAATCTCGGCTGGAGGAGCCACAACCATGGATACTACTTTGCCTATTATTACCCGATATTCGGGTCGAAATTATGCCATTGTATCTGTCTATCATGGTATTGTGGTTGATTTTACCGTTCCTTTCTTGGTGACGATGTTCTGCAGTTTGTGAAAATGCTATGGAATGACCTTGTTTTTTCGGCTAAAAACCGTCATTGGTAAAATAATTTCGTACTTTTGCACTCTATAGGCAAGCAGTTAAAATAACTTTATTCATTCAAATTAGAAAGATTGATTTTAATTTTTTTTTGATATGAATAAATCTACGTAACATTTTGTTTTTCAGTCTAATATTAATTGTTGATGTATGAAAATAATTATAGTCGGTACGGCATTTCCTTATCGTGGCGGATTGGCAGCCTACAATGAGCGACTAGCTCGCGAATATGTAAAGCAAGGTCATGAGGTTGAAATTATTACGTTTACACTTCAGTATCCGGCATTACTTTTCCCGGGCAAATCGCAATACTCGCCGGAATCAGCTCCCAAAGACTTGAAAATTAATCGGATGGTTCATTCAATGAACCCGTTCAATTGGATAAAAGTGGGTAAAGCAATCAAGAAGAAATCGCCGGATATGCTTATTTTCTGCTACTGGATGGCATTTATAGCTCCGTGCTTTGGAACAATTGCCCGTTTTGCCAAAAATCCAAAGACTAAAATGGTGGGCTTGATTCACAATATGATTCCGCACGAGCCAAGTATTTTAGATAAATTGTTTCCTAAATATTTTGTCAAATCGATGGATGGTTTTGTGGCAATGGCTGAATCTGTTGTTAACGACATTAAGCAATTTGACACGCAAAATAAACCCAAGGTTGTTTCTCCTCACCCCATTTACGACCATTACGGCGAAGCTTTGACAAAAAAAGAAGCTTCCATGAAACTAGGTTTATATGATCAGAATCAATATGTTCTGTTCTTTGGTTTTATTCGTCATTACAAAGGATTAGATTTGCTGTTGGAAGCATTTGCGGATGAGCGTTTGCGTAAATTCCCTGTCAAACTGATTGTGGCAGGCGAGTTTTATGAAAACCCGCAACCTTATCTCGAACAAATTATTCGGTTGAAACTGGATAATTTTGTTGAATTGCGTACCGGATTCATACCCGATAATGAAGTTCGGAACTATTTCAGTCTGGCCGATTTGGTGGCACAACCTTACCGTACTGCCACTCAAAGTGGTGTAAGCCAGATTGCATATCATTTTGAAAAACCAATGTTGGTAACCAATGTGGGTGGACTAGCCGAAATTATCCCCAACGGAAAGGTGGGTTATGTGATTGATGTAGAACCAAAACAAATTGCCGATTCGCTTGTTGATTTCTTCGAAAACAATCGCAGCGAGATGATGATTGAAAATATAAAAATAGAAAAACAGAAATTTGCCTGGTCACGCATGACGAATGCGATTGATGGGTTGTTTTAGTAATGACCCTTGACCCCTAAAGGGGAAGATATAATTTAAATTGTAACAAACTAAAACTAATAATACTAACCTATTTCCCCTTTATGGGTTAGGGGTAGTTTTTATATACAATATGAGCTCAGACATAGTAGAAACCCCGATGATGAAACAGTTCAACGAGATTAAAGCAAAGCATCCCGATGCCATTTTGCTTTTCCGTTGCGGCGATTTCTACGAAACTTTTTCAACCGACGCTATTCAAGCCTCTCAAATACTCGGAATTACACTGACCAAGCGTGCCAACGGTTCCGGAAAAACCATCGAATTGGCCGGTTTTCCGCATCATGCGCTGGATACTTACCTTCCAAAACTGGTTCGTGCCGGACGACGTGTGGCTATTTGCGATCAGCTGGAAGACCCAAAACTGACAAAAAAAATTGTAAAACGCGGGGTTACCGAATTGGTTACACCCGGTGTTTCATACAGCGATACCACGCTCAATCATAAAGAAAACAACTTCTTAGCTAGTGTTTATATAAACAAAAATCAAGTCGGTGTTTCCTTTCTCGATATTTCGACCGGCGAATTTTTGGTGGCTGAAGGTACCGGTGAATACATTGATAAATTGCTGAATAGTTTCGGACCAAAGGAAGTGCTCTTCGACCGGGGAAAAAGGAAAGATTTTGAACAGCTTTTCGGAACTAAGTTCTTTACTTACGCACTTGAAGACTGGGCTTTTACACCCGATTCTGCCAACGAACGTCTCCTTAAACATTTTGAAACCAAGAATTTGAAGGGATTCGGGGTTGAAAATTTGCCTAACGGTGTGGTTGCTGCAGGTGCTATCATGCATTACCTCGACCAGACTCACCATCAACAAACTGGACATATCACCCAGTTGTCGCGCATTGAGGAAGAACGCTTCGTGTGGCTCGACCGCTTCACGGTGCGAAACTTAGAACTTTACGGCTCGCAAAACGAAAATGCCCGGACATTGCTCGATGTGTTGGATAAAACCATTAGCCCGATGGGTGCCCGTATGCTCAAACGCTGGATTGCTTTTCCGTTGAAGGACGTGAAGCCCATCAACGAGCGGCTTAGCGTGGTGGAGCATTTTTTTAAAAATAAAGAATTCAGGCAATTGCTTGAACAGAATATCGCATTGATTGGCGATTTGGAACGCATAATTTCCAAAGTGGCAGTTGGACGGATTAATCCACGGGAAGTGGTGCAACTCAAAGTGGCTTTGAAAGCCATTGAGCCGATAAAGCAAGCTTGTTCGGAAAGTGATAATCTTACGTTGAAAAAAATTGCCGATCAGCTCAATGCGTGCGCCGTTATTTCGGATAAAATTGAAAAAGAAATCAGCAACGATCCGCCTGTAATGATTAACCGGGGCGGTGTGATTCGCCAAGGGGTGGATGCTGATATGGACGAGTTGCGTCAACTGGCGTTTTCGGGAAAGGATTTTTTGCAACAAATTCAGGAGCGCGAGAGCGAAGCCACCGGCATTCCAAGCTTGAAAATAAGTTTCAATAATGTTTTCGGGTATTACATCGAAGTGCGGAATATGCACAAAGACAAAGTGCCCGAAACCTGGATTCGGAAGCAGACATTGGTTAGCGCCGAGCGGTATATCACCCAGGAATTGAAGGTTTACGAAGAAAAAATTCTGGGGGCTGAAGAAAAAATTCTGGCTATCGAAACCCGACTTTTCAGTGAACTTGTTTTGAGTTTGGTGGATTATATCACAGCCATTCAGTTGGATTCCAATTTGATAGCTCAACTCGATTGTTTGCTTTCTTTCACCAAAGTGTCTGCCGAAAATAAATATGTTCGTCCTGAAATAACCGATACCGATGTGTTGGATATTAAACAAGGTCGCCATCCGGTCATTGAAAAGCAATTACCAATTGGCGAAACTTATATTGCCAACGATGTTTATCTGGATAATGAATCGCAACAAATTATTATCATCACAGGTCCGAATATGTCCGGTAAATCGGCTTTGCTTAGGCAAACAGCGCTGATTACGTTGATGGCTCAGATTGGTTGTTTTGTGCCGGTTGAAAGTGCTAAAATTGGAGTGGTGGATAAGATTTTTACCCGTGTTGGAGCGAGTGATAATATTTCGCAGGGTGAATCGACCTTTATGGTGGAAATGAACGAAGCCGCCAGTATTTTGAACAATCTTTCCAACCGAAGCCTGATTCTTTTTGATGAACTTGGGCGTGGAACCAGTACCTATGACGGAATTTCAATAGCCTGGGCTATTGTGGAATATATTCACGAACATGGAAGCTGCAAAGCTAAAACGCTTTTTGCTACGCATTATCATGAATTGAACGAAATGGAAAAATCGTTCCATCGAATTAAAAACTACAACGTGTCGGTAAAAGAAGTGGATAAAAAAGTGATTTTTCTTCGTAAATTGGTTCGGGGTGGAAGTGAGCACAGTTTTGGGATTCATGTGGCTAAAATGGCCGGAATGCCGCAAAGCATTGTGAAACGTTCCGAACAAATTCTGAAACAACTGGAAACCGATAACCGTCAGTCGGGTGTTTCAAAACCGATTGGCGAAATTGCCGAACAGCGCGAAGGCTTCCAACTCAGCATTTTTCAGCTCGATGATCCGGTGTTAGAACAAATCCGTGACGAAATTAAAAACTTAGATATAAATAACCTGACTCCGGTGGAAGCACTGAATAAACTGAATGAGGTAAAACGCATTATAACCGGAAAGTAATAAATCAGAACGAGAAATTCAGACTAATTCGAATTCCGCTTTTGTCAATGTTCGGATGATCAAGATAGGTGAGTCGCCAAACATAATCAACCCTTAAAAAGTTAAATATATTTTCTACGCCTACTCCGGCTTCCATGTATGGATCTTTCCCCATTTTGTAGGATTCGGCAGGAAATTGATATAATCCGGTGCTTTGCGTCGGATTATTTTTTTCGCTTAAACTTCCGTAAAGTCCCCGGAACGAAACAATTTCCCGAAGTTTCAATTTCTTAAGCAGCGGAATTCGGTTCAGAATCAATCCATTCATGTTATAATTCAAATCCCACGAAAGGTATTGGTCATTGATAAACTCCAACGCATTCATCATGGGGTACGATTCGTATTGAATGGTGTACGACAAGTTTGCATTGGGAATAATAAGCATTGGAAATGGATTTTTGGTCCACACTTTTCCTGCATTTAGGATTACATTGGCATTTCCATAGGCCGAAAACCAAAATCGTTTCTGAAACCCGACTTCAGTAAAACAGTAATCGTAATCAGAGCCTAACATGCCTTTCATTGCTAGGTTTTGTTGAAAGCTGAAAACCGGAGCATTGCGCGAAATGGGTCGGCGACTTCCGATGGACTGATAAATTTTCTCACCCGGTGCATAACGCAATTTTAACTGCATTTCACCCATAGAATAAGACTGAATGGATTGCCCCGAAGTATTGTCGGCGAACGGAATATATTGAGGAATGGCAAATTCCGTTCGATACCTCAGTGTAGCTCCCAACGAAAGTTGCGAATAAAAATCGCGGTTATAACTCAACTCAATTTTTCGCTGATAAGTCATTTTGCTATCAGGCTGCCTTTTCATGGATAGGAAGAAGTTGTCCGGCGGGGAGTACCGATATTGCTGACCCAACCGATTTAAATCATAACTGGTTGCCAGCTTAATGGAATTGATAGGATACTCGTTGGCAATTTCTTTTTTCTTATTGAATGAATATTCAACTTCAGCATTGTACTTGAGAATGTGATCTTTAGTTCCATACGCCAAAAACCCTTTACCAAACAACTGGTCGTTAAGGCGTGCTGTTGTTAGACCTCCCGCTCGTAGTCTGACACCTTCTACTGAATTAGTACTAACCGAACTATACATTGGACCGAGTGTGAACAGATTTTTTGTTGAAGATGTCGGGATATAGCCTACCACCAAAGCCGAGAATACTTTTTCGGAATAATAATAAAGAGGATTCTTGCGCAGTTGATGAAGCATTTTATCCACCGAATTTTCTTTGTTCAGCGTGGTGTCCGGGCGGCTTTCTTTCCAGTATGTCTCCGGTTTTTTTTCGGCATCATCTTCTTTAATAGTACTTCCTTTTTGGTTGAATACCGATAAATCAACTGGTTTTTCGAATGAATGTTTGCTGTACCTGCTGGTTCGGCGCGCATACAGTGCATCCGATTTCGGATTTAGCGAAAATTCAACGGCAATATCGTCCTTCATCAATAACCGAGTGCCATCGGGTGCTCGTTCAAATTCTTGATCTATAGCTAGTTTCTGAATAAAATTCAAGTTGATATTTCTAGGAATACTCAGTTTTACCTTTTTGATAAAGTTCGTGGAATCGAGTGTAACGTAAATATGTCCCGTAAATCCGGTTGATTCCGACAAAAAAGGAACGAATCCCAGATTCATACATTGATCGCCGGCAATTCTGACGGTGTCAATTAGATAATATTTATAGAAATGGGGGCCGCCGGTTGAGAGAGGACTCACAAATTGTTTGAGAAACAATGAAATATCGTTGTCGTATATATTGACATCTTTGAAAATTTCATTCAGAAAATCTTCTACACCTTCGTCCGAAAGCATTTCGTCAATTCCCGATTTTTTTTTGGCTTTAATGATTCGTTTATCAATTCTTGGGGAATTTTGATAGTAATAATCTTCAATCATCTCCTTACTGGAAAAAGGCAAAATAGGTTTTCCTGAAATTTTGGAGGTGTCAACATAATTAATCATAAAATCAAACCGTTTAAGCAGGTTTTTATGCTTGTCTTTCTGAAAATTGTTCAATGCAAGACTAATTTTTTCGTACTTTTCGAAGCTATAAAAATCCTTGTTAAAAGGGCTGTATTTATTCTTTGAATCAATCACCTTTTTTACAAAGAAAACTGCCGGATTGTTTTTTTTCTTGTATTTAAAGTTTTTCGATCTGACTACAACTTCAGCCATCTGTTTAGACGTAGGTGAAAGTCGAATTGATAAAACTGTTTCTTTTTCCCCGGGAGGTTTCAATGTTTTTTCTTGGTATCCTATGGATGTAATTCTCAGAATGTGGTTGGTGTGTGGTAATTTTAAAGAAAATTTTCCAGTGTTGTCTGTTACTGTTCCAGTAGAAGTTCCTTTTAGAAAAACGGAAACAAATGGAAGTGGTTCATTACTAATGGAATCAATGACGACACCCTTGATAATATGTTGAGAAAATGCTTCAAAAGTGGTTGAAAGCATTATTAAAAGTAGAAAAGTGAAAATGAATCGGCTTTTAAAAGTCATGTGTAATTATTTTCATTTTGTGCCAAAGATATAAAAATAATGATATAACTAAACAAAATTTTTTATATTTATCATTTTAAATTATAGATTATTCCTATACGGTTTTGCTTTTAGAACGTAAATTTCCGCTTAACGTCTTTTTTTGCTATCTTTGTATTCTTGAAAATTTTAGAATACAAAATTATAAGTATCTGAACAATAAATAATTGTATTTTTCAATACAATCGAAATTCGTAAATTCGTAAATCAAAAATTATAAAATGGAACTCGCAAGTAAATACAATCCTACCGACATCGAATCGAAATGGTACCAATATTGGCTAGACAACGACTTTTTTAGTTCAAAACCTGATGGTCGTGAGCCTTATACCATTGTTATTCCACCGCCAAATGTAACCGGGGTGTTGCACATGGGGCACATGCTCAACAATACCATTCAGGATGTGTTGGTTCGTCGGGCGCGTATGCAGGGCAAAAATGCTTGTTGGGTTCCGGGAACCGATCACGCTTCTATTGCTACCGAAGCCAAAGTGGTAGGCAAACTTGCTGCCGAAGGAATCAAGAAAACCGACCTGACCCGCGAAGAATTCTTGAGTCATGCTTGGGACTGGACACACAAACACGGTGGAATTATCCTCGAACAGCTAAAAAAACTGGGCGCTTCGTGCGATTGGGATCGAACGGCTTTCACTATGGATGAGCCACGTTCGGAAAGTGTATTGAAAGTGTTTGCCGATTTATACGAAAAAGGCCTTATTTACCGCGGTGTACGCATGGTCAACTGGGATCCGAAAGCGTTGACGGCACTGTCGGACGAAGAAGTGATTTTTAAAGAACAACAAGGTAAACTGTTTTATCTGCGCTATAAAATTGAAGGCGAAGAGGGTTATGCTGTTGTCGCAACTACCCGTCCAGAAACTATCATGGGCGATACCGCCATGTGTATTAACCCGAACGACCCGAAAAATGCACATTTGAAGGGTAAAAAGGTAATTGTTCCGTTGATTAACCGTGTAATTCCGGTAATTGAAGACGATTATGTGGATATTGAATTTGGAACAGGTTGTCTGAAAGTAACTCCGGCGCATGATGTGAACGACTACATGTTGGGCGAGAAATATAATTTGCCTTCCATCGATATTTTCAATGATAACGGAACATTGAACGAAAACGGGGCGCAATATGCAGGACTGGATCGTTTTGATGTTCGCAAACAAATAGAAAAAGACCTCGAAGCGGCCGGTTTACTTGAAAAAGTAGAGCCTTACACCAATAAAGTTGGATTCTCTGAACGTACCGACGCGGTTATCGAACCAAAGCTTTCGATGCAATGGTTTATGAAAATGGAAGAGTTGGCAAAACCGGCTCTAAATGCTGTAATGAGCGACGACATTCAGTTGTATCCTGCCAAATTTAAAAATACCTACCGCCACTGGATGGAAAACGTGAAAGACTGGTGTATTTCGCGTCAACTTTGGTGGGGACACCGTATTCCTGCATATTTTCTGCCTCAGGGTGGCTTTGTGGTGGCTTTATCGAAAGAAGAAGCTTACGAAAAAGCATTGGCCATTGTCAACTATCCATTGGCAATTGACGACCTTCGTCAGGATGAAGATGTGCTTGATACATGGTTCTCGTCATGGTTATGGCCTATCTCGGTTTTTGATGGCATCAACAATCCCGAAAATGAGGAAATAAAATACTACTATCCAACCAATGATTTGGTGACTGCTCCTGAGATTTTGTTTTTCTGGGTGGCACGTATGATCATTGCCGGATATGAATACCGGGGCGAAATGCCGTTCAAAAATGTATATCTGACCGGTATTGTTCGCGATAAATTGGGTCGTAAGATGTCGAAATCATTGGGTAACTCGCCTGATCCGCTGGATTTGATTGCACATTACGGTGCTGATGCTGTACGTTTGGGAATGTTGCTGACTTCGCCTGCCGGAAACGATTTACCGTACGACGATAGCCTTTGTGAACAAGGCCGTAACTTCAACAATAAAATATGGAATGCTTTCCGTTTGGTAAAAGGCTGGGAAGTGGCCGACATTGAGCAACTGGAATCGGCTCGCATGGCAGTGAAATGGTTCGAAGCACAATTGAACAAAACATTGCTAGAGATTGAAGATTTATTCTCAAAATACCGTTTGTCTGAAGCCTTGATGGCGGTTTACAAGCTGTTCTGGGATGAATTTTCGTCGTGGTATCTGGAAATGGCCAAGCCGGCTTACCAAAAACCAATCGACCGTACCACCTACGAAGCTACCCTTGGTTTCTTCGATTCGTTGTTGAAAGTATTGCATCCGTTTATGCCGTTTATCACCGAGGAACTTTGGCAAGCGCTTGAAGACCGCAAAGACGGCGAAAGCATCATGGTGATATTGCAACCGGAGGCTACGGAAGTTGACGAAAAACTGATTACCGAGTTTGAATATGCAAAAGAAATTATTGCCGGAATTCGTACCGTGCGTTTGCAGAAAAATATTCCAAATAAAGAAGTTTTAAGCTTGCAGATAATACCTAGTGAGGCCGTCACTGAAAGTGACAGTCTCACTCAGTTCAGCGCTGTGGTGGCTAAATTGGGTAACTTGGAATCAATAGAAAATGTTACAGATAAAGCAGCCGGTTCAATTTCATTCCTAGTTGGCACAACCGAATTTTCAATCCCAATGGGTAGCTTGATTAATGCAGAAGAGGAAATTGCCAAGATGGAAGCTGAGATCAAATACTTCGAAGGATTTATCGAATCGGTAATGAAAAAACTGGGCAACGAACGCTTTGTGGCAAACGCTAAACCGGAAGTAGTAGAAGCCGAACGCAAGAAAAAAGCCGACGCTGAAAGTAAAATTGCTTCATTGAAAGAGGGAATTGCATCATATTCTACAATAAATAGGTTTGTTGATTCTAATAAACAGATGACAATGCTGATGTTAATTGAAGGGTATAGAGAATCTTCATTTATATTATTAGATAAAATTATCGAAAATGAAAGTCGTTTAAGCTCTGATTCGCTGATTTATCCGATTATGTTTAATTACAGACATTACCTTGAACTAATTATAAAAGATACAATAAGAACAATTCGAATTGTTAGAGGTGAGATTGAGGTTGATCAAGTTGGTTTTGAAAGGGGGCATTCGTTAGTTAAGCAGTGGAGCATATTGAAAACTTTGTTAGCTGAAATTTATGGAGACTTAGATGCTAAAGAGACAGAAATAGATACATTGATATTTGAAATAGAAAAACTAGATTCAACTTCGACAGAATTTAGATATCCATTTGTAAAAGACCCAAAAAGCGACAAGTTAAAAGTTCTATTGCCAAGACTTGATATTTTTCATCAAGAGCTAAAGAACAAAATGAAACTTTTATCGGATTATCTTGAAGGACGAAATTATCAGGTAAATAATACTTTAGATGAAACTAATCAATACCAAAACTAAACTGGTTGAAGCCGAACGTAAGAAAAAAGCCGATGCCGAAAGTAAAATAGCTTCGCTGAAAGAAGGAATTGAGGCGTTGAAGAAATAGTTTAGCTGAACGCAAATAAAAGAGAGCCAACTTAGAATAGACTTCTAAGTTGGCTCTCTTTTTTACCTTTTCCACGGCTTCCAGATAAAGCTTCCAAGCGCTATAATTACAATTAATCCGGTCAGAATAAATGCCCAGATGTTTGCTTTGCGGGATTGGGCTTCGAGGATATAATCGTCCGGGATTAACCGCTGGGGAGTAAGCTTCCAGGTTAGTGTTTCTCCATCTACGACCGCATTATTTGCTTGAATTATATCCCCAGGCAAACAAAGTTTATAGTTAATTGCTTGAGAGAAAAAGAATGCAAACCTCAGGTTCGTATCTTCATCATATTTCTTTAGCGGACCATTCTCTTTTTCTGATAACATCGAAAAGGCATTGGTTTTGAAGAAGGTATTCAATGCTTTTGTGATGTCAAGATCCATTGAACTATTAATATTTGAATTGAAAATGGAGTCGTTTAATGTTCGTAACTTTTCCTTTGAAACCGGTTTTAGAGCCAAACTATTATAGTTTTTCAATACAACTTTAAACTCTTCATTCCATAAATTCCGAACAACCCACTTGTTGTAGTTGTCCTCAATCTGACCAACATACTCCCGAACTTCAAGCCCATTCATACCTTTTGTCATGTCCGGCTTGCCTGTGAACCAAAATTGAGCTTCCTCTTTGGTCATGTATTTTTCAATGGGGATATCGAAATTAAGTTTTAATTTTTTGTAGGTTTCCTTGTATGTGTAGTACGTGTAAAACCATCTGAATTTTTTATCCAAACGGTGTTTTACCGTTACCTTGCCCCAATCGCTGGCATTTTTCAATCGAAACAGACTGTCCAGATCTTCCACTGAGTGGTAGTTTCGGCGGATACGAACCACGATGTTTTCCTTCGACTTCTGGCTCTTGTTCTTAATGGAATCAAACGTTGCTTTTGAAAGCGGGAAATCGGTTCTTGGTTTTGAATCGCCGAGCGTCCAACTGATTTGCCAATTGGAATCAATAAAAACGGGGAACGGATTGTTTTTTTCAGATTTATCGCCCATAAGAAACAACGAATCAGGCGTATCTGAAAACTCACGATAACACGATCCGTCCGAATTGATACCAGTCAGCATATTAATCGGTTTTGGGGTGCATGACGGTACAAGCAGAATGATTGCAAGAAGCAAAATAGAACGAACAATTGGTTTCATAATATTAATTTCTTAGTTGGTGGTAAAACGATTGAAAACGCTGATTTTTAATTGAGTTTGTTTTACTGCGACATAGATAAACGTCCAATACACTTTTTTCTTTTGAATTTACCTTTGTCAGGCATTCGGAATGGACTTCGATCTTTAGCTCCGCCACTTTTGCAGTCGGGCTATTTGTGTAAAGCTCTGTGGTATTGGTTTGTTGGAAGAAAAATAACCCCAGTAAAAAAACAGCCGCCGAACTCGAAATCGTCCGAATAACCAGCAGGAACGACGGTGTTTTTCTTTTGTTTTTTGGAGTAATTCGTTCCATGATGCTGTCGGTTAGCATTTCGGCATCCGTCATTTCCGGTTTTTGCCGTTTCAGATTATTTATCGCGATGTTTAATGTATTGTCGTTGATTTCCATAACTTAATAATTTTCAAGTTTTTGACGAATGGTTTGTCGAGCCAGAAAAAGATTGCTTTTGATCTTTTTAGCCGAAAGACCGGTTATTTCTTCTATTTCAGCCACTTCCAATTCTTCCAGATCGCGTAAAGTGAATACAATCTTTTGTTTGGGAGTCAGGTTGTTTGTAAGTGCTAAAATGAGACTACCCAACTCTGTATTCAGCAGTTTTTGATCTGCATTTTCCGATGTCGCAACGTCGTACAGGTTCTTGTCGAATGCCTCCGCCTGAAAACGACGTTTCTTTGATTTAAGTTTGTCCAGGCAAAGATGAGCGGCTATGGAATATATCCAGGTGCTGAATTTTTTCTCCGGGTCAAATCCCGACAGGTTTAACCATACTTTAATAAACGTTTCCTGAACGATGTCTTTGGCTTCTTCTTCGTTGCACATTATCCTGAAAGCTAATGAATAAATCATGGATTGATGGGTTTCGACAATTCTCCGAAATGACTTTTGGTCGTTTCGTTTGCTTCGGTCAATCAAATCGTTTAATGTTGGTTTATCCATTCTCAATCTCAGATTCAAAGTTTTGTTCTATATATAATACGACAAAAGTAACGATTGGTCGAATTGGATTTGCAGTTTTTAGAAATTAAATTGAATTCTCTTTTAGTGATTTGCCCATTCAGACGGAAAACTCTAACTTTGCAACCTGAATTTTAAAAAGAATTATCATGACTCCATCATACAAAGATCTCACATTTTCAACCTGCGATATTGCCCGTGCTGTCGGGCAGTTTATGGCCGGAGAACGAAAAACATTTAACGACAGTAAGATTGAAAATAAGGGCTTACACGATTTGGTTAGCTATGTTGATAAAGAATCGGAAAAGCAAATTATCGATCAGCTTTCCACCCTGTTGCCCGAATCGGGCTTTATTGCCGAAGAAGGAACCAATACCAAGCGTGGCGAGCGCTTCAACTGGGTAATCGATCCATTGGATGGAACAACCAATTTCGTTCAGGGCGTACCGGTTTATGCAGTCAGCATTGCGTTGCTCGATGGTGATGAGCTGGTTCTCGGTGTTGTTTTTGAAGTGGGACGCAGTGAGTGTTTTTATGCTTGGAAAGATGGAGGTGCCTATTTGAATGGGGAGCCAATTTGCGTTTCAAACCGGGATAATATCAGCGATGCCTTGCTGGCAACAGGTTTTCCATATTCTAATTTTGAGCAATTGAATGAATATATTGCTGTGTTAAAATGGGCAATGGTGGAGGCACGTGGCATGCGCCGGTTGGGTTCGGCAGCTGTGGATTTGTCGTATGTGGCTTGTGGTCGATTCGATGCTTTTTGGGAATATGATCTGAAATCGTGGGATGTAGCTGCCGGTGCGTTGATTTTAATGGAAGCAGGAGGAAAGGTTACAAACTTTTCTGGTGGTAAGGATTATTTGTTTGAGAAAGAAATTGTTGCTTCCAATACGTTGCTTCACCCGGTACTGCAAACAAAGGTGGCCGAACTAATGAAATAAAACAGAAAACCAAAGTATATGCTTATCAACGAAAGAGATACGCGCAGCGAACGCTTATTGCAGGTTGCCAACGAAATGATGACTGCTGCCCGAACTGCGCCTAAAGGTAAGGGTTTTGATATTATTGAAGTGATGTTGGCAACGGGCGATACGATTCAGCAACTTTCCGATGCCATGTTGAAATACAGCGAAAAAACAGGATTAAAGTTCATAACCCGCGATGCACTCAATATTCTTCATGCCGAAGCCATTGTGCTGATTGGAACCAAGCAGCAGCTTCATAATCTGAACTGCGGCTATTGCGGATTCGAGTCGTGTGCGGAGAAGTCGAAATTTCCGGAAGTGCCCTGTTCCATCAATTCGGTGGATGTGGGTATTGCGTTGGGTTCGGCATGCTCGGTGGCTGCAGATCGGCGCGTGGATAGCCGGATTATGTTTTCGGTTGGACGGGTAGTGCAGGAGCTGGGGATGATGCCCGGATGCAGCAATATTTACGGAATTCCAATCAGTTGTTCATCGAAAAGCCCGTTTTTTGACCGGATTTCGACCGCTCCGACTAAATAATTTCTTCCTGGAAATTTCTTGTAAATTCCACGAAGTCGCTGATTTTAGAGGGATTCGATTCAAATACATTCCCTACAACCACTAAATCAGCACCGGCTTCATAAGCATTTTTTAGCTGTTCCACGGTTTTAATACCTCCGCCAACAATAAGCGGAATGGACAACCCAATTTTTACGGTTTCAATCATTTCAGCAGGAACAGGGAACAAAGCTCCACTGCCGGCTTCCAGATAAATCAACTTCATACCAAGCAATTCGGCGGCAACAGAAGTGGATAGCGCAATTTCGTTTTTGTCGCGCGGAATGGGGCGGGAATTGCTGATGTATTCCACCGAGCTTGGCTTTCCGCCATCAATCAGCAGATACCCGGTTGGGATCACTTCTATTTTCGATTTTTTTATGGCAATGGATGAGGTTATGTGTTGTCCTATAAGAAATTCAGCATTTCTACCCGAAAGCAACGAAAGATACAAAAGGGCATCGGCTTTGGTGCTGAATTGCGATGCATTACCAGGGAAAAGAATGACAGGAGCACTTATTTCTTCCTTCAAAAGCTCTATCAACGAGTCTGTTGATGAAAGCGTATGGCTTCCGCCGACAAAAATAAAATCAGGGACATTCGATTTCAGAGCGGCAACCGTACTTGCCAATAAACTTCCGCGACATTGATCGGGGTCAAGTAAGACCGCAATCATTTTGCGAGCTTCTTCGCTGTTTTGTTGTATCCTTTCGTAAATGCTATTCATTTCTTAGGCTATTATTTTGAAATACAATAAGTCAGAACAAAATCCTGATTCTGAATGTATTGTATTTTATATTGATTTTTAGTGGGAATATGTTCGCTGGTAAATGTACCGTTTTCGTCTACCTTAAATGGAAAAATCCGAAGCTGTTTTGCAAAGTCAACGGCTTCCATGCCAATAATTTTAAACAATGTTTCTTTGGCTGACCAGGCCAGCATTAGCTGGTTGAGATGTTCTCCGTTCGATAGTTCCTTTTGTTCTGTTTCACTCAAAAATCGCTTGTAGAGCTTCTTTATTTTCACGGTTGGAACTTCAATATCAATTCCAACGCTTCGGGTTGGATGAGCCATCACGGCAATCCAATTCGCACTGTGCGAAATACTTACTTGAAAACTTTGATCCGATAGAGCCGGTTTGCCATCCGTATCATAAATAATTATTTTTTCAGAGCCAAGCATCTTCTTCATGGCCACCCGAACCGCCAGATACTCCGATTTTCTTTTTTCGGAAACAATCTTGGAAAATTCTTCGATATTTACAAAATCAAGCTGTTTATACAACTCATCAATGCTTTCCGTAAGTTCGAAAATGAGCAGCTGAGCATCTTCGTAACTGATTGTGCTTGTGAAATCCTGTTTCATTTTTTCCACTGAAAGCTTTCCATTATGTGCATAATGTCTTCACGAACATATTCCGACATCGGTGCAATCGAATCTTTGTTCGGTATATTGTTGAAATACAGTGCACCCCGGAAGAAGTTCTTCAAACTATCGGTCATTACAAATTGTACTGAAGAGGCCGTGTTTCCCTTTAAGTCGTACAATATGCCATATACCTTTTTATCATATTGGATAAAAGGCCTTTCGGTGATTACATCGGCACGGATGGTATGTTTGTACACAATTTTGCGTGTATCCTCCAGTAGTTCGGTTAAGTTGCCGTTCACTGATTTGTAGCTGCAATAAATCGTTGCGTTAAGTTTGGGATAGATAATATCCACCCAATATTTCCCTTCTTTCGATTCGCTGTTTGCAAGTACAGCATTTTTAGGTATTTCAAATGTGTATGGCAAATTCAGCGTATCAACAAGTCGATAGGAGTGGGGAGGTAAATCAACCCGATAGTACCCGTAGGGTTTCGGAAATGATGCTTTACCACACGAATGAAGTAAGCCAATAATTATCAATAAAATATAAACCCTAAATAATCTCATCGTCAATTCTTTATCATGCTTTAATACTTCAAATTTGGTTTGATTTCTCAAAATCATCTTTGATGTACAGTTTTACTTTTTTAATGCGGCGATTATCAACAGCCAGAATTTCAAAAACATAACGACCAAAATCAATACGTTCGTTTTTGGTGGGAATTTCACCTTTTAGTTCCAGGATAAGTCCGGCAAGAGTTTCCACTTCTTCAGTTTCCTTCAAGAAATCATCTTCTTCAATTTCGGCAATTTTAAAAAAATCATTCAACTGAATTTTGGCTTCAAAGATGAAAGTGTGATTATCAATTTTGGTGAATAGTTGTTTTTCTTCATCGTATTCGTCGCTGATATCGCCTACAATTTCCTCCAGAATGTCTTCGAGCGAAATCAGTCCTGAAATTCCTCCGTATTCGTC
>Ga0302288_1000834_pt1 | contig 22406 bp, 17 predicted proteins | sample III_Fen_N1_1_FD_194549 | JGI IMG/M metagenome (GOLD analysis project Ga0302288, IMG submission 194549) | Peat permafrost microbial communities from Stordalen Mire near Abisko, Sweden - III_Fen_N1_1 | ecosystem: Environmental > Terrestrial > Soil > Wetlands > Permafrost | place: Sweden: Abisko...
GTCAAGTAACTATTATTATTACTATTCTTTAAACAATAGTTGTTATCTGCGGTTGGGGCGGTCGGACAATTGCTAGCCATGGTTGTTGGATAACTACCGTACATTGCTTGATATAATTTCAATTGTCTCGCAGAACTATCTAAATCAGTCTGCAGCGAAGCAACGATAGCCTTATTAGATATACCGGTATATGAAACGATGGTGATCGAGGCTAGAATACCAATGACGACAATTACAACTAATAGTTCGACGATGGTGAATGCAGGAGAGCCTATAGTAGAGTTAGGCAAATTCGCATCTATGACATCTACTCTTTTCTTGTTATTACTGCTTTGAGGCTTTTTAAACATAAAATCCTCCAATATTACTGCCGACTGTTTGTAGATTACTATAAGCGTAATTTTAACAAATCACAAGCGTTTTAGAGCATCCAGCTTCCGTATGATAGAGGAGTTACCTTAGGATAAGTTGGTCGTGAATTTGCTGTTAATTGCGGTTATACATCGAGATGTTATTACCGAGAATGTTTGCGACATAAACCGAATTACCATCTGGTGATATAGTGATATCTTGCGGGTTTGCTCCGGTCGCAATCGTCGGGGTTGCCGCTGCGGTCAATACTCCGGTGCTAACATTGCGGTTATACATCGAGATGGTGTCAGCGTTTAGATTGGTCGCATAAACTGAAGTTCCGTCTAGCGATATGGCAATGTTTTGTGGGTTTGTTCCGGTCGCAATCGTCGGAGTTGCCAAAGCTGTTAAAATTCCAGTACTAGTATTACGGCTATACATTGAAATGCTATTACCGACTCTATTTGTAACATAAACTGAATTACCGTCTGCCGATATGACAACGCCGCATGAACCCGTTCCAGCCGCAATCGTTGGGGTTGCCAAAGCGGTCAAAGCCCCAGTACTGGTATTGCGGCTATACATCGAGATGGTATTAAGGTCAAAGCTAGCCGCATAAACCGAAGTCCCGTCGGCGGATATAGCTATGTCGTATGGGTTTGTTCCAGTCGCAATCGTTGGCGTTGCCAATGCCGTTAAGGCTCCAGTACTAGCGTTGCGGTTGTACATATATATATTGCCGGAGTTCTGGTTGGTGGTATAAACCGAAGTCCCATCGGCGGATATAGCTATGTCGTATGGGTTTGTTCCAGTCGCAATCGTTGGCGTTGCCAATGCCGTTAAAGCCCCAGTACTGGTATTGCGGCTATACATCGAGATGGAGTTGGCATTCATATTGGTTACATAAACAGAAGTTCCATCGGCGGACACATTTACTTCGTCTGGAGTAGTTCCAGTCGCAATCGTCGGCGTCGCCAAAGCCGTTAATGCCCCGGTGCTGGTATTACGGCTATACATAGATATAACACTAGTATTCCGGTTAGTATTGTAAACCGAAGTCCCGTCGGCTGATATCGCAATGCCGTATGAATTTGGTCCCGATGCTATCGTTGGAGTAGCTAGTGCTGCCAGTACGCCGGTATGCGGTACTACCGCGACTGGTCCTGTCTTTTCTGTAATAACGTAGGTCGTTCCATTAGTATTTGCCTCGGTTAAACTAAACCCAGTCCCGCTGGAGTTATAAATTGTATAACTATTATTGCTGCTATTCTTAAGGCAATAACTGTTATCTACGGTTGGCATTGTAGGGCAATTGCCAACCATGACGGTTGGATAGCTGCCGTACATGGCGTAATAAAGCTTTAATTGTCTTGATGAGTTATCTAGATCTGATTGTAGCGTTACCACGACAGCTCTACCTGATATGCCGGTGTAAGACACTACGGTAATAGCTGCAAGTATTCCGATGACAACAATAACAACCAATAGCTCAACTATGGTAAATGCGGAAGAGTTACTATCTTTAGTATGATTATTTTGAATCACGCGCCCTCAAAATAATGTTATAAATTATCATATAGTCTAATCTAAACAAAATAATGTTTAAAGCGCAAGCATTATTAAGAGTAACTAAATGTAGAATTCGATATCTTTTAATGCGACTTCGATTTGTTCGTGTAATTTGTCCAAGTTGCCGTCGTTTAAGATGTAGTGGTCGGCAATGGCGATTGGGCCACCTTTTTCGAGGTTCTCAATTTCAGACCAGTCGCGCTGATCCGCTTCGGCTTGAGTAAATGGCCTCTCTGGTCGTGATGTTAGCCTGCGATGGCGTAACTTTTTAGGTGCTACGACAGCAAAAACCCACATTTCACCGGGAAATTCATGTTTCAAGATTTTATATTCGGTCCAACTGTATAATCCATCTAAAATAATGCGATGTTGACCAGTTGCGAGCAAATCCCTAGTTTGTTTAATAGCGCGATTGACGACAAAGTCATTACCTTCGGCTTTTCTGATTTCTTCGCGAAATATTTGTTGGCTTTCTGGTGTAATTTCGATGCCAGCTTCGTTCATCGCGGCATAAATAATGCCCCCAAAATAGACTTTGGGATGGCCTTTTTCAGTTATATAATCGACGACGACGGATTTTCCAGCCCCAGCTAGACCGACAACGGCGATGATTTTGTTATTTTTATTCGTATCCATGTTTTTATTGTAACAGATTATATTTGGCGGATACGCTATAATAGTGATATGACAAAACGATTGGCTGTGATTGACGGAAAATCAGTATTCTACCGGGGTTATTATGCGATGCCGAACTTGTCGCTATCAGATGGCACGCCAACTGGCGGAGTTTTTGGTTTTGCAAGTCTGGCGATTGAACTTATCAAAAAACTAGAACCTGATTACGTAGCGATTGCCTGGGATAAAAGGGGGACCAATATCCGCAGGCGACAGGAAATATATCCTGAATACAAAGCTGGTCGCAAAAAGGCGCCGGATGATTTTTATGCTCAAATTCCAATTTTATACGAACTTTTAGAGGCGTTCGGTTGGCCACTTTACGAGATGGACGATTATGAAGCCGACGATATATTAGGCGCTTTTGCTAAAGAGGCGACTGAGCGCGGAGTTGAAACCTATTTACTGACTAGCGACCTCGATGCCTTGCAATTAATCAGCCCAATGACCAAGGTTTATGCGCTCAAGAATGGTCTGTCTAATTTGGAAGAATTTGATGTTGAATATTTTGAAAAGAAATACGGTATTGGTGTCGAGCAATTTTTAGACCTTAAATCCCTAAAAGGTGATTCGTCGGATAATTTGCCAGGCGTTCCTGGTATTGGTGAAAAAACTGGCATCGAATTACTGCAAAAATTTGGCACGCTCGATAATATTTATGAACATTTGGATGAAATTAAGCCAACCGTCGCCAAGAAGTTAATTGCCGGTAAAGATATGGCCTACATGAGCAAAGAAGTCGGCCGAATCTGGACCGAAGCGCCAGTTAAACTCGACTGGGATGTGGCCGATGTTAATGACACTGATTTTGAAAAAGTGGCGGCTATTTTGAAACGTCTAGAATTTAATTCGTTGCTTCGTCGTTTGCCGAAACATATGCGCGAAAAGACTGCCGATGCCGAGGAAAAGATTGGCACGCATATTGATCCACTGACAATCGTTGATTGGCCAGAAATGATTAATATCGACGGTCCGATTATCCTGTCGGTTATCGAAGGCGAATTATGGCTGTCATCAGATAAATTGACCGTTTCGCACACGAAAATTAGCGAAATCGACAAAAGCATTTGGATGGCTTTTGAAATGGCGACGGTGATTAGCTATGATAACAAAATCTTATATCACCAGTTGGCGGCTCAGAATATTTTCGTCAGATTTAGTGAAATTCACGATATTCATCAAGCGGCTTTTTTGATTAATCCATTAGCCCGCGATAGGTCACTGAGTGGCTTAATTGGTGGCGAAATTGAAGATGTCCCTCAGACTAACATGGCAGCAATGTGGCATATTTATGGCCAACAGGTGAATGCTTTTAATGTCGAGCCTAAACTAGCGCGAATTGCTCACGAATTTGATTTTCCGCTGACCTATATTCTGTTTTTGATGGAACACCGCGGCGCAAAAATTGATTCTGAACAGTTGGCTAAGATGAGTATTAGCCTTGGTGCTGAGTACACAAAGCTTGAACAAGAAATCTATACAATGGTTGGCTACGAATTTAATATCGGCAGTCCAGCTCAACTTTCTGAAGTGTTATTCACGAAATTGCAGCTACCGACGACTGGTATCAAAAAGGGCAAGACTGGTTTTAGCACTGGTCAAAAAGAGTTGGATAAATTGCGCGGCCAACATCCAATCGTTGAATTAATTGAAAAAACTCGCGAACTGGCCAAGCTTAAAAATACCTATGTCGACGCCTTGCCTCTGCTTGCTGACGCAAGTGGTCGCATCCATACGACATTTAATCAAGATATAGCCAGTACAGGACGTCTTAGCAGTACTAATCCGAACTTACAAAATATTCCAATTAGAACTGAGCTTGGCCGTAAAATTCGTGATGCTTTCGTTCCGGATAAGGGCAATGTGTTTGTAAGTGCCGATTATTCACAGTTTGAACTTCGCCTTGCAGCAGTTTTAGCTGGTGACGAGCCGATGATAGCTGACTTTAATAGCAATGTCGATATTCATACTAAAACCGCTAGCGAAGTTTACGGAATTCCACTGGATGAAGTCACGAAAAACCAGCGCCGTAATGCCAAGGTGATTAACTTTGGTGTTCTTTATGGTATGAGCCCGCATGGTCTAAGTGCCGCAACTGGCATGTCATTTATCGAATCAAAAAAGTTTATTGATCAATATTTCGAGATTCGTGAACCAATTCGCAAGTATCTGAATAACGTTTTAGCACAGGCTAGGTCAGAGGGCTATGTCGAAACATATTTTGGTCGCCGCCGTCCAACTCCTGACGTCATTAGCAGTAATTTTATGGTGCGAATGAGTGCCGAGCGAGCTGCGGCTAATATGCCGATACAGGGCACCGAGGCCGATTTGATGAAGTTAGCGATGATCGAAATTGATAAAAAACTAGATGGTATGGGTGAGCAAATTTTGCAGATTCACGATAGTATTTTGATTGAATGTCCAGCCGAAAACGCCGGTAAAATTGCTGATTTACTTAAAAATACGCTCGAGAATATAGCACCAGAACTAAAAGTGAAGTTGAATGTTGATGTCAGTATTGGTAATAGTTGGGGAGAATTATAAAGATGGATGCATTAAATGTAAAGATAAAACGACTAAGTCCAAAAGCGATTCTGCCGACTTATCAGACTGAAAATTCGGCCGGTATGGATATTTACGCCTGCCTAAATGAGTCGATTACACTTAAACCGATGCAAAGAGCAATTATTCCATCCGGCGTATCGATTGAGCTTCCGGCGGGTTATGAATCCAGAATACATTCTAGAAGTGGGCTGACGTATCGTGACGGTATATGTATGGCAAACGGCACGGGGATCATCGATGGGGATTATCGAGGTGAATACGGTATTTTACTGCATAATATTAGCGACAAGGATTTCGTGATAGAAAATGGTATGCGAATTGCGCAATTGGTTGTTTCGAAATATGAACATGTAATCTGGCAGGAAGTCGAAGAATTAAGCGAGACCGAACGTGGTGTGGGCGGTTTTGGAAGCACGGGAGTTAAATGAAATGGCAATAAAAGCGATTATTTCAGATTGTTTCGGAGTGTTGGTTTTTTCAGGACATGATATTTTAGTCAAAAAATACCCAGAATATTTAGAGCAATTTTTAAAGATTCAAGAACAGTCCGATTTGGGACTTTTGCATCGACCTCAATATGATGTCCAAATTTCCGACATAACGGGACTATCGATTGATGTACTTGAAAATAAATACTGGAAAAATAACCAAGTTAATTATCCGATGCTTGAACTGTTGGCCGAATATAGAAAATCTGGAAAATATAAAACTGGGTTACTTAGCAACGTTAGTCGTGAGTGGATGGGTGAGTTTTTGCCTATCTTTGAATCGATGCAGGTTTTTGATGCTACGATTTTGTCGGGCGATGTTGGCCTGATTAAACCTTATCCTAAAATCTATAAATTGATGATTGATAAGATGGGTTTTGAGCCATCCGAGTGTTTAATGATCGATGATCGAGCAGCTAATATCGAGGGTGCAAAAGCCGCTGGCATGCAGGGGATTGTCTTTAAATCTTTCGAGCAAGCAAAGTTGGATATTACGAAGTCGTTAGAGGAAAACAATGCCTGAACTACCCGAAGTCGAGACGGTCAAGCGGGGACTGAACAAGTTAATTATTAAACGTAAAATCGTCAAAGCAGTTTCGGACAACCCAAAAAGTTTTCCGAATTCAGCAGCTGATGTTAATGGGTTTTTAATTGGCTCAACCGTTAAAGAAGTTCGTCGTCGCGCCAAGGTTTTGATGATTGATTTGTCGACGGATTATACGTTGGTGATTCATCTTAAAATGACTGGTCAGTTGGTTTTTGTCGATAAATCAGAGCGTTTTGGGGCGGGGCATCCTAATGATAGTTTGGTTGGTGGCTTGCCAGATAAATCGACGCGTGTCACGATTGAATTTGCCGACGGTTCTCATCTGTATTTTAATGATCAGCGTAAATTTGGCTGGGTCAGATTAATGCCGACTTTGGAGGTTCCGAACATTGATTTTATGAAAAAAGTTGGTCCAGAGCCATTGGAACCCGACTTTACCGCCGATGACTTCATAGCGCGCTTCAGAAAGCGCCCAGGGGCCAATATTAAGGCTGCTATCCTCGATCAAACCGTAATTGCGGGCGTTGGTAATATTTATGCCGACGAATCGCTTTGGGGTGCCAAAATTCATCCCAAAAGACTGGTGAAAAATATTAGTGATGACGAGCTACGACAACTTTATTTAGAAGTCCGCGAAGTTATGAATTTATCAATTGAAAAGGGCGGCAGCACTAATCGAAATTATGTTAATGCCGAAGGTAAAAAGGGAAGTTATATGGATTTCGCGCGGGTTTTCCGTCGCGAAGGCCTGGAATGCCCACGCTGTGGCACTGAAATTATCAAACTTCGCGTCGCCGGCCGCGGCACTCATATTTGCCCAAATTGCCAACAAGAATAACGAATATCTCTATTACTGCGCCTCTGCCCTTCTTCCACTAAAGACACGTGCTTCACGCCAGGTCTGAACAAGGGCCCCGGCGCCTTGTCAGTCTTGGCCTCCAGGGTGTCTTTAGTGAATCAGGGACCGAGGCCTTAGATTCTTCAAAACTTGATAGATATCGGCTTTCGGCAGAGTTTACGGGTGGCGCGAGGCGGGTGAGAACTGCCAGTCGGCAGTTCGCAAGGCCGGAGCCTGGATTGCGAATGCAACCAAGCGAGGCGGGGTCGCGAAAAATTCTGGAAGAATTTTATCGTGACAGACCCATCTAAAAAACAAAATGGTAATCCATTTTCGAAAACAGGGGCGGACCGGGCGACAGGACCCGCAAAGTATAGGTAGTTTATCTTTCTTGTTGGGATATAATAGGTTTAATGATTACAATGCTTATAGGTGAAAATTCGTTTGAAATTGAGCAAGCGCTTTTAGATATTTCAAAGAATTTTAGCGGTGAAGTTGAGAAATTTGATGGCGCAACGCTACAGCTATCGCAATTACCGGATATATTGATGGGTGTTAGCTTATTTGCGACGGCGCGAACGGTTGTTATCCGAGGGCTAAGTGAAAATAAATCGATTTGGTCGGTTTTTGGCGATTGGTTGCCGCGGATTTCGGATGATATTCATTTAGTTTTAGTCGAACCAAAGCCCGATAAGCGAACCTCGACTTTTAAATCGCTCAAAGATGCGGCTGTTGTCAAAGAATTTGCCGCTTGGACAGACCGCGATTACGCTAAGGCCGAGAAGTGGGCGATGGAACAATCGAAAAAGTTTGGCATTGATTTGAATAATAAAAATGCACAATTTCTAGTTCGGCGCGTTGGCGTTGATCAATGGCAGCTATATCATGCTCTGCAAAAGCTATCACTTGTCGATTCGATTAACGAAGATATTATCAGAGATATAGTCGATGCTAATCCGCTAGAGAACGTTTTTGAGCTTTTTGACACGGCTATTCGTGGTGATTTACGCCAACTCAAAGATAAGTTACGCATTCTGGAACAAACCGAGGATGTCTATCGATTATCGGCATTGCTTTATTCCCAAGGTTTTCAACTAGCCGCCGTGGCATCCGCCGAACGCGACAATAACGTCGCCAAAGATTTCGGAATACATCCATATGTTGTACAAAAACTTGAATCAGTCGCTAAAAAAGTTGGGAAAAGTGGCACTGCAAAAATTGTGAAAATTCTAGCTGAAACAGATGATAGTATTAAGATTTCCGCCGCCGAACCATGGCTATTAATCGAAACAGCTCTACTAAAAATTGCCAGTTTGTAAATTATTTATATAATGATAAATGGATATATTTATGACGATAAAATTTAATATTAAGACGAGGATAATAAAATGACATATATAATAATTGCGCTCGTAATTTTGGTTGCTGTCGTTGTGGTCATTAACAAGATTAGGCACCGTAATTTTGAAAAGGTTAGTGGTAAGATTGTATCGTTTATCGAAGAGGCTGGGGTTCATTATCCTGTATTTTCGTTTACGACTTTAGATGGTAGAAACATCGAAAAAAGAAGTATTGCCGTGGTGGACGGCGAAAACTTCGAATGTAATGTCGAGGGTGCTTACGCCGAACCTGAAGCACGAAGCTTTTTAGTAAGAACGTTGCCGATAAATAATATTCCAATTTCGTATAACAAGAACAATCCAGAAGAGTTTACCGCGAAGTGGATATAATAAATAAATTTCGAAAATTTAGATGCCTACGATCACTTGGGTTCATTAATTACTATTGAAATCGCTCTACCTAAAATCGCCAATTTATAGCCAATAAATAGACTATAATCAGAGGGTATGCGAGCAGAATTAATATCAGATAATCTTGAAAATCTAAAAAAAGGCCTCGCCCAAGATGCTTATATGTGCCACAAGCAATCTTGTGACATGAAAACTAGTGCAAAATCCGTCCTTCCGAAATCATTTCTCGGTTATTTGAAGTTACTCCTTAAACCAGATTCTTTTATCGGAGCGCTTCGCCTAAATGGCTATATAAAATCCTATGAAAATAAAAGACTCAGCTATAATTTAGCCTTTGTTGAAAGAGAAACAATTAAGCGCGCTGATTTTTTCAAAAATATTGCCGGTAAAGCGCTTGATCAACAGCAAATTCAAGCTGTTATTCCGAATGAAGATAATACTCTGGTTATTGCCGGTGCTGGTTCTGGAAAAACGCTAACGATTGAGGCGAAGGTTAAGTATCTGGTCGAATGTCTTAATGTTCAGACTGATAAAATACTGCCAATATCTTTTACTAACAAGTCAGCGGCTTCGATGAGAGAACGGATTAATACATCTGGGATTGAGCCAAAAACTTTTCATGCCTTTGGGTTAACGGTTCTTAAGTCTGTTGACGAAGGTAGCCCGAATGTTTTTGATGATGACAAGCTAAAGCCTTTAATTAAGAAATTTATTAAAGATTTATCATGTGACGATAGTTTTTTGGCTGGTTTAACCAATTTCTTTAAAAATTATATAAAAATTCCGAAATCGGAGTTTGAATTTGATTCTCTTGGTGAATATATACAGTATTTAAAGGACCAAAATTACACAACTTACAAAAAGGTCGCCATGCCCTATAGAGGAATGGAGACATACCGAAACGAGGTTGTGAAAAGTGTTCAGGAATGTATTATCGCCAATTTCTTGCTATTTAATAACGTAGAATATGAATATGAGGCTCCTTACGATTTTCCGTTAAATCCGTATGTAAAAGTGAAATATTTACCAGATTTTACGATTAAAACAGATAGCGGTAAGATATATTTAGAGCATTTTGGTATTAGTCGTGATGATGACGTGCCGGCGTTTTTTGCAAAGCCCGGCGAAAGTCACGAGACGGCCAGGCGCAAATATCTTGATGGCATAAAGTGGAAGCGCGATATGCATAATCATAACGAGACTACTCTTATTGAGACTTATTCGTATGAGTTTATGGAAGATGGCTTTTTAGACAAACTTGCTGCAAGGCTAACTGTGGCTGGGGTTGAATTAAGACCAATGTCGAATGATGAAACTTGGGAAGTTATTCAGGAGTCTGGCAATGAAGAAGTCGAAGCTTTTATTGCACTAGTCACGACTTTTCTAACTCTTATGAAATCTAATCATTTTAGTATTAAAGATCTACGCAGCCGAAATAGAAAAATAAATAAAAATGATTTCTTGCGTGAAAGAACTGATCAATTTTTGCTATTATTTGGACTAATTTTTGATTTGTACGAAAATTATCTACACAAAAACGGTCAAATTGATTTCAATGATATGATTTCAAAAGCTACTGAGTATATAAGCGACGGATATTATCGGCAGCCCTTAGATTATGTAATTATCGATGAATTTCAAGATATGTCAGTCGGCCGCTATAAATTATTAGTAGCAATTAAAAAGCAAAATCCTAATGTTAAATTCTATTGCGTTGGTGATGATTGGCAGTCGATATATCGATTTGCCGGTAGTGATATCGCTTTATTTCGTGACTTTGAAAACTATTTTGGCTATACTCTGATACAAAAAATCGAAACAACTTATCGATTTAATGAACCGCTAATTGAGACCAGTTCAAACTTTATTTTAAAAAATCCAAACCAAACCAAAAAACATCTGGTCGCGCCAAAATTAAAAGGACCTACGACTTTATCAATAATCGAATCGATGTCAACTGGCGATGACACTGAACTGCTTATTGATGCAATTAATGAACTGGTGACTCAGCATGGTCTGCGTTCGGATGAAAAGGTGTATCTGATCAGTCGTTACAATTACGACATTAATCGAATTCGAAATCTATCTAAACAGTTCAAGGTAAATATCAAAAGAGGAACGATTGAGTATGCCATTCCCGACGGCAGTAGAAAAGGTGAGAACATCTGTCTAGAATTTGTTACAGCTCATCGTTCAAAGGGTCTTGAGGCTCCATATATAATTATCATCATGAACTGTAATAGTGGCCGCATGGGTTTTCCGTCGGAGAGGGCAGATGATCCGTTATTAAATTTATTGCTCAGCCGCGCCGATCAGTTCGAGAATGGTGAGGAGCGTCGTCTATTTTACGTAGCTATGACTCGGGCGAAAAAGCATGTGATATTACTCACCGAAACGGCCCATAAATCGAAATTTATTAAAGAATTACAGGATACAGAAGACGATCGCGACAATAGATGTCCGATATGTAAAGAAGGCGATTTGGTGCTTCGAAATTCCAAAGATGGACGATCATTTTACGGCTGTACAAATTTTGGATACGGCTGTGACTATACCGAACCGGTATCGAATCAAAAAAAGTTTTAGAGCTTTTCGTTGCTAGTTTGTAGCTATAATCTGAAAATTAATTTAAATTTTGATGCGATATAAATTAGTGATAATATATTTTTATAGATTGTAGGCAGATCATCTAATTGGTTGATGTCCTCGTTTAGATGGTTTTATTCGCATAACTATTCTAAACAAAGATTTTGCCTACGATCTATTTTGCGTATTAATGTTTAGATATAGCTAAGCTATAATGACACTTGTAATAACGACAGAAAGGTCTATGTCTAGATATGGCGAAAGAAATTGAAGCAAAATTCTTGAACATAAATAAACAAGAACTTATTAAAAAACTTGAAGATATTGGGGCTCGAAAAGTCTACGACGAGCGAATGATGCGTCGCTGTGTCTATAACTTGCCGAAAGACGGTGCATGGGCCCGGATTCGCGACGAGGGCGACAAAGTCACGATATCTTATAAATGTGTTACGAAAAATGCGCTTGATGGTGTCGAAGAAGTCCAGATTGAAATCGATAATTTTGATCGAGGCAGAGAATTACTAAAAGAGCTTGGCCATATTGAAAAAGCCTATCAAGAAACCTTTCGAATGCGTTATTTTCTAGATGAAGGCGAAGTTGAGTTTGACATTGATACCTGGCCGGCGCTAAATACATTTCTTGAAATTGAAGCTCCAACTGAAGAGGCTGTTAAAAGTGCTGCCGCAAAACTTGGATTTGATTGGTCTGATGCGAAATTTGGTGCCGCCGACAGCGTATATGCCGGTGAATATAACGTCACGGAAGATTGGATTGATAACGACTGCCCATTGCTAGTTTTTGGCCATCTACCTGCTGAATTATCGGATGAAAATAGGCGAATTAAATAGTTTAGCGAATTAGCAGGCTATAGTATTAAGTTTAAATATAGTTTATATTAAGCTTATGTCTAATAAGCCAAACTTTGCTTTTATTGATAGTCAAAATCTTAATCTAGGCGTTAGGTCGCTTGGTTGGAAGTTGGATTATAAAAAGTTCCGATTGTATCTAAAAAATAAATATAATATCAAGAAAGCATATCTGTTTATAGGACAGCTTTCAGGGAACGAGTCATTATACTTATTCCTCCAGGAGTGTGGTTATATCCTAATCTTCAAACCGACCATCGAAACTCCAGATGGAGTCGTGAAAGGCAATGTTGACGCTGAATTAGTGCTGCATTCGGCGGCAATCCAATATCATAATTATGACAAGGCAATAATTGTCAGTGGTGATGGAGATTTTACTTGCTTGGTCGAATTTTTGGTCGAAAAATCTAAGTTATTATGCGTTTTAGCGCCTAATAAACATTACTCTGGTCTATTAAGGCGCTTTGATGCCTATATAAAACGTGTCGACAATGCAAAATCGTCATTAGAGTATATAAGAATCAAAAAGACCAGGACTAGCGTTCGGTCGAAACCTTAGGCATCCCTGATCATGGTGATGTTGTAAATATAGCGTATCTGTGTTAAAAAGTCAATAAGCTAAGTGGTGGGGTAGTATGAAACACATGCAGAATATTCAAAAATCGGATCGACCGCGTGAGAAGTTGAAAGTTAAAGGCCCGGCGGCTTTGTCGGATTTTGAACTGTTATAAAAACGTTATAATTTTATCAAATATAGAATTTAATATTGCTTACCTTTTTAACTGTCTCTCTGTTGGCTAAATATGATTTTTGTGGTCTTATTATGCTATATATCTGTTTTTGGGTTATAATTATTCTTAATATGACTGAACAAAATCAAGATGGCTACAACGCTCAATTAAAGACAATAAGAACTACAAAAGTCATATATCCACAAGTATATTCTTATAAACTTCCGGAAATGCCGACTAATAATGGGTCTCAAAAAATTGGCTACACGGAACGAAGAGATGTTGACGCGCGTATATACGAACAGACACATACTGCAGCATTTCAATTAACGGCTGAAAAGTTATGGAGTGCGCCTGCTTTCTTTAAAGATCCTATAAAAAGCTTTATTGATAAAGATTTTCACAGGTTTTTAGCAAAAAGTAATATTGAAAATAAAACAGGTCTAGGCAAGGAATGGTTTTATTTTAATGGTACTCCTGAAAAATCTAAACAACTTTTTGATTTATTTCGTGAACGAGGTTTTGCAGCTCTTCAAAGTAGTAATGGAAGGATACAATACATCTTACGCGCCGAACAGCAACAGGCTGTAGAGCAAGCAAAAGAATATTTTGATAGTCATGAAAAAGGTGAGTTCTTATGGAATGCAAAGCCGCGCTTTGGAAAAACATTAGCCAGTTATGATTTAGCGAAAAAACTCGATGCCAGAAAAGTCTTGATAATAACCAACCGACCGGCAATCGCTAACTCTTGGTTTGATGACTTCGAAATGTTTATTGATGGCTATCACTTTATTTCAGAAACTTCTTCATTAGCTGAACGGCCAACTATTACTCGCCAACAACATAACCTGTCTGGTGGTGATAAGCCTCAAATAACATTTTTATCATTACAAGATCTAAAGGGTTCTAAATATTTTGGTGGTGATTTTAATAAATTAAAATGGGTAGCAGATCTTGAGTGGGATTTATTAATCATTGACGAGGCTCACGAAGGAATTGATACTAGCCGTACCGATGCTGCATTTAATTATATACAACGCAAACGTACACTTCATCTCTCAGGCACGCCTTTCAAGGCTTTGGCAAATAACAAATTCTCGAATGAAGCTATATTTAACTGGACATATCTTGATGAACAAAAAATCAAGAAGGCTGAAATAGAAGAATACGAAACAGGCGATCATACGGATTTACCAGATCTTAAGCTCTACACTTATCGTATATCACAAATGATTGCTGATGAAGTAAATGAGGGTATGAAAATTGATAGCGAAACGCATGACTATGCTTTTGACCTTAACGAGTTTTTTGCTACAAATAATCAAAAATTTATTCACGAGGCAGATGTAAAAGAGTTTTTGAAGAACTTAACAGCAAATGAAAAATATCCTTTTTCTACGCCAGAGTTACGTGATCAGCTGCGGCATACATTTTGGTTCGTTGGTAACCGCGTAGAGTCTGTAAAGGCGCTTGAACAACTATTGACTCAGGATGAAGTGTTTAAGAACTACAAGATTGTCGTTGCTGCTGGTGATGGTAAAACACTTGAAGCAGAAGAGAGCGACTTTAAAGGCAACGAAAAGTCCTTTGATAAAGTCAAAAGGGCTATTAAAGAAAACCCAAGAACCATCACTCTTTCTTGCGGTCAATTAACAACCGGCGTCACTATAAAAGAGTGGAGTGCTGTATTGATGTTAACTGATATCAAAACGCCAGCTCAGTATATGCAAGCGGCCTTTCGTGCGCAGAATCCTTACAGGTTTTACGAAAATAACGAATTAAAGGTAAAAGAGTCGGCCTATCTTTTTGACTTTGCGCCAACAAGAGTTCTGGAAATTTACGATAAGTTTGCTAATGCCTTAAATCCCAAAGCCGTCAATGGTGAAATAACCGAATCAGAACGCAAAGAAAACATCAGAGAATTGCTAAATTATTTCCCAGTAATATCCGAAGATATAAATGGCCAAATGGTAGAATTGGACGCAGAAAAGGTATTAACATTCCCTAACGCACTTGCCGCTGCCGAAATAGTGAAAGCCCGCTTTATGACAAATTTATTGTTTAACGACAATATAAAAGGCGTCTTTAGTTTTCCGAAGGAAGTTGAAGATATCCTTGATAAAATGCCAATAGAGAAAAATAAGCGTGTTGAAGTTGCAAAAAGAGAACTCGATCTTGATGATGCGCGTAAATTTGAACAAACTAAACAGACTAAAATTAACGAAAATAATAATGTAATTTTAGGGGAAAAAATTTACCGTACTAATATCGAGCGCGTAGTAGATAATGCTTTAAGTAACGAAACTCCAGACGAAACGCTGGAAATGCTTCCAGAAAGAGTTGCCGAAATGGCCGAACCCGTTATTGCAAAGTATAAAGAAGTTTATAGGGCTACAAATGCTGAGATTGATAATATTAGAAAAGAGAACGAGCAGAAAATTAAACTTGCTGTTGCTGAATATGAAAATTCTGACATTAAAGATGCAGTGGCATTAAAAGAAAATCTTGCAAAAATTATTGAGCATGATTTTGTTGAAACAAAGATTGAGCAAAAAGAAACAGCTGTCGTAGAAGAAGTAAAAAAGACTAAAGAAGATGAGATTCGAGATCGCCTACGATCGTTCACTCGAACAATCCCTATGTTTATTATGGCAAACTCTTCGAAAGACGCTATTACTATCGATAATTTTGAGCTAGAGATTAGCGATGATGACTTTATAGATTTGACGAATATCAATAAAGAAGAGTTTCATAAATTACGCGACGGTTTTGATTACGAAGAAAACGACGAGCGCAAAACCTTTAAGGGTGTATTTGATAGGTACAGATTTAATGCATCTATTGCTGAATTTGTGGCCGAAAAACAAAAGAAATCCGATTATTTTAAGACCGACGAAGATATCTTTGAGCTAATACCAAATCAAAAGAATAATCAGATATTTACTCCGAAACGTGTAGTAAAAATGATGATAAATGACCTAGAAATTGAACAACCAGAGCTATTCCAGCGCACCGATAGCACTTTTATTGACCTTTATATGAAATCCGGACTCTATATTACCGAAATAGTAAAAAAATTGTTTAACAACACTCGCCATCGATATGATAGTGACTTTGATTGCGTAAAACATATCCTTGAAAATCAAGTTTATGGATTAGCGCCAACAGGTGTGTTGTATGATGTTACGCAGTCATTTATATTTGGTTTTGATAACGATGGTGGTATTAGTAACCGTAATTTCGCTCAGTATGATCTGCTGCCAGAGGCAAAAGATGATACTGCAACCGCAAAAATTACACAATTATTCGGAAATGGAGGTAATATGATAAAATTTGATGCTGTTGTTGGCAACCCGCCTTATCAAGAATCAACCCATGGGTACAATCGACAAGAACCGATTTATCAATATTTCTATGACTCAGCAGAAAATATTGGTGAAAAATATTGTTTAATTTCTCCCGCTCGCTTCCTATTCAATGCAGGGTTGACGCCAAAATCATGGAACTTGAAGATGCTCAATAATACTCATTTAAAAATTGAGTACTATAATCCAAACTCAGAAGAAGTGTTTCCGAACACTGATATTAAAGGCGGAGTAGCTGTTGTTTTTTATGATGTAAACAAAAATTTTAGTGCAATCAAGAAGTTTATTCCAGAGGAGATTTTAAGAAATATCGTTTCTCGTTTTAGTCATAACTCAGAAACAAGCTTTCCGTCAATTATGTTTGGAGGAAGATCGGATCTGAAATTTAATGATGAATTTCTAAAGAATTATCCAAATTCCAAAAATGATCGACTTTTGCAAATTCAGGTGAAACATCCCGAGGTTAGCGTACTTGGGCCAAGTGAAGAATATGAATTAAAGTCATCAACTTTCGAATCCTTACCTTATATTTTTAAGGAGCACAAACCTGATAATTTAAGTGATCACTATAGAATATTAGGTTTGCTCAATGGAAAAAGAGTATGGCGATGGGTAGAGAAGAAATATATGCTTCATCGTTATCCTCAAAATAATAACACCGAGAAATGGAAAATTTTTATCCCAAAGGCAAACGGGAGTGGTTCTTTTGGGGAGATTTTGAGTATTCCAGCGATCGGTGGGCCATCAGATTCTGCCACGCCGACATTTATTAGTATTGGGTCATTTGATACAGAAATTGAGGCAAACAATACTTCAAAGTATATTAAGACAAAATTCTTAAGAAGCTTGTTAGGTGTATTGAAAATTACACAAGATAATCCACCATCAAAATGGGTGTATATACCTGTCCAAGACTTTACGTCTAGCTCTGATATAGATTGGTCAAAAACAATCGCTGATATCGATCAACAACTTTACAAAAAGTATAATCTAAGTCAAGAAGAGATTGATTTTATTGAGTCACGCGTTAAAGAAATGGCATAGATAAATAAATGTCACCAGCTATCTCAAAAATCGATATTAGTGAAAATGCTCTCCGCAATCGTGGGCGTATATTAGATATTCTTTTAACGGATAGGACAAAAACGACAAAACTTAAACAGCACAATATCATCTGGGCAACGGATAGTTATCAACAACGTTACGGCAAAGAAGCTGGTAAGGCCTATGCACCTAAAAAGCAGATTTTACGTGTACAGATTACGGGTCTGAACGGCAAACTTATTCAACCGCGTGCGGCTAAGTCTAAACAAGAACAACTCGCTCGAACAAAGGATAAGGCAGAGGTTTTTACTCCTTTAAAAATTGTGAAGCAGATGAATATGGCTGTCGATTGGGCAAGTAAAAACTTTCCAGCAAATGATGAAACTTGGGTTGATTATATTAAAGAATTGCGCTTAGAAATCACCTGCGGAGAGGCTCCTTTCATTGCGGGTCGTTATAACCCAACTGCTCATACGGGTGTCGTAATTGAACCAAAAAACCGTTTCGGATTTTTTGACCGTAAGCTCCAAGTAGTAGGAGAATTTACAAGGAACAAGAAGGATTGGCTAAAGTATGCAGAAATTGCGCTAAGGGCTTGTTATGGCTATGAATGGCAAGGAGATAATTTACTTATTGCTCGCGAAAATGCATTATTAACGTTAGATGATTTTTATAAATATTTTTGCAAGAACAAACTTACACTCAAATCGAAACAAAACCTCACCGACGAGCAGCTAGAATATTTTGCCGAGATTATTAGCTGGAATATATTTCAGATGGACGGTTTAAAATATGTTTTGCCGATGAGTTGTATGCACGAAACCAATATAGTAAAAGGTATACCTACGCTTTTTTATGATGTACCTGATATTGTAGAAAAAAATGAATGCGAAGGCTGTAAGTTTAATCGCCCGACCAAACACAATGGTAAATATGTAAAAATTATGGATTGGTCAAATAGTAAAATCATTAAATTTGTTGATTTATTAAAATAAAAATTGATCTTATTTATAATTGTTAATAAATGAGCTAGAGTAATATCAAGATGAAACAGATAGTTTATATTTTAACCAATGAAGCCATGCCAGATTATGTAAAAATCGGCTTCACGCATGATGAATTAAGAAAAAGATTAAAGGGCTTAGACAGAACTGGAACGCCTTTGCCTTTTGAGGTTTATTATGCGGCGGAAGTCGAAAATGCCGAAAAGGAAGAAAAATGGCTACATTCGATTTTTGCTGATAGGCGAGCTCGTGATAATCGAGAGTTTTTCAAGATGAATCCCGAATATGCAGCTTTGGCTTTAAAGAGGGTAGCTATAACAGAAGTCATTATTGAGGAATCCTTTACTAAGGAGCAACAAAAAGAAATTGATGAATCAAAACAACGAAGATCAAGATTCCATTTTGTCGATAATAAGATTCCGATTGGGTCTAAGCTGGTATTTACTCGTGATTCTTCGGTAATTGCCGAAGTGGTTGGGAATGACAAGATAAAAATTGGCGACAAAATTGATTCTTTGTCTAATTTTGCTCAAAAATTATTAGGCTATACACATAGGCCTCAAGGAACTTTATATTTCAAATTTGAAGACGAAATCTTGGATGACAGACGTCGTCGTATAGAAAGTGGAATATAATAAATATTTATCTTGATATCGACGGCGTACTGTTGGCAAATGATTTACATCCGGCTATTTTTGCTTCGGAATTTTTAGAATATATTTTAGGTAAATATCCGGATAGTACTTATTGGCTAACGACGCATTGCAAAGGTGATGCTGACCGACCAATTCGTAATATTGGGCATTTGTTTGATGATAAAACGGTGGAATTGATGCGTAAAATAAAGCCAACTAATTGGGATATGGCTAAAACTGACGGTATCGATTTTTCGCAGCCGTTTTTATGGTTTGATGATGATTTATTTTCAGAAGAAAGGCGGGTTTTGCTTGCCAATAGGGCACTAGATAACTGGATTGAAGTTGATTTACGTAAAGACCCGAATCAACTAAAGAAATTTATAGATTCTTTCCCGATTCCAATCCAAAACGTAGGAGCTGAAAGATGTTAGGTACTTACAAACAATGGACCGGAAAGCAGCGCGAGGCGAGTTATCGAATCACCAAAAAGGCAATTGCTGGTGGCGTCATCCCGCCAGCGACTAAATGCTCAAAATGTGGCAAAATCGATGGGCGAATTGATTATCATAGTGAAAATTATGATGACCCAATTAACGGCCTAATACCAATGTGCATGACCTGTCATTTGCGGTTACATCGAGAGTGGAAAAAGAATAACGAGCAAAAATAAATATCGATTTTCGGTAATCGAGACAATCCGATTATTGTTTAATATAGTTGATTTTTTGACAATATTTTAATTTAAATAGCTATTAATAGTTGTGTGCGTTACAATAAGCTTATGTATAAACGATCGAGGGCTTTCACCCTCGTCGAACTCATCGTTGTCATTTCGATTATAGGCATTCTAGCGACCATCGGGTCTGTTTCTTATTATCGAGTGCAGCGAATTTCTAGTGATTCACAGCGTTCCGCCAAGATTACAGCGATAATTGAGTCGCTTGAAAAGTACTATAGCGATAATGGTGAATATCCTAGTTGTAGTGATATGACAAAATCTTCATCGACAGTAGTAAGTAGAACTTTGAAATGGTTAGACCCAAACAGCTTAGCCACACCAGGCGCGACCACCGGGACTAACTCAGTTACTTGTCTAAGCCCAACATCGACTTCGGATAGTTTTGGCTATATCGATGGCGGTTCTCAATATTATATTAAATACTACTCTTTAGCTAGCGAGGCTGTTGTAACGTTTAAAAGTAGGCATAATCCGAACGTAATTGACAAACCCTCGATACCAGCCGTAACTGTCGTTTTAAATAATCCTAATGTTATCGCTACGATAGCGCCCGTAATTTGCACAAGGGGCATACCTCAATACGGTATCCGTAGCCGCACTGATGGGGGTGCTTTTGACGCATACACATCTTGGTCTGGTGTGACAACCGCAACTCAGCCGGCTAATCTTGGTGTAATGTATATTTATCAGGCACAGGCAAGGTGTTTTGTTCCTGATTTCTTGTCTAGTTTGACGACTGCCGGTGTTGAATCGACTTTTACTAACCCAATTCCATCTCCGGCCGCTCCAACTGTAACCGCTAATACAGTAACGACCATCACCACCTGGTCGTGGCCGGCTGTAACATGCACTGCTGGAACAACTAACTATCAATACCGTTATACGATTTCGCCAAGTGGTTATGATTCGGGGTGGGTGAGTAATGGCGGTGTCTTGTCGGTTGCGTTTACGACTTCGACCAAGGGGCAGCTTTATACAGTGAATGTTCAATCTAGGTGTGTCGGTACGTTTACATCTAGTGCTTGGAGCGTATCTGGATCGGCCAATTATCTACGGCCACTTACTTGGCTAAAGATATCTGCGAGCTATAACCATACATGCGCAATTGCTTCCAATAATTTAGCTTATTGTTGGGGCCAAAACACTTACGGAGAGTTGGGCAATAACTCGACTGTCGATAGTCTTGTACCAGCCGCGGTTTATATGGGTGGAATATTAAGTGGCAAGACGATTACTGCCATTTCCGCAGGCGATTTACACACTTGTGCGATAGCATCTGATAACCAAGCTTACTGTTGGGGTGCTAATTGGAATGGTCAGCTCGGTAATAATACGACTATTAATAGTTCTATACCCGTCGCTGTTAATATATCTGGCGTGCTTAGTGGCAAGACCATTAAATCTATTAGTGGAGGATTTAGACATAACTGCGTTATTGCATCTAATGACTTAGCTTACTGTTGGGGTAATAATGGTGGTGAACTTGGTGATGGGACTACAACTACCAGCTCTATTCCCGTCGCTGTCGTTACCTCTGGTGCACTAAGCGGCAAGACTATCAAATCTATTACTGCGGCAAACTATGGCAACACCTGTGCTATTGCATCTGATAATCAGGCCTATTGTTGGGGAACTAATGACTATGGGCAACTTATTGGTGTCACGAGGTGGTATAACAGTTCCGTCCCAGTTATGATTTCTAATTCTGGCGCATTGAGTGGCAAAACGATTTTATCAATCACAATTGGCTATTCGTATATTTGTGCAATCGCATCCGACAACCAGGCTTACTGTTGGGGATATGATGGCGGGGGTGGACTTGGCAATAATAACGTAAGCGTCACACTTGTTGCATCTGCCATTAATAATACGGGTGCGTTAAGCGGTAAAACGCTATCAGGTATTATTTCAGCAGGGTCAAATACTACCTGTGTAATCGCATCAGATAGTAAAGAATATTGTTGGGGATCGGCCGGTACGCTAGGCGTAGACACGCCTAGTGGTAGTAAGGTGCCTATAGCAGTTGATACTAGCGGTGTTTTGATTGGCAAAACGGCAATAGCCATTGCGCCTGGCCGTAGTCATTCTTGCTCAATCGCCTCTGATAGTTATATTTACTGTTGGGGCAATAACTCTTATGGACAGCTTGGAAATAATTCAACAGTGTTTAGCTATGTCCCCGTAGCCTTATATCTTGGCCTATACTATTAATCGATGGTAATTTTAAAGCGGCCAGAGTATGGCCGCTTTAAGTGATAAAATCCGATAAATTATTTAGCGGCTTTTTTAGCAACTGGCTTTTTTGCAGCAGCTTTTTTGACTGGGGTTTTAACAGCTTCAGTTTTAACAGCAGCAGCTTTTTTAACAGCTGGTTTTGCAGCAGCAACTGGCTTAACGACGGCGGCTTTAGGAGTAGCTTCTTTTACTGCAGTGAATTTAACACCGGCAGCTTTAGCAGCTTTAGCAAGGTTAGATTTACGGCGAGCAGCAGTGTTTTTCTTGATTAGGCCTTTTTTAACAGCTGTATCAATTTCACTTTGAGCAGCGCTGAAAGTAGCAGCACTTGGCTTTACTGTAAAAGCTTTAGTTGCGTCCTTGATTTCGCGCTTGATGCCGACGTTTCGCTCGCGGCGCTTGATAGTTTGTTTT
>Ga0302288_1000836_pt1 | contig 22388 bp, 14 predicted proteins | sample III_Fen_N1_1_FD_194549 | JGI IMG/M metagenome (GOLD analysis project Ga0302288, IMG submission 194549) | Peat permafrost microbial communities from Stordalen Mire near Abisko, Sweden - III_Fen_N1_1 | ecosystem: Environmental > Terrestrial > Soil > Wetlands > Permafrost | place: Sweden: Abisko...
TGTTATTGATTTCATACATAACCCCCAGTTTCGCAGGCTCAACTGGGGGTTATGTACAGAATACTCCTAAGGAGTAACTAACGATAATAGGTCTATTTCAATAAAAATTCATTGATAAGATCATTACAAAAAGACAAAAAAACGAACTATGGGAGCAAAAGCCGATAATCATTTTATATTTTAATAAATAAAAGCACAAAAATATATCTACAATTTCATATTTGTACAAAAGACAAATAGTTAGTTGTTTTTATATTATCCTGATATGTTTTTAAATGGAAAATTTATTATTTGAACATGTTGATTTTGAAAGTAGTCGAAAATCTTTAAAAAACAACAGGCTATTTCGATGTGAAATAGCCTGCCAACGGGAAATTAAACTAGATTTATTTAGTGTTTTATTTGTTGATAATGAAAATACTTTCAACTAAATTTAAGAATAGAAATTGTTAATCTAAAATCAGCACTATTGTATATTGTGCTATTTTAAAATATTGGACTCTTTAAATTGAAAAAACCATTTTCATTTAGGATTGTTGTAAAACTAATCGAAATTGTTATAGGCAGTTTCACCATGTTGAGTCTCATCCATACCAATAGCTTCTTGTTTATCCGTAGCTCGTATTCCTATAAATTTCTCAGTTATTTTAAACAAAATGAATGTTCCGATTCCTGAATATATAATCGTAGCAAATACAGCAATAAATTGTATTAAAAGTTGTTTGAAGTTACCATAAATTGCTCCGCTATAGGCTGATTGAACAAGTGGAGAGGCAAAAACCCCTGTTAATATAGCACCTAATATACCTCCAACACCGTGAACGCCAAAAGCATCCAGTGAATCGTCATACCCTAATTTTGGTTTTATATAAGCTACCATACAAAAACACACTAACGATACGATTACACCTATTGCCAATGCACCCGTTATTCCGACAAATCCAGCAGCTGGTGTTATAGCAACCAACCCTGCAACTGCCCCGGTACTGATACCAACTACGGTAGGCTTTTTATCAATAAACCAATCTAATAACACCCAGGTTATAGCTGCCGTTGCTGCACAAATATGGGTGACCATCAAAGCGTTTCCGGCAAGTCCATCAGCAGCTAAGCCGCTACCTGCATTAAATCCGAACCAGCCTACCCATAGAAGACCGGCACCCATTACTACATACGTAATATTGTGAGGTGGTAAAGCATGATCTTTGTAATCTCGGCGTCTTCCAAGCATGATAGCTGTTACAATTGCTGCAACACCTGCATTGATATGAACAACTGTTCCACCGGCAAAATCTAAAGCTCCTAATTTTAATAACCAACCATCAGTTGCCCATACCCAGTGTGCTACCGGATTGTATATAAACAAAGACCATAGAATTGAAAAAACAAAAAAGCCTTTAAAGTTTATGCGTTCAGCAAATGCCCCAATAATTAATGCCGGAGTAATAACGGCAAACATACATTGGTACATGATAAAAACAACGTGTGGTATGGTGCCGATAGCTTTTCCATCAAGGCCAATTTGTGAATGTGAAATAAAGTATGGGCTGAGATCGGTAATTTTGATATTGTTTAAAAATGCCCAGTCTAAACCTCCAATATATGGTGCAAGAAATCCTTTTGAACTTCCAAATGATAAGCTGTAACCGCAAATTACCCATTCGATACTGATGACAGATACGAGAATAAAACATTGCATAAATACATTTAATACATTTTTACGTCTGACTAAACCACCATAAAACAAGGCTAATCCAGGAATGGACATTAGTAAAACAAAAGCTGTTGCAACAATCATCCATGCCGTATCACCAGTATTGACACTGGGTGTAACTGAGGCTGTGGAGGTTTGGGCTGAAAGGGTCGAAATAGATAACGCTAAAAGGGACATTGCCAATATTATATGTTTTTTCATTTTTATTTATTCTAGACTACTTAATAAATTATTTTTTATACTTCTTCTTTATTAAATAAAGCTTCAGGACCGGATTCTCTGGTCCGTATACGAATCGAATCCTGAATGTCATAAATAAAAATTTTACCATCACCAGTCTCTCCTGTCCAGGCAGAATTCAGTATGGCATCAAGAGTTTTGTCCAGATTAATGTCGCGAACGACAATTGAAATCATTCTACGATGGATATAGTTTGATTGAAAAACCTGACCTCTTACTGTTTGCTCTTCGGTCGATTTACCCAATCCGGTAATATCCCAGTATGAAAACCATTCAATGCCTGCATCGTACAATGCTACTTTGACATCTTCAAATTTAGACTTTCGGATAACTGCCTCAATTTTTTTCATGCGTTTTTGTTTTATTGTTTGTTTTTTTTTAATTATTTATCGAATCAATACTATTGACTTTTTCCGCTTACTGAAAATGAAATAATTGACTCTGATTTAAATGAAAATGAACATCCCTTTAATTTTAATTCCGTTGCAAAAGTATATCAATATTCCCGAATATAAAAACAAATTGACAATATTCTACGTAAAAAAGCTACATATAGGTATGAAAAGTTGTAAAAACATACATTAATGTGGGAATTTACAAGTGTAAGTTGACATAAATTTTAAATAGATAATGAGTTGTATATGGAGTAAAAGCATTCAATTATCATTTGAAGAGCTATTTTAAATAATTCCGGATTCAGTAGAATTTTGCTCCTCAAACTCAAAAAGACGTTATTCCATGGGAATAACGTCTTCAAAAATTGAAATATTTTAAAACCTAATAAAATAATTTTTGCAATATGATATATACAATCGCTCCTGCAAAATAACCGGTCAAAGCTAACCAACTTATTTTCCTGCAATACCAGAAAAAATCTATTTTCTCCATTCCCATTGCAGCAATACCTGCTGCAGAACCAATTATTAAAATGCTGCCACCGGTACCTGTGCAGTATGCTAAAAATTCCCAAAGATAACTATCTACAGGGTATTGTATCAAATGATACATTCCCTGGGTAGCTGCTACTAAAGGAACATTGTCGATAATAGCAGATGAAAGTCCGATCGATAAAATGATGATACTTAAATTGCCAATTGTATGGGTAAGCCATAATGCCACAGAAATAAGAATTCCGGAGGTTTCCAGGGCTGCAATTGCCATTAAAATTCCAAGAAAAAACAAAATACTCGATATGTCGATCTTATGCAGGGCGTTTGCCAATGTCAAATGTTTTCTTTGTTCATGATCCATTTTTTTATGCATAATTTCAGTAATAACCCACAATATCCCTAATCCCAACATCATTCCCATAAAAGGTGGAAGTTGGGTGTAGGTTTTAAATACAGGAACTAATATCAAAATAAGAATTCCAAGTATCAGAATTGTTTTTTGATTTTTTGTTGAACAGGTATCGGCGGTTTCTTTTAATATTGTCGGTGATCTCTCTACTCTCCCTTTTAATTGGAATGAAACAATTATTAATGGTACAATGAGACAAATTAAACTTGGCAAAAACAGCTTTTGCATGATATTAACAGTCGTTATTTGTCCACCAATCCAAAGCATAGTGGTAGTGATGTCTCCGATAGGTGTCCATGCACCTCCTGCATTAGCAGCAATTATCACTATGCCGATAAAAAGCAAACGGTCTTCCTTCTTTCTGATTAACTTCCGTAGTAACGATACCAGTACGATAGTTGTGGTTAAATTATCCAGAATTGCAGAAAGGAAAAATGTTATAAACCCGATTATCCAGATTAATTTCTGCTTATCCGTTTGTGAAATAAAGTCGGTTATAATATCAAAACCATTATGTGCATCTACTAATTCAACAATAGTCATAGCCCCTAATAAAAAGAACAGAATACCTGAGATATCACCTAAATGGTTTAATAGGGAATTGTTCACTTCTATTTTATTCGTCGTAAAAAAGATATAGGCTACCCAGCATAATACTCCTGAAATAAGCGACGAAGCTGTTTTATTGATTTTTATAGTGTTTTCAAATGCAATTGCTGCATATCCGATTCCAAAAATGGCAAGTAGTAGTATTGTCATAATATATTTTGTGTCAATCAATTAAAATAATCAAACATGAATTTTTATTTGAATAAAAGGAAGATAAATCATATCTGATTAGTAACACACCTTTTAAAAAATAATTATGCAAAAATAGATTTATAATCTGATGATACAATAAGAATAGGGAGATAACTATTTTAAAAGATTTAATGAACTAATTTAGTTATATTCATCTAATTGAAATTATGATCCGCATATATTTTTCGGCATATTAATATTCATATGGTATATACCTTTTTTACATTTCATATTTTTGTAAATTTGTTGATCTAAATTACATATTAAATGGCCAATTTTATCTTTTTGAAAATTAAAAAATAAAAAAAATGTTTTTTATTTTTTTTTCAACTCTTTTCAACAGTTTAGAACAATAAAGTGATAATAAGGAGATAAAAAGATATAAAAAAGATAATAAAATAATCCTATATAGAATTTTATTATGTCCTTATTAGTACCTGATTATTTTCTCATTAATTACTTTTGTTTTTAAACTTTTGATAAGTTGTTTTAAATACTTTTAAAATATTGTTAGTTGTTTTTTGGTTATGTGAAATTGACCTTTTCCCCATTTATGAATGCCATTTTAAGCTTTTAAATGCAACAAAAATTATTCTGTATATTGGTTTTATTGGTAGATATCTAACAGGTAAACAAAAAAAATAAATCAGGATATCGCAATTTTGACAAATAAGTCAGTCTGTAAATTAATTAATTTTTTTTTATTCTGATAATAAATACTTGTTTTAATGGGGGAAAACAACAGGCTATATTTTAGTGTATTGATTATCGGATATAATTAATAAAAACCGGCTGCTTCATATGAAACAACCGGCTATTTGAATAAAACAGAAATCAATAAAATCCAACTCTTTTGTAAACATAGATTCAAGACGGAAAACTTCCTGAAATTAAGTTGATGATTTTTTTTCTTAAGTTGATCTTTTAATTCTAATTTATCTATTGATTTATAGTGTTTTGGAATAGTAAATATTTCTAATACAATTTATTGAAAATATAACAATAACCACATCCTAAAAATTTCACAATCCTAAAATCCTAACTAATATTTTATCTCGATTGAGGTGTTTCTGCGTTCTTGTCAAGTTTAATTCCTGAATATCCTTCGGTACCCATTTCTGAAACGTCCAATCCTTCAAGTTCTACGGCAGGACTAACTCTGTTACCTATAAAAATATCGAGTAATTTAAATACTGCCCATCCTGACAGGCCTACAAAAATTAAATTAGTTGAAACTCCTATAAACTCTGCTGCAAACTGTCCTGTTCCACCTCCGTAAAAAAGACCTGTAACATTACCAACCACACCATTCAATCCATCACCATACGTTCCGTCGGCAAATAATCCCAATGCCAAACAACCCCAGATACCGTTTGCTCCGTGTACTGCAATAGCTCCTACAGGATCATCAATTTTCATTTTCCTTTCAACGAAGAATGCGACTTCAACAACTATTATACCTGATATTAATCCGATCATCAGCCCTCCAAAAGGTGAAACAAATGCGCAAGGTGCTGTAATGGCTACTAAACCTGCCAATAAACCATTACACATCATACTGACATCCGGTTTCTTGCCTCTGACAAACCACATCCATAATGTTGCAGTTAATGCACCTCCACAGGAAGCAATCATGGTGTTGAAAGCAACAACTGAAAAACGTAGGTCAGATCCGGCTAATGTAGATCCGGAGTTAAATCCAAACCATCCGAATGCCAGTATAAGGGTACCAAGAACTGCCATTGGGATGTTATGTCCAGGTATAGCGTTTGGTGAACCGTCTCTGTTGTATTTTCCAATTCGGGCTCCCAGCATTTTTGCCCCAACAAATGCCAGAACTCCACCGGTTAAGTGTACAACCGATGAACCTGCAAAATCCACGTGCCCGTGTCCAAGGCCGAAGTTGCTGCCTAATTGAGATAACCAGCCGCCACCCCAAACCCAGTTGCCGAATATTGGGTAAATTAAACCGCCAACTATAAATCCAAATATTGCAAACGAAGCAAACTTCCAACGTTCAGCCATGGCTCCGGTCGGTATAGTAGCTGCCGCATCCATAAACACAACCTGGAAAACAAAGAACCCTAGTACGGCAACGTCTGTCATTCCATTCATAAAAAATCCTTTCGTTCCAAAAAGTCCAAATGTATGGCCCAGAAATGAGAAACTGACTTCCTGATTTAATCCATCAAATCCTCCCAGAGTGCTCAAGGCTCCAACTCCTCCAAACATAATGGCAAATCCGCATACATAAAATGCTAACATTCCCGCCGGATATACAAAAAGGTTCATGGCCATTGTATGATTAACATTTTTAGCACGGGTGAAACCGGTTTCTACTAATGCAAATCCTGCTTGCATGAAGAATACCAAAAATCCGCAAAGTAAAAGCCAAGCCAAATTAATGGCAATCTTGTTATGTCCCACTTCATCACCAAGTTCTGCAATAGAAGGTCGACCTGCAGTTTTTGCAGTTACATTGGTGATGGTCCCGGTTTTTGTACCATTAGCATCGGGTGCTTTTTCAGCATGTAAATAAATCGGAGAGGCAGCTGTTACTAAAACGAGCATTAATAAAAGGATATATCTTTTCATGTTTCTTTTCTAATCTGATTAATTTTTTCTTTTCTTTTTTATGCTTCTTTGTTATAAAGGGAAGTATCACCTTTCTCTCCGTTTCTGATACGATAGGAATCGATAATGTCGGATACAAAAATTTTACCGTCTCCAACATCACCTGTTTTTGCAGCCTTCAGGATTGCATCTATCGTGATTTGAAGGTTTAAATCCCTCACTACAATAGTCAGCAACTGACGCGGAATATAGCTGGTGTCATAAACAGTTCCACGGTAGGAATGCTCTTCCCGTTCAATTTCATTTCCTACTCCTGTTGCATCCCAATAAGAGAAAAATTCGATTCCAACTTCATGAAGTGCATGTTTTACTTCCTGAAATTTTGAAGTGCGAATGATTGCTTCAATTTTTTTCATGATCTTTTTAAATTTTTTATTGTTTAGTTTACGAATTGTGTTTCCCGGTTTTACTGCTTACTGTAAAATACTGAATTAATGTTTTACTTCAAGGAAATGTAAATCTCCATAAATTTTTATTTCGGTTGCAAAAGTATAGTATTAAAATGGAATGGCAAAGCATAAAGTCAATAAAAAATTATAAAAACATACATTTAGGTAATAAATATTGAAATAAAGTGACATTAATGTAGTAAAATAGTATATGTGGTGACATTATAGTAGGATGGAAATTTGATTAAAACATATTGGATAACTGGAAGGTGATATGACTGGAACAAGCGGTAAAAGGTACTTGATTCAGTGTGAAAAATAAACAGGCCATTTCTCACGAAATAGCCTGTCTGAAACAATAAAACTAAAAAACACACGATTAGATGTAAGCAGTTTCACCGTGTTTGAGTCGAAATAGTTTATTCAGTTTGTTTAAATAATATACATGAAAAGTGGAACCATACTACTGTAAATTAAGGATTTGCTACTGATTTACCATCACAATAAGTTCCACATGTTCTATTTTTTTTGAGATAGACTCATTTTTTTTGAGAAAAAAGAACTTCTCCTGAAGATTAATTAATAATCTATTCTTTCATATACAATGATTCGTCTCCTTTTTCTTTTGTACGGATCCTGTAGGATTCATCAATAGTCGAGACAAAAATCTTGCCATCCCCGACTTCACCTGTATAGGCGTTTTCCAACAGGCAGTCGACAGTTTTCTGTAAATTGATGTCACGAACTACAATGTTTAAAGTCAAGCGTGATATGAAATCGGTATTGGATGATCCACGGAATATTTCTTTCTTTTTCCGTTCGTTTCCAACACCAAATGTTTCAGTGTAAGTAAAAAAATCAATATCTATAGCATGCAATGCTGCTTTCACTTCGTCAAATTTTGATCGTCTGATTATAGCTTCTATTTTTTTCATAATAAATAATAGTTTAATAATTTAATAACTTTAGTTTGTGTGACTCTATAACTATCAAAATTAGTTCTTTTGGTTGAGAGTACAAACACTTTTAGAAAAATTTAGTTGATAAGAACAGGAGTTTTTCAAGTTCTCCTGTTTTTATCCAATCATCAGATATTATTCTGTATAAGCTTCAGCACCATGTTCCCAGACATCAAGTCCACCAGGTCCGGTTTCGCCTTCGGGTTCAACACGTAATTTAAATGGATAAGGAAGTTTACTTACTCCAATCATGACGATAAAGGAAACCAGTAATGTAGCAACAGTAACTGTAAAACTACCGATAGCCTGAGCTTTTAAAACATCAAAACCTCCACCATAAAACAAGCCTTTTACTACAGCTGCAGCAGAGTTGTCAGGACCTAATGGACCAGTAGCGCCATATTGACCGCTTGCAAATAATCCTAGTGAAAGGGTTCCCCAGATTCCGGCAAAACCGTGAACGGATACTGCACCAACGGGATCATCAATACGAAGATATTCCAACAGATAGATTCCACCAAAGACTACAAACCCTGCTACAACACCTATTAATAAAGCTCCAAAAGGAGAAACCCAGTAACATGGACAGGTGATAGCAACCAGACCGGCTAACATACCGTTCAATGCAAAGCCTGTATCAAATTTTCCTTTAAAAGGTCCAATCCAAAGGGCACATAGCATAGCTGCAAGAGAACCAGTACAGGCTGCAATCGTTGTATTGGCAGCAATACGTCCAATTCCTTCATAATCCATTGCTGAAAGCGTACTACCCGGGTTAAAACCGTACCAACCGAACCACAACAGGAATGCTCCAATGGTTGCAAGTGGCAAACTGTGTGCAGCAGGCAGACCACCGCGTTTTTTATCATCCCTTAAGAAAATACGTCCGATACGTGGACCTAGAACAATTGCTCCGGCTAATGAAACCATACCTCCAATGGTATGAACTACTGTTGATCCGGCAAAGTCACGGAAAGGTTGTCCTAAAGAAGGTAAGAAATTTCCTTTAGATCCCATTAAGGCAAGAAAACCGTCAGGACCCCAGGCCCAGTGGCCAATAATAGGATAAATAATTGCTGTTACGAAAATGCTGTAAATGATATCCCCACGGAAACTTGTACGTCCGATCATTGCTCCTGAAGTGATAGTCGATGCGGTATCGGCGAAGGCAAACTGGAAGATCCAGTGTGCTAAAATGGCAACACCTGTTGTTCCATAAGTAGCCGGAACGTTTTGTAAGAAGAAATATTGTGTCCCGATAAATCCGTTTCCTGCTCCAAACATAAAAGCATATCCGATTGCCCAGAAGGAAATACCGCAAATAGCTGTATCAAGTACGCATTCTACCAGAATATTGACAGTTTCACGTTTACGGGCAAAACCTGCTTCCAGCATAACGAACCCGGCCTGCATACCGAATACTAAAAATGCTGCTACCAGTGTCCATACTGTATTAAGGGAGTTGATCACTGCAGTTTCGTGAGCTGTATACGTATCGGCAGCCTGTGCTGATGAACCTCCGATTAAACCCGGGACGATAATCATTGCAGCGATTACCGCTCCTAATCCTAGCATCTTTCCTCCAATGAGCGTTGCGAAAAGCTTCCAGTCTTTTGGTTTAGATATGTTTTCAACGAATTTTGAAAAATAATCCACCATTCTTGAGTTGTTTGATTTATTGTTCATAATTGATTTGTTTTAATTGTTTTATTGTTTCAATTTATAATGTGATCCCTACTACGAAATACAATGAAGTTGGTTTTGTTGTTGCATCATAGTTTTTGTTACTCAAATTTGCACCTAAAACTCCGTATACCGGCAGACTGAATTTATCAGTGATAACAACTGATTTATTTACCTTAATCCCAATATTTGTGATTGCAAACCCTGAGGTATTATAAACCACTGCACTACTCTGACCTACAGAAGCGCCACAAAATACTTTTGCAAAGGCATTAATTGGATAACTTAATTCAGCATAAGTCGAAAATGCTGCTTTTCCTGAAGAAAGGGTATCAGACCCTGCAAACATTGTATTAACCGAAATCCCTAATGGAAAAGTTGCCGGTCCGGTGTAAGCAAGTGTACCTTCGTATAAATGATCAGTACCTTTGCCATAGTAGAAATACCCTTTAGGATGTGCAAAACCATAATTGTAATCGGTTAATGTGACAGAAAATGCCGGGGAGAAAACATAAGAAGCGTACAAATCTACTTCTTTAATTCCCCCATCAAAACTACCTGAACCCCATGATCCAATCGTTAAACCACCAGTTGTGAAAGAAAGAGTTGGCTGGATATTCGGTGTTCCACCATGTGTAGTACCCTGTGTAATTCCTCTCCAAACATAAGAACTTACGATGTCTGTTCCTACAGCAAATTGTGCTTTTACGTTCATTGTTGCTAAAACCGCAATCACTAAGATCGCTAAAAATCTCATTTTTTTCATACTTTACAAATTTTAAATTATAGATAATAAATAATTGAATTCTTTTTTAAAACAGGTAAAAAAATACTGAAAACAGGTTTTGTTTTTAAACTGATTTATTTTCCATCTTTCTTTTATTTCCTGTCTGATTAAAATTAATAATATCATTTTATCTAATTATTGTTCGATTGTCTGACATTATGTTTTTAATACATTGCAAAAATAATCACAAAGTTAGTAATATACAACAAAAACTGACAAAAAGATAGAAATAAGTTTCAATATATTACGATATGACAGAATAATCCATGAAAATATTACATATGTTCAGTATAATGATATTAAATATTACAGATTGACATTATAATATGCCGGATTCTTATAGATTTGAAGAAAAGGGGATGGTTATTCTTTGGATTATATATCGGATTTCATCTATTCAACGACTAAAATGATCATGAATCTTACAATAAATTGAATGAACACATGAAAAAAGTGCAAAAGAGTGCATGAATTATGATATTTTAAATCTATATTTTTCAAGTCAGTTTCACACTAGAAAATTACATAACTCTGACTTTTCATATTTTTTTTAATGTATTTCAGGATTGGAAAGTTATTTCAATAAAAAAGACACGCTCTGGAATTACAGGGCGTGTCTTTTTTATTGAAATAAGGTTTTGATTTCTTTAACTATGTAGTCTCATCATTGCTTCGACAGTATTTTCACGGCTACCAAAAGCAGAAAATCGTACATATCCTTCACCACTTGCCCCAAAACCGGCTCCTGGAGTGGTTACAATGTTCTTTTCTTTCAACAGATAATCGAAATACTCCCAACTGGACATACCAACCGGTGCTTTAGCCCAGATATAGGGTGCATTTACACCCCCAACTATAGTATATCCGGCTTTCAACAGACCTTCGCGAATGATACGAGCATTCTCTGTGTAAAAATCAATCAATGCTTTTACCTGCTTTTTCCCTTCCGGGCTAAACGTAGCTTCTGCAGCTCGTTGTACAACATACGATGTGCCGTTAAACTTTGTACATTGCCTGCGATTCCAAAGTCTGTTTATCGATACTTCGTCTCCATTTTGTGAAAAACCCATTAGTTGTTTAGGAACAACAGTATATCCGCAACGGGTTCCAGTAAATCCTGCTGTCTTAGAAAAACTGCGAAATTCAATGGCTACATCTTTGGCACCTTCAATTTCATAAATACTGTGAGGTACATTATCTTCAGTAATAAAAGCCTCATAAGCAGCATCAAATAAAATAATGACCTTATTTTCCCTGGCGTATTCCACCCATACGGTTAATTGTTCTTTGGTTAATGTTGTACCTGTTGGATTGTTCGGATAACATAAATAAACCAGATCTACAGCTTCAACAGGCAGTTCTGGTACAAAACCGTTCTCCTCATTGCATGACAGATAAACCAGATTTGTCCATTCTCCGTTTTTTGCAGGTTCACCAGCTCTTCCCGCCATGGCGTTGGTATCCACATATACAGGATAACTCGGATCGGTAATGGCAACACGGTTATTGACATCAAATATATCCCCTATGTTTCCGGTATCGCTTTTGGCACCATCACTAACAAAAATCTCATCAACGTTAATATCTATTCCTTTAGCAATAAAATCGTTTTGAACAATTGCTTCTCTCAGGAATGAATATCCCTGCTCGGGTCCATATCCTCTAAAAGTGCTTTCTTCTCTTTGTTCTTCAGCAGCTTTTATCATTGCATCAACTGATGCATTGGGAAGTGGAAGACTTACATCGCCAATACCCATCCTTATTATTGGAGCTGTCGGATTTTCTTCTTTGTGTTGGGTCACCCTTTTTGCAATTTCTGAGAAAAGGTAAGTTGCAGGAATCTTTATAAAATTTTCGTTAATCTGTGCCATATATTAGTTTATAGTTTATAGTTTATAGTTGGAAGTCAATAGTTAATGGTAGGTGGTTAGAGTTTTATCTTTTATTTTACTGATTGAATTTATGATTATAGTCTTTTATATAATGCAAAGTCTATCTTCAACCTTCTTTCTATAAACTACCTACTATAAACTTCTTAATGAATTTCACCTTCGAAAACAGTGGTTGCACTTCCTGTTAAATAAACGTGGTTGTCAAAGGCATTCCATTCGATGATAAGTTCACCACCAAGAAGTTCAACAGTAGTTTTACGATCTGAAAAGCCATTTAAAATACCAGCAACTACCGTTGCACAGGCACCGGTCCCACAGGCTAAAGTCTCGCCGGAACCTCTTTCCCAAACCCGCATTTTGACTTTGTTGGATGAAAGTATTTCAACAAATTCAACATTCGTTCTGTTTGGAAAAATTTTAGCGTTTTCAATCAGAGATCCAATTTTAGGTAAGTTTATTTTGCCAATGTTTTTAGTGAAGATCACTGCATGAGGATTCCCCATCGATACACAGGTTATATGATATTGAGTGCTTGAGTTGAATTGAACCATTTCGTTCAAGACAACCGTTTTGTCATATATTACCGGTATCTGGCCAGCTTCCGTTATAGGTTCACCCATATCAACTGTTACAATATCAATCAAATTGTCTTTCCCGACTAATAAATTCAACTTTTTTATTCCTGATAAAGTTTCAAGGGTCAAACTTGTTTTGTCGGTCAATCCTTTCTCATACACATATTTTCCAACGCAACGGGCTGCATTTCCGCACATTTCGGCTTCAGATCCATCGGCATTCAGCATTTGCATTCGAAAGTCGCAATATGTCGAAGGTAAAATAAGCACTAATCCGTCTGAACCAATGCCTTTATGTCTGTCACTAAATTTGATTGCAAATTCTGTCGGGTTTTCAATTTTTTCTTCAAAACCGTTCACGTAAATATAATCGTTTCCGATTCCGTGCATTTTTGTAAATTTCATTTTCAGTTTAGTGTGTTTAGTGTCTAATTATGATTTGTAAAGTGCAAAATTAATCAAACTATCATATTATATAATGAATCACAAGTCCTACTTTGTGAATTCTTTTCAATTAGTTTCAAATTAATAGTAATTATGTATCTGTAATTACATATTATATCTAAATAGCTATAAAATACAGCAAATAGTAATATATTGTAATTAATAAACAGGATTTAAATGAATAATAAATTAACAAACAATTAGCACCTTAGAATTTAATTTTGAACTCGAAGTAGTAGTTTTCTGATTTAAATAACAATTCAGGATAGTTTGTTGTTTTGGAATAGATTTAAATATACATTTTAAATCGTGGAATAAAAGATTTGAAACAATCAAATGTTTTATTTTAAATTAATAGGGCAACCTGTTCTTTTTGTATTTAGGTAAATGTATTCTACTATTAATACAAAAGGATCCCAAACGTAAACAGCAAGGAACACTGGACGGTCACTGGACGGTGAAAAAGGAAAATTTGAATAGATTATCAGGTAAATTGACATTTCAATGAGATCTGTTTTGCTCAGAGTAAAAAATCTGAAACCATTTATTCTAATCTAAAAATTTTATTTTGACCACAAAAATAATACTTAAATCACCAATCGCATAACTTATGCAAAGGAGTAAAGCCTTTTGCTATCAAGAACATTTGGTTTATTTACATCTTTATTCTTCAATTTAGAGATTGGTTTTCAATTTACTGCCTTTACAATCTATGAGGGTATGATAATTATAAATATCAGATAATTAATGTATGTATTTCAAACAAAACTATATATATATAGTAAAACAAAACATCATGACGTAATTTTTAAAAAAATAAATAATCATTCTTCATACATTATTATTACATTTGTGGTCATAAATACAATCTAAACACGCTTTTTCCTGTTCTGTTGATTCTATTTTAATTTTCAACTATCCAAATTCTGATCTTCATGCAACCCTTAGCCGAACGTCTCCGTCCACAAACACTTGATCATTATATAGGACAAAAACATCTGGTTGGTGAAAGTTCCATTCTGCGTAAGATGATTGAATCCGGACATGTTGCTTCTTTTATTCTTTGGGGCCCTCCAGGGGTTGGTAAAACAACATTGGCCAAGATTATTGCGAATAAACTTGATCGTCCGTTTTATACCCTGAGTGCAGTCAGTTCGGGAGTAAAAGATGTCAGAGAGGTAATTGAAAAGGCAAAAGCTAACCGTTTCTTTTCGCAGGCAAATCCAATACTCTTTATAGACGAAATACACCGATTCAGTAAATCACAACAGGATTCGTTGTTGGGTGCTGTTGAAAACGGTACAGTTACGTTGATTGGCGCTACTACAGAGAATCCTTCATTCGAAGTTATATCACCACTACTTTCACGTTGTCAGGTGTATGTACTAAAGCCGTTGGATAAAGAAGATTTGTTGGAATTGGCCGAATACGCAATTAAAACGGATATAGAATTAAAAAACCGGAAAATCGTTTTTGAAGAGACTGAATCCATGTTAAGGTTCTCCGGTGGTGATGCCCGCAAATTGTTGAATATCATAGAACTGGTGGTTAATGCAAATGAATCGGGTGATGTAATTTTTACCAATGAAATTGTTACCGAACGTTTGCAACAAAACCCGTCGGCTTTTGATAAGGATGGCGAAATGCATTATGATATTATTTCTGCCTTTATTAAATCCATACGTGGCAGTGATCCTGATGCAGCTATCTATTGGTTGGCGCGAATGGTGGCGGGTGGGGAAGACCCCAAATTTATTGCACGCCGGTTGGTTATCTCGGCTTCGGAAGATATCGGGCTGGCTAATCCTAACGCCTTACTGCTAGCCAATGCCTGTTTCGATGCCCTGCAGAAAATAGGTTGGCCCGAGGGCCGAATTATACTGGCAGAAGCAACTGTTTATCTTGCATCTTCTCCCAAAAGTAATTCAGCCTATCTGGCAATTGATGATGCCTTAGCTTTGGTGGAACGAACTGGTAATCTCCCCGTACCCTTGCATCTACGTAATGCGCCGACCAAACTTATGAAAGAACTGAACTATGGCAAGGATTACAAATACTCTCATGATTTTAAGAATCACTTCATTGAACAACAATTTTTGCCCGATGAACTGATAAAAGAACGTATCTGGAAAGTACAGAATAATCCGGCGGAAAGTAAACTCGGAGACTGGCTCCGTTTACTATGGAAAGGAAGGTATTAAAAAACACCTTCCTTTCTTTAATAAACTAACCTTATAAATTAGTTATTCAATCACAAATGTTGAAATTGATCTTCCAGGCATCGTTGATTCAATTGATTTACCGTCCATCCAGATTAAGAATTTAATAGCTTTTTTATCCTGATTCATTACTACAACATCAATCTTTCCGTCTAAATTCCGGAATGCTGTTGTCAGCAGAAAACTTTTAGTTGAAGCTACTGAGATTCGTCTGGCTCCGGGTTTTATATATTTTGAAAAATGACCAATATAATAATATTCACTGTTATACATCAATTCATTTGTTTTTGTATTGTAGTGAACCGGGGCAAAACAAAAATTACCTACATGATTCGGTCCGCCCTGTTCATCCAGCAATACATTCCAGTCCGTCCATCCGACAGTTCCATTGTTGAAATCATGAATCATTGCTTCACCGTAATGATCTCCAAGGCTCCAGTCATTGATTTTATTTAAATCGAAATTACCAATGCATCCTTCACTAAACAGCAGGTTTTTATCAGGAAAGGCTTCATTCACACGTTGAACGTTTTCGAACTGAGGTGTACCGCCTGCCCAGTTTTCATACCAGTGAAACCCGACTCCCCATATGTATTTTGCTACCTCCTTATCGTTGTAAATATCGCTGGCACGTTTGAACATCATATCACGGTTGTGATCCCAGATGACAATCTTTTTGTTTTCCATCCCCGACTTCTGTAATGTTGGACCCAGAAAGTTCTTCACGAAGTCTCCTTCTTCTGCTGAGGTGAAAATACATGACTCCCAGCTTTGTATCGCCAGGGGTTCGTTTTGAACGGTTAAACCCCAGACAGGTATGCCTTGTTTTTCATATTCCTGAATAAATTTAACATAATAATTTGCCCATGCCTGATTGTACATTGGTAATAATTTACCTCCATGTACCATATTGTTATTATCTTTCATCCATGAAGGCGGACTCCATGGGCTAACAAATAAAATTAATTTTCCACCTGCTCCGGCAATTGCTTCTTTTATAAATGGAATACGGTATTTTAAATCGTGACTGATAGTAAATGTTTTCAATGTAACATCTTTATCAGCAACGTATGTGTAACTTTCGGACGAAAAATCGCAACTGTTTATTGACGTTCTTGCCAATGTATAGCCAATTCCATTAATTGTGTCAAAATACGATTTAATAAATTCTTTTTGTTTTGATGCAGGCATTTTAAAAAAAGTTTCTGCTGAGGCATCGGTGAGTGCTCCTCCAATTCCCAATAAATTCTGGAACTTCTTGTCCTGATTGATTAAGATATCTGCATCAACTTCGGAATGGTTTTCACTCGTAAATCTAAGTTCTCCAACATACGACAGTCGTAAATTCCCTGTTTCGGATGTTGTGTACTGTTTCGCAGTTTTTACAGCCTCTGAATTCAATGACTGCTTAGCACAGATATAAAAATTAGCGTTTATCAATGTTATAGCCAAAAGGAATATATGCTTTTTCATTTTTATACTTTGTTTGTTTATACCATCACCTATTAGCGTACAATGTAAATTTCAGAAAATACAAATAAAACATATGTCGCATTTTATACTTTATTTTTAAAAAATGAATTGACCTATTTTTAAATTAAATAAGTAAGGAAAAAGAATAGCCGGAATCGTTTATAAAACGATTCCAGTCTATTCAGTTCTTCAACCCTAACCCATTTTATTTTAATACAAAAAATGAATTTAAATAAAACAGAACTGATTTATGATTTAATTATAACCAGGATTCTGTTTTACGTTAGGATTTGATGACATTTCATTGAATGGAATAGGAAACATATTGTTTTTAGGAGCTACGAATCCGGCTGAAGAATTAGTATTGTATTGTAATACTCCATTGATTCGTTTCCCTGTCGGAACTTTTTGTCCCTGTTTAGCCAATACTGTTTTTGCATCACCCCACCGTACTAGGTCCTGATAACGACAACCTTCGAAAGAGAGTTCAAGCCGTCTTTCTAATTTGATATTATCCATTGTCAAAGAAGTAAGAGCAGGTAATAATACCCTTGTTCTAACCTGATTGATTTGAGTCAATGCTGTTGAAACATCTGCCGGGCTTGCCAATAAATTAGCTTCGGCAGCCATTAATAATACATCCGAATAACGTATGATTCTCAGATTAGATCCATAGCATAAATCAGGTACTGCTCCGGGAGCTGAAGAAGTTTCAGTAGCCCAGGTAGTATATTTTAGACGAACCAAACCGGCACATCCCCACATAAAATCCCCGCCTGTGCCCATTGCGCCGCCTTTTGCCAATAAATGTGCCTCTGTTAAAATTGCACCATTAGCACGCACTGTATCACCTGCAGCTATGTAAGCGTTATAAAGTTCAAGCGTTGGATAACCGAAGCCCCAGCCTCCATTTATTCTTGAACTTAAATTTGGTGTTTTTTTACCGGCAACTATAACAGAATCCTGAGGTCCGTTAAACCCTTCGTCACCACGTGGACCGCAAAGTTCCCATACCAGATTGCCCGGATTGGTTCTTGAAGGATCATTCCAAAGATCACCAAATGCATTATTCCAGTCATTTACACGATCGCTCGAATAACTGATTTCGAAAATTGATTCTTTACCAAATTCGGTGCTTTTGCGTAACAATTGAGTATAGTCATTGTTAATTTCCGGTAATTGATAGAGACCATATTCGCCTGTTGCGATAAGTGCGTTTAGGGTTTTAGCTGCTTCAGTATATTTCTTTTCGAAGAGCTGTGTTTTACCTAAAAATGCCTGAGCAGTCCCTTTACTAAACCGGGCCAAATCGGAACCTGATGCCTTCAACTTACTTCTCAATGGAAGGTCAGCCAGAGCTTCTGTAAGATCTTTTTCGATTTGTGCATATAGTCCTGTAGGAGTTACAGTGCCATCAGCATTTGTAACTGAGGCCGAATTTGGTTGAGCATACTGTGTTGGCAATAATTCATGTAATACAAGTGGCACATTACCATAAAGTGTGGCAAGTTCGAAATACATATACGAACGTATAGCTTTTGCTTCGGCAATCACTATTTTTTGATATGGTGTCGGAGTCTTAAAATTATCGACAATCATATTCGCTCTGTAAATAACCATATACGAATATTTGTAGATATTGGTAATAGGGCTGTTGGTAGGGCCAAAAGTAAATGTATTTAGCTCCTGGTATTCAGGTCTGTCACCTGAGTTTTGACCACCTGTATAGATGTCGTCGGAGAGAGATTCTTTTGTCATCCAAAAGCTTGTCCAAACGCTGGCGTTCATAGCCCTCATCATGTTGTAACATCCCATGACAGCTCCTGTAGCATCTGCATCTGTTTTGTAAAAGTCTGTAACTTTCGTAACTCCCTGTTGCTGTATATCGAGAAAGTTCGATGAGCAACCGGCCAGAAAGAGAAGGGATACCAATGCAACTGCAAATTGTTTATAATATTTTGTCTTCATAATTATTAATATTAGTTTTATTAAAAATTGATTGATGCACCAAGCATTACATCTTTAGCTTTCGGATAAGTACCACGGTCCACGCCACTGTTCTTAGGATCGTTGTTTGCAATAGTTGGTTGAGGATCCATTCCAGGGTATGATGTAAACGTAAAGAAGTTGTCCATCGATACATAGAGTCGAAGTGATTTGATGGACACTGCTTTTAATATGCTTTGCGGAATGGAATATCCTAACTGAATGGTTTGAATTCTCAGGAATGAACCATCAAAAATGTATTGATCACTTTGATAAGTTTTAGGATCAGCATTGGCTCCCGGTTTGGTAGCAATATCACCTGGTTTTGTCCAACGTCCATCAAAGAAATAGGTAGGTCTGTTGGCTGCTAATTTGTCTGTCCGAATCCATCCCAATGCTACTTTGTTTCCTGAAGAACCGCTTAGTGTTAATCCAAAATCAAAATTCTTATATACCAGTTGAATGTTTCCACCGTATGTGAAATTTGGAATAGCACTTCCTAAATCCTGTTTGTCTGCTTCCGTGATTACTGATGCTGAAACATCTTTACCGGCTGCTGTTACGAAGATCGGATTTCCGGTTGCGGGATCAATCCCATGAGTTTTGTATCCATAGAAATGCCATACAGAATAACCCGGTTCGAACATGGTCACATTAGGCCAACCAGTACCTACGCTTGCACCAGCATTCCTTTTCCCGAATACCGGTTCAAGTTTGGTAACTTCATTTGAAATAGGCGATATATTTGCACTGATTGAGTAGTGTAATTCACCAATTTTATCTCTCAAACCCAGGTCAAATTCAAATCCTCTATTTCTGATTTCACCTCCGTTGGCTTGAGGAGCTGTATTTCCGCTCGAATACGAAGGAATACCCGGGAAAATCAAATCTTTCGTTGTTTTCACAAAATAGTCGGCTATGAATGTTACTTTATCGTCAAATGCACGTAAATCGATACCAAGATCCAATTGTTCACTGGTTTCCCATTTGAGTTTGTCGTTTGAAAGAACATTCGGTTCATAGGCATTTACCACAGTTCCATCAGATAAAGTATAAGTAATCGGCTGTCCACCCGATGTTCCCGTAATTACAGAGTTGTATTTATACAAGTTATTATCATCAAGTGCATTCAAACTACCGTTTTGACCCCAGCTGCCTCTGATTTTTGCCTGAGTGATTAATCCTCTTCTGAAAAAATCTTCATTTGAAATAACCCAACCGGCAGATGCAGAAGGAAATGTACCCCAACGTCCTGATGCAGGAACCTGTGATAACCCTGCGCCGTCTTCACGTAAGGAAGCGCCTAACAAATATTTGCCTTTATAGTCATATGATAAACGTCCAAAATAGGATTCCTTTTTGATCTCACGTGTGTAACCGGTTACTACATCACTTTTGTGAGAAGAAAATTCAAGCTGTGCAAAATTATCAGTTGGATTTTGCATTGGACTTCCGGTACCGTTGATTGTTTTGTGGGTATAATCTTCGGCCGACATACCTGCAAGTACTGTCATGTTGTGATCTCCGAATTTATGTGTATAGGTAGCAAAGTTTTCCCAGGTCCATTTATTGTATTGATCATTATTGTCATGAGTAATACCTGCATCGTTTTTATTAGTTGCATCATAATAAAAAGGCACATTCCAGTAATGATTATTGGTCAAAGCAAGTTCCAGACCAATCCTTGAAGTGAATTTAAACCCATCAAACGGAGTGAGGTCCATATAGATATTACCTAATAATTTATCATTGGTAGTTACGCCATTTGTATTCGCTAATGAAACGAATGGATTCGTAATTTCACCGGCTACATATTGTGAGATTCCATAAATGTTACCATCCGGTGACTTAACAACCTGATTTTGATGAGCAGCAATTTCACTCTTACTGAAGGCATTGATTTTGGAAGGATCCGTATATTCTACAGGTGTAGTCGGATCCAATTGCAATGCACTACCAATTGTACCTCCAAATTCTCCACTGTTTTCATTAATACCTTTTGTCGTAAAATGAGAATAATCAATATTGTGTCCTATTTTCAACCATTTTTTAAGTTGATGATCGGAATTAAACATGGCAGAATATCTTTCAAAAACATCTTTATTCCCTACTATAATACCATCATCTTTGAAATAATTCAACCCAACGATATAAGTTGATTTTTCGTTTCCACCGGAAAATGCAATATGATGTTTAGTCGTATAACCGCTTGCAAAAAGAGCACCTAACCAATCTGTATTATAATTCTGGTCAATTGGAGCAGTTAGAATTGAGGTGCCATCTGTGTTTTTTTCTGTCATGTATTGAGCATACTGTGTGGTATTCATCAATTTAGGAAGATTGGCAGCACTTGTGAATGAATGTTGAAAATCATAACTGATAACCATTTTACCGGCTACTCCTTTTTTTGTAGTAATAATAATAACACCATTTCCACCTTCGGCACCATATATAGCACAAGAAGCTGCATCTTTCAATATTTCCATATTGGAAATATCGGATGGATCGAGGTAATTAATATCACCTGTCTTAACTCCATCAACAATATATAATGGATTTGAATTGGCATTAGAGCTGACTCCTCTGACACGGATATCCATTCCGGCTCCGGGAGCACCTGATACCGGAACAACCTGTACACCTGAAACAGTACCCTGAAGTGCTTCTTCAGCTCTCGAAATATTGGTTTTCGAAAATTCTTCAGATCTTACACTTGATATGGCACCTGTAACCAGACTTTTTTTCTGAACGCCATAACCAACTACTATTACCTCGTCTAAGTTCTTAGTGTCTTCGGTCATAACAACATTCAAAATTGTTTGTCCATTCACTTGTATTTTTTGCGAATTATAGCCAATGTAGGATATTACAAGTACCGGATTTGGAGTTGAAATACCAATTGTGAAATTACCGTTAACATCAGTAATTGTTCCGGTAGTAGTTCCTTCTACCATTACACTCACACCAATTAATGCACTTTTTGTTTTATCATCTGTAACGTTTCCCTTTACAAGCTGATTTTGTGCTGAAACAGACATAGTTCCTATCATTAGAAAAATAACAGAACTAATCAAACTAATAAATAGTTTGTTTTGATGCAAACTTAGGGTTTTACATCGTTGAATTGTTTTTTTGCTCATAGATTTAATTTAATAATTAGATTGTGATTTTTTTTTACAAATTAATGAATTCCATCGTTAATGAAGTGACTTGAGGTCAAGTTGAATTAATCATAATGTTTTAAATTTAAGGGTTGTTTTTATAAAGTATAATTCAAATAAATTCTTTGTCAG
>Ga0302288_1000837_pt1 | contig 22267 bp, 16 predicted proteins | sample III_Fen_N1_1_FD_194549 | JGI IMG/M metagenome (GOLD analysis project Ga0302288, IMG submission 194549) | Peat permafrost microbial communities from Stordalen Mire near Abisko, Sweden - III_Fen_N1_1 | ecosystem: Environmental > Terrestrial > Soil > Wetlands > Permafrost | place: Sweden: Abisko...
AATCCATTATTCCTTGACTTACACATAGGTACCGAATATCACCTTAGTAATAAGATTGGAATATTTCTTGACCTCTCAACCGGTGTTTCAACTGTTGGTTTGGCAATTCATTAATGTTTAAAAAATATCAACTCAAAAATCTGCTCCCGCAATTTATCAACAAAAATCTAATCTTGTAATTTGTACTTGCTGGAGGGATACTTTTATTGAACCAAAATAAATCAAAATGAATTAATTATCAGAATCTTACATCGACTACCGAGACTTGATTTAGTTTTTCTGGCGATAGGTCTCGATAAAGTCTTGCTTAGTTTGTGTATTTATGCATATTTTGACACAATAACGAAAATAAAAAAGCGCTTAAACCTTTGGATTTAAGCGCTTTTAGTGTGACCCAGCTGGGGTGTTAACCCAATCCAGTCAATTATTTTATAATCAGTTGCTTTCTAAAATTTCAATAAAATACCGTACCGATTTCGTACCGAATTCCTGTCCAGTTATGTCCGTCCTTTGACTTCGCTTTTCTGCTTAACTGTTCGGGTACAAATCTAAATACTTTCAAGGGAATATGCAAATTCCTGATACTCAAATTCATTATCCAGTGCAAGGTGCACGCCTATATATAGATATAGGCGTGCACCTTGCACTGATTTTTTACCTGATTTACCTGAAAAGAAAAATTAGCAGTTTGCAATGCAATCACTTTTTTTTGTTTTTCAGGCAATCGGGCCGAAGTTCTTTTACTCCCCTAAAAAAAAAATGATTCTCAATAAAATATACAAATACATTATTATCAACACATTAAGCCTGAAATCAAAATAAAATCATATACATACTATTATAATACTATTAAGATCCTCCATTTCACTTTGCTGAGATTTGTAGAAAAATTAGAGCAAAATGGAAGTCATCACAATGGATAGCCGGGCTTACAAAGACCTGGTTGAAAAAATTGATCAGATATCAACCTTCGTTGTAAAGTGCGAAGCCGGTATCAAGCCGCAAAGTAACGATGAAATCTGGCTCGATAGCCAGGAAGTAGCTAACCTGTTGCGCATCAGTACACGCACCCTTCAACGATTGCGGGCGGAGAACCTGATCAGTTACGCCATTCTTCGTGGGCGTTGCCTTTACAAGCTGTCAGAAATAGAACGAGGCCTAAACGAACGTTTAATCACCTGCGATCCTCATACGCTGGACGAGTTCCGCAAAAACTACCTGTTAAGTAATGGCACTAAGTAAAGAAACCATATTACAGGCCACCAATAAAGGAATGGCCGTGTTCCGTCATTTTATTTCCTTTCACTTTCAGGTAGGCCGAAATTTTCTGAACCCACTTTATGCGGACAAAAACGCTTCGTGCAATGTGTTCTTTGACCGGCGCAATGACTGCTACCGACTGAAAGATTTCGGGAACGATGACTATTCGGGTGACTGCTTTGCACTGGTTGGCAAACTTAGCGGGCTTGACTGTAACCGATCTGCCGAGTTTATGCAGATACTTGAGAGAATTAACAATGAACTGCATTTGGGACTATCCGATGGGAAAGATTATAAGCCGCATTCCGTTTCTTCATCAAAACATACACCCGTTATACCTGCTGTTCAGACACTATCGTCAGTGCCGATAAAAAAAGGAAGGCCGTACAAAATTATCCAAAATAATTTCTCTCAAAAGGAGCTCTCCTGGTGGGCACAGTATGGCATCACCGAAAAGCTGCTCCTCTCCTTTCAGGTCATTTCACTGAGCCGTTTTGACAGCGAAAACCGGGAGGGGAAACCCTTTTACTTCCTTTCGTCAGAAAAGGAGCCTATGTACGGCTATATTGGCAAACAACACATCAAAGTGTACCGCCCAATGTCGGAAATCAGGTTTGTCCAGGGCGGTATTATACCGGAACATTTCTGTTTCGGGCTGGAACAACTGCCAGCCAAAGGCGATCTGCTATTTATTACGGGTGGCGAAAAAGACGTGATGGCACTTGCCGAACATGGGTTTCATGCGATATGTTTCAATTCGGAAACTTCGCATATTCCGCCAGAAATAATTCATAAACTTTCGTACCGGTTCAAACACATTGTTTTGCTTTTCGATGTGGATAAAACAGGGCTGGAAAGTTCCGAGAAACAGGTATCAAATTTAAGCGCTTATAGTGTCAGCCGTTTGTTATTGCCCCTTACCGGCTCAAAGGAAGAAAAAGATGCGGCTGACTATTTCAGGCTCGGTTATTTATCCGAAGATTTAAAACGTTTATTCCTGCAATATCTTGATACTTTATACCGCGAAACCATGTCGGCACTGAAGTCCTGTGAAGTGGATTTTAATAATCCTCCCCCCATTGCTCAAATAGTTGTGTCGGTGAATGATGTACCGCTTGGCACTCAAGGCAACCTTCTGTGCATAACAGGTGGTGAAGGAACAGGCAAAAGCAACTACGTTGCCACTATTATTTCCGGGGCTATCCGCCAGCAAGGCATAAGGATAGACACGCTGGGCATCACCGTAAGCGAAAACCTGTACCAAAAAGCCGTGCTGTTCTACGATACGGAACAGTCGGAAGTGCAGTTGTACAAGAACATCAATAACCTGCTGCGGCGCTGTAAACGATTGACCATGCCTGAATATTTACACGCATATTGCCTGACGGGTATGTCACGCAAAGAACGATTGCAGGCCATTGTACAAAGCATGGACAAATACCATTACCAATACGGAGGCATTCAGTTGGTGGTTATCGACGGAATTGCCGACCTGATAAAAGGCGCCAACGACGAAGCTGAAAGCATTGCCGTTGTAGAAGAACTCTACCGATTAGCTGGGATATACCATACCTGCATCGTTACCGTGCTGCATTTTATTCCCAATGGATTGAAATTACGCGGACATCTCGGCAGCGAACTGCAACGCAAAGCTGCAGCTATCCTTTCGGTTGAAAAAGATGATGTCCTTGAAGTATCCGTGGTCAAAGCGTTAAAAGTGCGGGACGGCAGTCCGCTCGATGTGCCACTTATGCAATTTTCATGGGACAAGGATATTGGCATGCACGTTTACCTTGGGGAGAAACCTAAAGAGGTCAAAGAAAAGCGCAAGGAAGATGAATTGGTAACCATTGCCCGTGACATCTTCACCCGCAAACACTTTCTTACCTATATGGAACTTTGTGAACAGGTACAGACCGCCCTCGATGTAAAAGAACGGACTGCCAAAAATTATATCCGGTTCATGCGGGAAAAGGAAATCATTCTCAAAGACCCGTCGAACCCAAATTATTTCATTATCGGATTAATAACTTGATTATGTATATAGATAAAGAATCTTTCGAAGTCTGGATGGAACGTATCATGGACCGGTTTGACCATACGGATAAGGCATTTGAAAAACTGAATAAACGGGACAATATGCTGGAAGGCGAACGACTGTATGACAACCAGGATATTTGCCAACTGCTGAACATCAGCAAACGGACCTTGCAACGTTACCGGAGCAGCGGGGACTTGCCTTTCCATGCGATCTACCACAAAACGTATTACAAGGAAAGCGATGTACACACTTTTATCCGTACCCATTTTGACAGGCAGGATGAAGCGAAAAGGAATAGGAAAAACAATGAAGGTACGGATAATGAATTAAAATAACACATAAACAATATGACTAAGAAGAAAGAAAAGGAAACAGTTTTTAGCACCTTGTCTGAATGTGGTGTATGTTTTGCTGTTTGCGTTGCCTCTAGCAGTTTTATCAATCGGGAAGTAGCCGCATTTTCAAAGGACTATTTCGTCATCATTAACAAGCGCGATGCAAAGCGTGTCAACGAATTTACCTTTTATCCAACGGAAAGGTACAAACAGGTTTGCGAAAGGAACCTGTCGGTGGATGAAATCGAAGTGTTCAAAATGAATAAGGACAAATTCGTCAAAATCATGAGCAATGAGTACGGACGGGTGTACGAATTGAAAGGGCATTCATTCAAAGACACCTATGATCGCATCAGACAGAAGTTAAGTTGTAAGGTAATAAGGAGTAGTTAATATAAAAGCGAAAGATTATGAGTTAAGTATTATTAATGGAAGAAAGCGTATTTCACCAGCAGAATGATTTTTGTTCTATGTGTTGTATTTTAATACTTGGGTTGATTGGATACTCATTTCTGAAATTTGAGAAAGTTTTTTGAAGATGTTACCACTCAGCTGTGATGGATGAGATCAAAACTACCCTGAATGAAAAGATCAAAGAGGTTGAAGATCAGATCAAGTTCTGAAAGAAGAGAGGCGAAATGCCTCTTTTTGGGTCGTTGAGAACTTGTAATAATAAGTGAGTTATAGATTTCATAAACCTGGCTACTGGAAACATGCGGAAGAACCTACGGCTATTCTCCTTAGTTTAAATAGCCATTCTCTATTGCATATCTGATTAGTTCTTTCGAGCTTGCAACACCTAGCTTATCAATTAAATTGCGTCTATGTGTCTCGACCGTGCTATGCGCTATGAATAATTTATCAGCAATTTGTGGAGTAGAATTACTTTCGGCTATTAATTTCAAAACTTCTGTTTCTCTTTTAGTTAACGGGATTTTATTGTCAGTCGCATTCTTCTTAGCTTTTTGCATATCATTCATAAGCGTATTTAAAACCGCTTCTCCAAGATATTGTCCTCCAGCTGCAATTTTTCTGATGGCAGTAACTAATTCCTCTTTTCCCTTGTTTTTTAATATATAACCCGACGCTCCAACTCCAATTAACCGTTTGATGTATTCATTGTCGTTATACATTGATAATATGAGTACTTTCATCTCAGGATGAAGCATTTTAATTTCTTTTGTAGTTTCAATGCCATTCATAAGAGGCATATCAATATCAATTACTGCAACATCAGCATGTTTTTTTTCTAATTGGGCAAGTAGCTCTATCCCATTAAGTGCTTCACCAATAGAACAGATATCTTTTTCCCTTTCTAAAAGAGATTTTAACCCGTCGAGTACGATTTGATGATCGTCTGCTAGAATAACATTTATCATTTTATTCAATTTATTGGTATTTCAATGGTGATGGTTGTTCCGGCACCTTTCCCCGAATCAATGTTAAATTCTCCTTTTAATGAGTCAACCCTAGATTCAATATTTTTTAGACCCATTCCTTTTTTATTTTTTATCTGATTGACATCGAATCCGAGGCCATTATCTTCCACAACAATATTTAATCGCTTTTCCTTTTTTAACAGCTGAATACTTACCTCTGAGGCTTTTGAATGTCTTAATATATTGCTTATTAATTCCTGGATAATCCGGTAAAGATTGATTTCGATAGCATATTCCAATCTATTGTCATCGAAGCCAAAATCTAATACTTCAAGATTTAATTGTCCAGTAGTTACAATCGATTCCTGTAAACTTTTAAGAGCAGGAATAAGTCCAAATTTATTAAGTACGCCCGAATTTAAGTCATTTGCTATCTTACGGACTTCTTCACAAGCGTCGTCTAAAAGGTTGTTTGCTTTGGAATACATAACCAAATTGTTTTCTCTTAGTGCTTGTATGTTTTCCTCAACCGATTTGAAATGTAACTTTACCATTGAGAGCATACTGCCTAATCGGTCATGAAGATCTTGTGCAATCCTTTTTCTTTCTCCGTCCTGTCCTTCGAGCATCGCACTTATTGATTTTAGTTCCTGATCTTTTAATAGTTCGGATATTTTTTGTTCGTTGATTTTATTGTTTTTTTCAGCAAGAATGGTTCGTTGTCTAAACTTGAAGTTGCGAAAAATTGTAAAGAATAACAAAGAGATAAGAATAATACCAACAGAAAGGCTGATCACAAAGACGTTTCGTCGTTTCAGTTTAATTTCCTGAATGAGGTTGTCTTTTTGCAAGAGTTGGTTTTTTCTTTGTTCTTCGGAGTATGCATCTTTGAGGTTTATGGCATTATGATAGGCAATGTCGAGGCTATCTTTAAGAGAGATGTATTTGTTATTGAAAGAGACAGCATCTTTCAATTTACCCAAAGCAATATATGATTGATATATATTATGGAGAAGTTCCAGAATAATTAATTTGTCATTATTCTTTTCAGCATATTCCAGCCCTCTTGTGTAATAGTATAATGCATTATCATACTTCTTTTTAGATAAATATAGATTACCAATATTGGTATAAACTGTCGATAAATTTTCCTTCTCCCCATTTTCTTTTTTCAACTCGACACATTTATTGTAAAACATAATTGCCTTATCGTACTCCCCCAAATCACTATAACAAAGACCTATGTTATCGTAATTTGTAGCTATTGATTTGTTTTGTTTTAAACTTTTCTTAATCTCAATGCTTTTTAGATTATAATCGATCGCAGAATTAAATTGTTTTAGATTGTAATAGGTACCACTAATGTTAGTATAAATTGATGCCAAATTAATTTGATCGTTATATTTTGTAGCTACCTTAATTGCTTTATTAAAGAATTCCAATGCTTTAGAATTGTTCGACATTTTAGTATAAAGATATGCAAGGTTCATATACGAAAAAACCATGTTTGCAGAATCTTTTATATTTTCCCTGATTTTCTGTCCACTATAAATCAAATTTAATGCGTCATCAAGCTTGCCTTGGCGAACATATAAAATGGACTGTCTGTCATAAGCGTTCGCTAACGCCCGCAAATATTTAATCTCTTTACAAAGTGTTATTGTTTGCTGACCAGCTTCGGATGCCTTATCAAATTGACCTATACTTGTGTATAATAATGTTAATTGTTCATACGCTCTGGTAATTCCATAGGTATTATTTATTTCTTTTTCGATTTGTAATGCCTGATTAATAGTTTTGATTGCTAAATTGTAATCACCATAAATTCTTTCAATTTCGCCAATTCTACTTAAACTGGTAGCAATACCTTGCTTAAAACCAATCTTTTCTGCGATTGATTTTGCCTTATTGGCATATAATAATGCTGAATCGGGTTGATTAATGCGAAAAACCCAAGATAGTTCATTCAAATATGAAACCTTCGTTGTATCATCGTTGCAAACCTTAATTTTTTGGATCAGACTATCTATGATCGTATTTTGTTGAGCATGACAGAATATAATGCCGAAAAATAATAGAATGAATAATGTCAGTTTACGACAATTCTTTTGTTTCATATTAGCTAGTTGGAAATGCTATTTTCATGAATGATACTCAGAAAAATAAAAAAGAAAATTTTAAAAGGATTATCTATATAAAATGGATAATCCTTTCTCCTCATTTTAAAAGGAAATTAAAACTTATTTGAGGGGGGGGATGACTGGGGGATCTGGTTCAATAGGTCTGGGATCTCCTGATTCATCTGTTGAATCCTGAATTTTCACCTCATAAATTCGGTAACACACGTTTTTCATAATTGCACATTTTTGGTTAATACTATTACACATCAAAATTCTCAATAAACATTAAGCTAAGCAATCGTCACTTCTAACCTATTCTTCTCCTCACTTCTGAGGATATAAAGATCATCGTTTTTGCCGTAGTATCTAAAATTGCAAAAAATAATATTTGACAAAAGTTTATAACTAAAAAAAAGAATAAACAAATTAAGTCAAAATAGAAATGGAAACACCTTTAGCAATCGATAATAAAATTATTCGCAAAACCATCATGCTGATGCTATACCTATCAGTGTAATTTGGATTGTGTATATTGCTATGAGAAGGGGAAACGCTCCAACAAAAGCATGAGTGAAGAGACTGCTAAAGGAATTATTAAAAATGCCTTTGCCGAGAATAACACCGTTTGCGAAGAAATAAAAATTGATTTTATGGGTGGAGAACCGTTATTGGAGTTTGCTTATACTAACGGCTATACGAACTAACATAATGAGATAAATATATTTTTTATGCGACAAAACTAATCTTAAATCTCATTAATGAACTTATTGTCATAAAATCGCAAAAAGAAAATTTTTATTCAAAAAAGTTGTGATGGAAAAAATAAAAAAGTTAATAACTCCAACCAATAATAAATTAGAAGATGACCTCGTAAATTTGAAAAAGTCTCTTCTGGGAAAATTATGTCCCAACATTGAAGATCCACGATTTGGTGGAAAGATTGCTTATGACTTTGATGAATTAATCAATCAATTTTCTATTCTTCCTGTTGATGGATATGAGCCAAATTACGTTTTAAGTGAGATTATAGGTAAACTATGCAAGTATGTGCCAAACTGGAGAAGTCCTAATTTGCATTATAATGTAGGAGCTCCAATAAATATTGTGTCAAGTATGGCATACAGCTTTGCACTTGAAAATAATATTTTTACTATAAATAATGCGTTGTCAGGTAATACATTAATAGCTGAAAGTGCTGTAACAAATATACTTTCAAGTCTAGCTGGTTTAAATCCTGATAGCACTATAGGATGGTTTACATTTGGAGGCACTGGCATCAATTTATATGGATTAAAGGTCGGCATTAATAAATCAGCCCCACTATCAAGGAAAAATGGCATTAATAAAAACGTAAAAGTATTTACAACAAAAAATGCTCATTTCGGTCATTTTATTTCGACGGAATGGCTTGGTGTAGGAACAGACAACGTAATAATTATTGATGCGAATAAAGACGGGACAACAAATATTAGTGATTTTAAAAACAAATTAGAATATGAAATTAGGAACAACTCTATAATTGGATGTATTTATTTAAATGGCGGTACTAGTTATAATCATATTGTTGATGATATTGATGAATTTGTAAAATTCCGAGATGAATTAACAACTAAATACCAACTTTCTTATAAACCACACATTCATGTGGATTCTGTAATTGGATGGTTTTGGCTCTTTTTTAAAGGATACAATTTCATAAAAAATCCATTACAAATAGAAGAAATTATTTTACAAAAAATAAAATCTCAATATGTAAGAATATCAAAAATAAAATTTGCAGATAGTTGGGGTGCTGATTTCCATAAAGGTATTGGAGGTTGCCCTGTAGATTCATCAATTTTTATACTAAATAAAAAAAGTGATGCAGATCTAATATCTAAAAAACTTGATTCCAATATCCACATGCACCAAATAGCTGAAGAATTTAGTTCCGATTCCCCTATAAATTATACGCTTGAAAACTCCAGATCTGCAGGGCCTATGCTTTCAGCATTAGCAAGCTTAATGTCAATGGGTAAAAATGGATATCGAAAGTACTTATCAACTTTAATCCACTATAGTGAAATGTTAAAATTGCAATTGATTCAGGACCCACATTTTTATAGTTGTGATAAATACAATTTAGGTTATGTAGCTATGATAAGATTATATCCTGATTTTATGCCATGTGAAAAAATAGGTAAGGATATCAATTCGAAGTCAAATAATATTATTGCAATTAATGAATATAATAGACTGTTTTTTAATTGGGATTACAATAAGCGTATATCAGTTAGTAATGGAGTGGAATATTCATATAGCACCAGTTTTATGACAAACGATAACGGCATCGGAATACATGCGTTAAAATTTTATTTAACATCTCCGCTACTGACGAAGGAGAATATTACGAATTGCGCGATGACTTTACAAAAATTAAAAAAAGAGTTTGACCAACTTGTTAATAAGAATCATCTCAGAATGTTTAGCTCAAATTGGAAAGTTAAATGTATGTAAGAAAGAATTTGTAATGCGAATTAAGGGTTAAATTCAATATGTTATTAACAATTTAATTTACTGATTGTCAATAACTTGTATTCATATTATTTTATTATAACCTTAGAAATCAGTACTTTAAGGCAAGTAACCAAACTATGTCTTATCGTATGATTCCTAAGGTCAAAGAACTTAAATTAACAGCTATGTATCTATATATCAGCGATGTATATAAATACGACTTAATGTATTCCTGTCAGCGGTTCAGTAATAATTCAAAACCTGAATTTACTGACGAGGAAGTTATGACAATTTATCTTTATGCTATGCACATTGAACAACGTTTTAAAGTTAAACAAATCTATGAATATGCCAGTGACCACCTTCGTTCGTGGTTTCCATTGCTACCTTCTTACGAAGCTTTCAATATGAGACTCAATCGTTTGGGTGAAGCTTTCAAAATGTTGTCTTCTAATCTGATAAGTACATTTGTACCATCCGATTGCGTTGATGATAAAAGCTTACTGGATTCAATGCCTATTATAACATGCTCGGGCAAACGCACAGGTAAAGTGGCCAGAGAAATAACAGATAAAGGTTTTTGTTCTACAAAGGGTATATATTATTATGGGCTAAAATTACACGCACTGGCATTTTACCGTCCACATCATTTACCTTTCCCTGAACAGTTTCAACTTACACCTGCTTCAGAAAATGACCTTAACCTCTTTAAACAGGCATGGGGCGAAATTGAGAATCGTACTTTCTTCGGCGACAAGATATATCATGACTCCCAATATTTTCAAGATGCTGAAAATAGCCAAAACTCATTGATGTTAACGCCAGTCAAGGCAGTTAAAGGTCAAGATGCAGATCTAAAGCTAAGAGATAAAGCTGCAAACGACCTGTTCTCAACAGCTGTATCAAGAATCAGACAACCAATCGAATCTTTGTTCAATTGGCTGATTGAAAAAACAGATATTCAAAGAGCGTCTAAAGTAAGGTCAACAAAAGGGCTGATGGTTTATGTCTTTGGCCGATTGGCCGCTGCTTACATTGCCCTTATTTTTAACTCTTAATTCGCATTTGTAATTAAAATCATAGATAAATCAAAAACCAAGTAGTAAATACAATTACAGAAAAATGCAAACACTAATATATTGGCAAAACCAGCAAGTTGATGCTCACCTATGCACATGACCTTATGTGTGTATTGCTATGTATAGAAAACCCGACATAAAATAAACTAACAAAAAGATACAAATTATGGCAGAAAATGGAATAAACCATACTTCGGTTATGGAACAACCTGAAACAAAAACAATATCTGTAAAAGAGCGGGTAAATAAAATTGTTGTGAAGCGGCAGTCTCTCAGGAAAGAGTACGAAGCTACTCATGGGAAAATTCAACGATGGGTCGAATTGCGTAAAAACATTTATGCATTTAAAAATAACCCAGACTGGATCAAATTATTAGAAACAAATAATGATTTAGAAGAATGCTGGCGTAATCTACAGACAGAAGTAAATGAGTTTAGTTCAAAGCTGAACTTGTTAACAAATGAAAAGCAAACAGGTAGTTTTGACGAAGCTTATGCTCGTGTTGAAAGATCTTGGCTTAATCTTGGTTTGGTGGGGCCTTGGCGTCATGGGAAAAGTATTACAATCGCGAAATTGACTGGGTTAGATTCTTATATTGTACCTCTTTCCCAATACGGCAGATGTACCGGAACAACTATTGATATCATAAATGGAAAAGATATAAATTCTGCAAAAAATCTCGACAATAAGGTCTTGTTAAATGCTACCGGTTCAAATATAACTATAGAAAATAATAAGGCCAATATTTATTTCTATTCCTTGCCGAGGATGTGCCAATTAATGAATGAATATATTAAGAAAGTTAGTAAGCCTTTTATTTTTAATGAATGCACTACGGCGGATGCTTTTGAAGCAGAGTGTAAACGAATAAGTAAACTGGCTGAATATCAATCTCCAGTTAATGAAAAGGATACTGAAAGATATAATATTTTTAAAGAATACATTGAACATGCTCGCGATTATTCCCAATATCTAACAGGTAAAATTGGTGTAATTACAGAACTCACAACGACAAAAAAACTATACCGACCATTTGTTTCATTTTTGGAAAAACCGGACGAGGAATATGATTTAGTTGAAAATGAAACTCCTTCAATCATTTATAAAGTTTTGGCAGTAGAACATGCAGAGGTTTATACTAGTTTTAAGTTATGTGGAGAGGAAGTAGGTGAAATACACATTGTCGATAATCCAGGCTATGGAGAAGCCCGTTTAGGGGTTTACGATGCTTTGGAAAAAGCTTTGAAAAAAGAACTGGACATTGCCATTGCCTTATTTAAAACAACCATAGGTTTTGAACCAACATTAGCACAAAGTTTTCATAAATTACTATTGAAAAGCGTTAATGGAAGAAATGCACAAGATTGGCTCTTCTACTTATTTAATCTATCAGGAATTAATCGACAAGATCATGCACCATTAATAAATGTCGCTAGAGAAGAAATTCTTAAACATCTTAACTCACCTTTTAATGATGAAAATCGACGAATAGAAGGTGTACACTTGTCTTATGATCCCGAAGAACTATCAAGAAAAGGTATATCCGGACATATTGCACAAATTGACTGCCAAAATGATCCTCAGAAGCTTCAGCAATTTTTCTATCAAATTTTGGATGTAATGTCCTTAACAATTGTAAATGTTGATGAAATATTCTTCGAAAAAGTCAAAAAACAAATTAATGAAACTGAGAATGCATATAATCTGGTTGTTAAAAAGTTGTCGGCGATAGATAAATATTTGCCGAAAGACAAAAGAGATCACGTAAGAGAACGCCTTAATAAAATCTACCATTCATTAAGATCAGTATTCCCAATTGATATAATAACGGATTTAGATCCAATTAGCATTCCTATTATTAAGGTGTGTGAAAAAAACATTGAGTCATACTTATTAGAGATTTTATCTCAGGGAGAGATAAAAGAATTTCCATTTGAAGAGGAGGAAAATTCAATTGAAGAAAAATCAGAAGAAGATTCTATCGATAAGGAAGTCGATTACTTAAAACAATTAATACCCAAATCGATCAGTATAGATGATTTTAAATCACATGTGGAATTTTCCAGATATGAGCTAATCAAGAAGGAACTGAAAAAAGAGTTTTCAAAAATTTTTAGTGAGATTGTAAGACGCTCGAATATTAACAAGTCGATTTTTTCATTAAAAACGAAGTTAATAGAGATTTTTATAAAAGAAGGGCGTTTAGATTTTATTTCGAAGGACGAAACTGATTGGGTATCTCAATTTATTCAAATGCTCAAATCAGGAGGTAATGCTTATTCTTCGATTGTAAGTCCATTTGAAAAATTTGAAGAACGTATAATCTCTGTTGAAGAAAGTATAATTGATAGTATTACTTCTAACATTGACAATTGCCTTCATATTAATCATTTCAGTGAGAACTATTTTGATGAATACGAACGCATTTGCTACGAATTTGCTCATAGCCTTTATAATGTAGAGTTAGAAATTAAAAATAGATTGCACTATAATTTCACCGACTCAGAACAAATAAAAAAATTTACATCTCCTGTTTATGATGGATTCTATAGACCGAATAGGGATTTTATAGATTTAATATTTGCTGTTGGTGTTCCTGTAGGCATGCCTCATCCAGAATATGATTCATTAACCCAGTTTTTCTTAGATAATTTCGATAAAATAGCCGATCCAGAGTTTAAATCACTTCAATCTGTTATTTCTGACTGGGATAAGAATATCAATCTCAACAAAACTTTTTAACCAATAAATTATGAGTAAGTTTAGTCCAGAACCCATAGAACAGGGTCAATATTCCGTTAATGGGAATAAAATTACAGTTACCAAATTTCGAGATAATTACGTGACATATATTGACTCTAATGATCAGAGATTCGAGCATGTCAATTCATTCAAGTGGAATTCACTTCATGCTAAAGAGATTTCTGAAACAAGTAAAGAAACTGATTTTGATAATAACTGGGAATCAGATAAATCAAAATCCGCCAACTCCTTAAATTCAAATAAATCAAAAGGTAACACAACCACTTCCTTTGTTTTTGAATACGATGATGCAACTGGAACCTTTACAATAAAGAAAGACGGGAAACCAATTATTGAACCTTGGGTAATTAAAGGTACCAATGGAGAGCCAGGTAAATCTGCTTATGAAGAGTGGGCAAAAGGACATCGGGGTAATTTTAATGATTTCATCAAATCATTAAAAGGAGGGGATGGCTTTAACGGAAAGAATGGGGCATCAGCTTTTGAGCTTTGGTTAGAAAAACAAAATCCCGAACATCCCGGGAATATTGATGATTTCTTCCTGTCATTGAAAGGGAAAAATGGTGAGAATGGGAAAAACGGCGCTTCTGCTTATGAGGTTTGGAAAACCCAAGGCAATTCTGGTAATGAAAAGACCTTCTTTGATTTTTTAAAGGGAGTTAATGGAAAGAATGGTGAGAATGGCGCATCTGCTTACGATTTATGGTTTGAAAAAAATAAACAGGGTGATGTTGATGATTTCCTCGCATCATTAAAAGGAGCCGATGGTAAAGATGGTCTGGATGGTATTTCTGCTTATAAGATTTGGTTAAAAGAAGGACACAAAGGCGATGAGGAAGACTTTTTGAAATGGATTCAAGATGCCAGGAAAGGGGAGCAAGGAGAACGGGGGGATACCTACATACCCCATTACGATGAAAGAGGATATTTGTACTTCCGCAATAAAGATGGAGAAAAAACTCATCCTGAAAGAGTAAAGGGCGATGAAGGGCAAATTGGCCCCAGAGGAAAAGAAGGAAAATCGGCCTACGAAGTATGGTTGGGTAATGGTTATATAGGAACGCAACAAGAATATATTGATTCATTAAAAGGTAAAGATGGATTTGTTCCGCCGCCTCCAAAATACGGCTACAAAGATGTTATGGATTTCCATTTGCCGGATATTAAGGTTAATCCCCGGCTTATTTCATCTTCTGATAATTTAACGGATACACGGACACCAGAACAAATACTCAATGAAAGAATAGAGGAAATCAATAGCAAACGTGAGCAGGGCAAAGAAAAAGGTTGCGATTGGTTTAAAGAGTTTGCATTCTGGTGTGCGAGTGCCGACAAACCATTATTAAGAATGTGCCCGGGAGACCATGCAAAATATGTTGGCATCGGTACAGTTATTCTATTTACTGCACTTATGGCTACATTCTCCGGATTTATTGCTTTTACGTGTGTAAAGAATATATGGTGGTTATGTCTATTGTTTGCCATCTTCTGGGGCAGCATGTTTTTCTTTTTAGACCGTTTTATTACCAGCACAATGCATTCAGATGGGAAGGCATCGCTTTTTGTAAGCGGACTTCCCCGCATTATTATTTCAGTATTTTTGGGTATTGTGGTATCTGCACCTCTTGAATTAATGATATTTGATAAAGAAATTAGGACTAAAATTGAATTTTTAGAGGGAGAGGAGATTAGAAAGGCGGCCATAGATTTGAAACAGTTGAAATACTTGAAAAACAAAGATTTGGATAATGATCTAAAGCAAATAAGTATTATTGAAAATAACAATACGTCAAACGACAATGTAAACTCTCAAATTGAAACTGAAAATCGTACTTTTAATGAAACCCGAAAGACTATTGATGGAAAGTCCAAGTATCCCGAACGACCTTCTTCTTCCAAAGAAGAGAATCCTAGTCTTTGGAAATTATATCAAGATCAATGCGATGATATTGATGCAAAAAGGAAACAAGCTAAAGACGATGAGCAACAGCACCATAATAATGAAATGGTTCGTCTAGAGAGCTTGAAGAAAAGTGAAACATCAAAATCATCTTTAAATATTATTATTGATAGCCTTCAATCAGATATTAAGCAAATAGAAAAAAATATCAAAACCGAAGAAGATAGTGCAAAAGCAGAGTATGATAGAAATAAATTCGGTTTGGGAAATAAATTGAAGGCAGTACATGCCGTTGCAATGCAAGATTATCGTCCGTGGTTTCTTAAAAAAGATTCAAAAGAAGGGAAAAGTAATACAAATACAAGCAAACTAGTTGTCAATTCAGATTCTATAGCTAATGAATCAACTGCAAAAACAAATTTCAAAGATGAAGTAATTAGTAAACTTAATAATCCTCAAGACTCTTTTATAGATAAATTGCTATTACACAGGCTATGGTATTTTTTATTTTTTTCGCCAATCGGCCTTATTATGCTCTTATTAATATTGGTCGATGTCTCTCCAGTACTTTATCGAATGCTGTTAGCTGATGGGCTTTACGACAATTACCAGTATCAGGAAAAAATTATAGATCAGTATAAAAATCGTTTAAATTTATTAAAAGCCTATGAAAAGGTGGACGAAAGTAAACTTAAGAAAATTGCACCTTTCATATTTGGAAATGAATATAAAGACTTTGTGAAAAGTCTTAAAGAATATAATAATTCAATTCTTTCTGAAAAGACCCCTGATTACACGGATGTAGAAATTCAAAAAAAGAATCAAAAACTGTTTGATGAGGTTTTGGACATGAAAAGGAGAATCATTCTGGCTACTTACCGTCGTTGGTATAAAACCCAACACGATGCTATTATCGGAGATCCGGCTGATGATGATAATAGAGGCAAGGAACCTTTTGAAGAAGCAGAAGTTAACAATGGACCAACTAATCCAGGGTTCTCCAATAATTAAAGTTTAAAAGTCAAGAAATGAAAGGTAATCGGGGATATCAGATTTCCGGGTGGGGCATTGCTTTTTTGGTGGTACAGACTATTCTTTTTATAGTCTATACTGCGACCATGAGCTGGAATATCCTCGCTCTATTTTTATGCATCTTTCTTTACCTTGCTCTATCGGTAATTGAATTTTTCATTTTCTGTAGGGTTGATGAGAAAACAGAATCATCCCATTCGCATCTTTATTCCTTTGGTTTTTTTGATGAAATTGATCTGGATGAGGAATACAAACTGGATGAAAAATGTGAGATTCTATTAAATCGTTGCTATAAGATAGAAAAGCTTTCAAAGCTACACCCGGAGCAAAATGAGAACATTGTCAGTTTAGAGATTCCTATTCCTAAAGAGTCGGGTAAAGGGAATAAATTTCGTTATGAAGAATATGTATTTAAGTTAAAGAATCTATCCAAAGAAACACCAGCAATGGTTGGTCTTGAACAATTCATATTGTCTGTTCATCCCAAGGAAGAATTGGTCGATTTTTCTCATTATTTAATGGGATATCTCAAGGATGAATCATCTGAATTACTCAATAAAAGCTATGATGATTTATGCAATTTTGTAACAAATACAGGGCATAACCTTGATAATTTCATTCATCTTGATAAAGAAATGTGGATGAAATTTTTGGGTAATCTATCTGATGAATTACTTGGCCATTTTAAGTCACAAATAAATTTTCTGGAATTAAAAGAGCATCTTGATGCCGGAAAACATATTGAAGTATTTGGGAAGGATATATTAATTGCAGGATTACATACTTTCCCAGATTTTGATAGCCTCCATGATATTCAACTCCATTTTCAAGAATTTGTGCATGATGTAGGTAAAACTATTTCTGAGAATGCACCAAGCTGGGATATTTTACAACCAGACTTTGATTTTGCAGCGCATATACCATATATAACTGCAGTAGTTGAAGCCTATCGGCAAATAAATAAACTGGCAAATGACAAAACAGATAGAGAATCAGCAGTAAAAAACTGGAGTATTAAATTTGGAAGTAAAGCCGCTGGGATTACTATTGGTGGTATTATAGGTACAGCTGTTTTTCCTGGAATAGGAACCTGGGTGGGAGGAATTATCGGCGGAATCATCGGTGGAAAAATTGCGAACGAATATATTCGAAAGGATTTTGATAAAGCAGTAGAAAACTATAAAAAAGCCGTAGAAGAGTACAATGAATTAAAAGCGAAGGCAGAGAAACACTTTAAAAAAGCGAGAAAAAAAGTTGACAAAAAAATTCGTCTAAAAGCAATCAAAGAGAGTGAGGAATTCAAGAAGAAGAAAGAACATTGTCCATTGAGTGATAGATTGCCCATTTATACTGTTTATTCGGCCAATATTATTATTAGAGAATACTTATTCAATCTTTACTATGCTTGTTTAAAGGAATTTCGAAAACAGAATCTAATCGGCTATGGTTTATTATCTCCAGAGGGAAGGAAATATAGAAAATTATTGAAATACATACTCACTAGTATCCCTGAAGTTAATGATGTAAAAAATGATCCAATAGGAAGCCTGAAAAAAATGCTATATGCACAAATGGTTATTCAAAACAATAGAACTCTCCTTGAACAATTTGGGTCCATTCAAGCACAATTACAATATGGTGATATTATTTCCGATACAATTGAAAAAGTTGAAGATTCATTGAGCGTCTATAATATGGTTCTGTTCTTGTGGTATTATCGCGTTTTTGAAGCTTATCACAAATCGATTAACCGAATAGCCAATAAAACCGATAAACTATTTAAATGGCTTGAGGATCAATGTGAAGAGCAACAGGACATGCTTAAAGATGCCACAGAATATGTGGATGAAAAAGAACGAAAAGTAAAGATAGAAATGGCTAAAATAGATTGAATTGCTGCAAAAGCAGGTGCAAAAACATTATATTGTGCGCTGTTATTGTTTTACACCATGACTGACAGGAATTTTTCGTTTGAGAAGAAAACAATGATTGCCGGAGCATTGGGATATTTAATATTTCCATTTGATGCAGTGCCAGACTTTATCCCTATTGCAGGGTTAAGCGATGATCTTGCTGCTATGATTCTGGTGATTAATCTGGTAAAAACAGCGTCACACCAGAAATCTCCTACAAAGCAAAAGTGAAACTTAAAGGGTTAATTGGAGATTATGATGAGAATGAATTATTAGGAATTGTATAACTAATCACAAAAATGTACAACTATGGGAATTTACACAAGTACATACCTGAAAAATATCGTTTCAGAAAGAAGTATGGTTTTTGAAAGAAAACTATTTAGTGCACAGAATGAAGATAAAAGCTACTATGATATTTTTTTTCTCATAGTTTCCTTGATCAACAAGAGGTTAGAGGATTATATCTTGAACTAACAGGTTTAGGATATCGGGGGTATGTTGATTGGATTGTTGATCCACAGCTTGATCAGAATAATGTAACCAAAGAATCAGCAGAGCTTATCAGAAGCAGAATGAAATCTTCAAAAACTCTATTACTTGCTATATCTGAAAATTCAGAAATCTCGAAATGGATACCGTGGAAACTTGGTTATGTGGATGGCCGTACTAACTGTATGCAATTAATTTAAGATGCTTAAATATCAGAAAAAATACTCAGTGCTAATTTCGTGTCCAACCGACATAAAAGATGAGATAAGTATTGTAAATGAGGTGGTTAATCAGTGGGGCGAAATAAATAATAAAAGCCTGAATTGTACCGTAACCGTCTCTCACTGGAGTGTAGATTCATACCCTGAAAGTGGTGAAAGAGCTCAGCAATTAGTAAATAGACAAATAGTAACAGATGCCGACATAATAGTAGGGATATTTTGGTCTCATTTTGGTACATCAACAGGTTTAGCTCGCTCAGGTACAGAAGAAGAACTAAGACTAGGATTAAAATTAGAAAAAGATATAATGCTTTATTTTTCTGAAATTCCTATACCTAATCATTTAATTAATAAAGATGAACTCATAAAAATTAATCTTTTTAAAGAAGAATATAAGTCTATTGGAGTTTATTGGACATTTAATAGTTTGGAAAATTTTAAAAGTGTATTTACAAGACATTTTGGTCTTGTGATGGAGCAAATTATTTATCGAACCCCATCAAGTGTTCTTTTCGAGATAATTGACAACCTGAAGAATATCGTTAATATTTACAATGTTGGTATTGAATTTATTTCTGAAGAAATAAATTCAATGGAATTCAAAAATGCGTTGTCAATTTATAATAATCTTAAATATTCAGCAATTAAAAAATATTTATCGAGGTTTGGTTTTGACAATTTAGAAGTTGTCGTTAATACAGAACCAACAACCCAGTTTGATTGGGTAAAATTCATTTATAAACATATTGAATTTGTAGCAAGTTACATTAACGATATTGAAAATAATCCTAATTCAGACTTAATTAAAAGCTTCTTGGTTTCAACAAAATTAGAAATTGTAGACATTATTTCTTGGTTTGTTTTAATTCATTCAAGAAAGACTTTTATCGATGAACTAAAAGTAACATTAAAAAAATGTAAAGCGTTTGATAATGAAGAATTAAATGAATTCTCATATGTTGAAGGTAAAGTTGGTTGGAAAATAAATCAAGAATTCTATAAAAAATTGCACTCTAAAAAATATGAAAATATCCAAAAAGACGCATTGTATTGGAAAAACAGAATCGCAAAAAGATAAAATGTAAATTTTGAATACGCAAAATTCTAACAAATGAAAAACAACTTTGAATTATGAAAAAAGCCCTTGTAATTGGTATAGACAAATACCCAAATTCAGCCCTTAGTGGATGTGTTAATGACGCAAATGCATTCGCAGACATCATTGCGAAAAATGGAGACGGGACTCCAAATTTTGATGTAAAAATAAGAACAGATGTTCCAACAAAAGCAAAGTTAAGAAGTTTGATTGTTGACCTTTTTAACGGAGATAGTGATACTGCACTGTTTTATTTTTCCGGACATGGTTTTATTAATGAATTTGGCGGATATATTGTAACCCCCGATTATGAACGCAATGATGAAGGGGTTTCGATGGATGAGATACTCATTGCAGCAAATAGATCAGATGCTAAAAATCGGGTAATTATTCTTGACTGTTGCTATTCAGGGGCATTTGGTTCTCCTAAAATTACAGGAGGACAAGCTGCCCATATAGCTAAAGGGGTTTCCATACTCACCGCAAGCAAGGATGACGAGTACTCGATGGAAGTTAACGGACATGGTGTTTTTACCAATTTATTGCTTGATGCTCTGCATGGTGGTGCTGCTGACCTTAAAGGCCATATTACACCGGGTAGTGTTTATGCATACATAGACCAGGCATTGGGGGCATGGACCAACGTCCGGTTTTTAAGACGAACATTTCCAAATTTATATCGCTAAGAACGATAGTTCCTCAAGTCTCAATGGACATTTTACATAAACTGACTGAATATTTTCCAACACCGACAGTACCCTATCCTTTAAACCCATCTTATGAAGACACTAACAGCTTGCATACAGAGCATAATGTAATAGAACCCTACGCAGATCAAGAGAATGTAGGCAAATTCAAAGAGCTTCAAAAACTACAAAGTGTGGGTTTGGTTGTGCCGGTTGATGCTCCATTTATGTATTTCGCGGCAATGAATTCGAAAGCATGTAAACTTACAAGCCTTGGATGTCACTATTGGAGATTGGTGAAAGACAAAAGAATCTGATAATTATAAACGAATTAAAATGGAAAAAGTGATTTTAAAAATCAATTTGATTTGATCTTGAATGGAAAGAGCTTGGTTATGGTAAAAATGTTAAGAAATATCTTCCAATTACATACATAGAAAATATTGTGCCAATAAGTTTTGAAATTCTTTATTTGGTATTGGCACTAATGCAGTTAAATCTTTGAGATATTGATGATCCCACAGACGTGGGTATCATCAATAAGCGTGGATTTTATTGCACAGCAGAATAGTACCTGGATGAAATTGTGGAATCCGGGAAATGGATTTGTCCCAGATGCAAGACAACCTTCTTGATGTTCTATAGTGAAAACAATAAGAAATACCGCTGTTGTCCCATACGCATGGGACAACGAACAGGCCAAAACGGTGCAATCATTGAATAGATGCCGGTTTATGAAATTCTTTAATTAAGGAATTCAGAAATGAATTATTGAAAGGTGCGATTTTAAAGAGGTTTTCCCGGGATGATTTGACAGAGATCAATGTCGATAACAAATTATGGTCAAGTCAGTGAATTTCATACCCATTTTATTATTAATAATTCAGTATCAAAATTTTAAAGAATTTTGATGTCAATCCATCCCCAATTCTTACCCATTTCAACTCCTCACTTCTGAGGATATAAAAATCATTGTTTTTGCTGTTGTTCTCCAAATGACAATAGATGAAATTTGGAAAATGAAATTAGTATAAAAGTATAAGAACAATTATTTTTTCACAAAATCATTAATCTCACAAAAATAAAAACAACTATGAAAGTATTTAAACTAGTTCTGTCACTCTGCTTCCTTATGATCATGTCATCATGTTTAAAGGAGGATAATGAAACTCTGGTGCTGCCAAAGGTTAAATATGCAAGACCAATAGAGGAAGTAATTCCTGTTGCCATGCAGGAAAAATTAAAAGTATATATGCCTATATATTCCGGATCAATTCCTCCGGAAATAGATGGGGCTTATTTGATAAACCCAGATGTAATTGTATATTCTACGCAAGGAGGATATAATACAACCTACATGGACAAAACAATCAAATTTTCGAATCAAAATAATGCTACAAATGTTATTGTTTATGAGGATAAACAAGGGTCTAGTTACGCAATAAGTGATGAA
>Ga0302288_1000838_pt1 | contig 22260 bp, 25 predicted proteins | sample III_Fen_N1_1_FD_194549 | JGI IMG/M metagenome (GOLD analysis project Ga0302288, IMG submission 194549) | Peat permafrost microbial communities from Stordalen Mire near Abisko, Sweden - III_Fen_N1_1 | ecosystem: Environmental > Terrestrial > Soil > Wetlands > Permafrost | place: Sweden: Abisko...
TCTCGTGTTTCTGGGGTTTCAGGTGCTAAATTTAAAAAGGTGGCGAATGACGATGAAGCTTTATTAGTTGAGAAATCATGGAGAGGGTAGCAGTCATTCAGATTGGTGCCATTGCTCTCACACTCGGTATTGTGACCGGTATTCTTATTCATTCTATTGCGGTTGCTCTCGCTTTTCTCACCATCTCTACTATCTCTATTTTGTTTCTCAAAAAGAGTGGATTCGTTCCACTCTTTTTATTATTCGTGAGCGTTGGGATTTTAGTTGGTAGTATTCGCATTACTTTTGTTACCCAAAACCATTTACCAGAAGGCACCTTTTCTGAATTTCGAGGTGTCGTTTCTGAATATCCAGATGTGCAAGGCGACAAAGTTCATTATACGGTGAGTGCGTCTTGTTTTGATTTAGTTTGTGGAATAAAACAATATCGCGTACTGGTGCAAGGTGAACGTTTTCCTTTGTATTCATACGGTGATGAATTGGTGATACGTGGTAAGCCGCATCTGGTGGAGGGGGAATTGGGTGGTTACGATTCGTATCTTGAATCACAGGGTTTTGTTGCGTCCATAAGCTTCGCAAAGATAGAGAAAGTGGGGAGTGATAAGGGAAACTCGCTCGTCTCGACCCTTTTTAGATTACGCAGCTTTTGTTCGGGTCTTATCAGTGACACGCTGCCTCAACCTGAATCAGGGCTTTTACAGGGAATGATTTTAGGTGAAAAGCACGCTTTGGGCACGACTGTTGAAACTGAATTTAAGAAAGCGGGACTTTCGCATATTGTTGTTCTATCTGGTTATAATCTCATGCTTGTGTTTGCACTCTTTTTTGGAATTGCCCAATTTATAACGCTTCGATGGGCACCACTCCTCGCGTTCACTGCCACCGCCTTATTCGTCGTTCTTTCGGGCGCCGAACCAGCATCTCTACGTGCCCTCGGTATGACCCTACTCATCACCTTGGCGCTTCTCTTGAGACGTAATAAATCTGCGTCGCACGCACTTGCTCTCACTGTGATTTGTTTTTCGCTTATTAATCCACGCACCGCGTCCAGTGTTTCGTTTCTCCTTTCCGCGCTTGCGACCTATGGCATCGTTGAATGGGAACCAATCATCTCAACGTTTTTAGGTGAGAGGGTGGGATGGCTTGGACGCTTTACGGGAGTTGTAAGCGAGACTCTTTCTGCACAAATTATTGTTTCACCTCTCATTGTCTACATCTCTGGTTCCCTCCCACTTTTCTCTCTCTTTTCAAATATTCTCGTTATTCCGTTTGTACCCGGAGCAATGCTCTTTGGTGTCTTCGCTTCCACGTTCATCCTTTGTGGTTTGCCAACGTTCCTTGTTTCATTGCCCGCTCTTCTTTTACTTAAATACATTCTCTTTATCACCCACACTTTTTCACTTTTACCGAGTGTGACTATTTCAGCCCCTGCGACGATTGTCTGGTTTCTCTCGGTTTTGCTCGTTGTGTATCCGCTCTATAAAACATTTGGAACAAAAAACTCCTTCATGTAGTTTGAAGGAGTTTTTCTTTAGCTATTGTGCTTTCTCAAAATTCTTTTCAATAACACCCCAGTTGAGGTTTTCAAAAAAATCTTCAACATACTGTTTTTTACCGCTTGGCTGGTAGTCAGCAACATATGAGTGTTCCCACATATCAAGGGCGAGAATAGGGGCAAGACCAGTGAGCTGTCCTAGGTGTTGTTCGTCAATCCAAGCATTGAGAAGTCTATTTGTGATAGGGTCATAATAGAGCATTGCCCACCCAACACCACGAGTCATGGCAAGCGCCTTGAATCGGGTGAGCCACGCTTCGAATGATTCCCATTCCTCTGCGATCGCTCCCTTAAGGGTGCTTGCAGCGTTGATCAACTGCGCACCGCTCTCGAGCGCTGCAAAGTAATATTCATGGTTTCGCATTCCATCGAATTCAAATCCAAAACGACGTTGAAGTTCGCCTATTTGGTATACGTTTACTTCAGGACTCTTTGAGAGTTCATCAATTTTTTCAATGATAAGGTTCGCATGTTTCACATAACCTTGATAGAGCTTAGTGTGTTCCTCAATTGTTTTACCAGAGATGCCTTTGAGAAAGGGCACGGTGAATATTTGCGGAGTAAATTGTTTCATAGCGAGTTTTCAATTAGCTTTTACTTGTACAGCATTATATCATATGCACATATGAGCGAGGGGTATAATGATTTTGCAAAGAAGGCTCGTTTAATCACTGCCACACTGCTTCTCGCGGTCTCACTCTTTCTCTCTTTTTCTGCTTTCACACAGCCTTATTTTAGGATTTCTTTTTTAGATGTGGGACAAGGTGATTCGATCCTCATCGCTGCACCAAACGGTAATACGGTGCTCATTGATGGTGGTAAGCCTGGATCAATTTTAAACCCACTAGCTCGGGCATTACCTCTTTTTTCTAAAGACATAGATGTAGTCATTGCCACCCACCCTGACGCTGACCACATTGGTGGTTTGGTTGATGTGTTGAATCGCTATATGATTCATTCATTTATTGAGCCGGGCTCAAAGAGTGATTCTGGGGTGTATAAGGAACTGACAAGTGCTATCGATGCAGGAAATCTCCCACACTTTTATGCACGGCAAGGTATGACTATTGATATGGGTGAAGGCGCTCTTGTTAAAATTCTTTTTCCAGACCGTGATGCCTCAGGGCTTGAGACAAATATTTCTTCTGTAATTACTCGTGTATTGTATGGTTCTTCTTCAGCAATACTCACTGGTGATTCACCTCAAGCAATTGAACGTGAAATGGTTCGAACCTTTGGTTCGGAGCTTGCGAGTGATGTTTTGAAACTGGGCCACCATGGTTCACGAACCTCATCTGATGGATCTTTTGTGTGGGCAGTACATCCAGCATATGCGATAGTGTCTGCGGGATTAAATAATTCGTATGGCCATCCACACAAAGAAACAGTTGATCTGATTTCTGGTCTCCAAATTCCCATACTCGAGACCAGTAAAGAGGGGACAATACAATGTGAATCAACCGGCGGACATTTTACGTGTAATTAAAAAGGGCCGGTGCTTACCGGCCCTTGTGCGGGGTCTTAGTCATACGCGACTCGTCTGAATCCATATCCTCGAATCTCTTTCCATTTTCCGATTGCTGCGACGAGCGTCCATGTCTGAGGCGGAAGGTGTTCCTCGAGACTATGGAACAGAGAGGAGACACAAGAAGTCACCTCACACAGAGCTGTTTTTGTTCCAAGTCGATCAGTTTTTTCGTGATCATTGATGACGTACAACTCGAGAGCTGTCGCGGTTCTGCTCACTAGGTCCCTATATCCTCGAACCTCTTCCTTATTTTTCTTGCGCATTATCCACAATACCAAGAGGGTTATAAGATTGAGGGCAACAAGTATTACAATGGTTATTTTCATAAAGGGCAGGGGTTTTATTTCCAAGCTACTCTTTCTTCTTCTTTTGTCAAAACAAAAATCTTCACATAAAAAAGAGGCCCTGTGGCCTCTTGCTAGTTGAAGATAGATTTCATCACCATCATGTTTTTGTCGTACCAAATCTCACCTCGCACAACTTCTTCATGTGATGGGCCTCTGGCGATGATTCGTGGAAGTATGAGAGTGTCACCTTCCATCATGTCGTGGTAGGGGGGGTCATCCACAGGGAACCATTGAGGGTTAATCATTTCACGGCTCTCCTTTGGTGAAACCTCATCCACGATGTATGAGATAAAGAAGTGGCATTCATAATCACCCCAATTGTTGTGGAACGTGATTATAGCCGCCTCTTGTACCTCTGAATTTGGTAGCACGATACCGCCTTCCTCGAACAGTTCTCGGAGCACACTCGATAGATGTGATGTATCTGAATCCTCTAGTCCTCCTCCGTATGAATTGCGTTTGTTGGCAAGCCCCCGTCTGAGAGCCTTTTCAGTTGGCGCTTTCACGGGTAAGAGAATTTCTGGTCCTTGTGGTCCTTTTCGTATGAGGTAGATGAGATTACCTACAATTGTTTTTGTCGGTTCTGTGTTCATTCTGATTCAACCCTACTCCACAACTGTCTTTCGTCAAACAAAAAAACCACCCGAGGGGTGGTTTTTCATAATTAGAGGAGACCTGCCTTCTTTAGGGTAACGTATGCACCATTCTTGGTGATAGTCTTCAAACCACGTGCGCTCAAAGTGAGCCTTACGCTCTTTTTGAGTTCAGGAATGTAAATCTTCTTGGTTTGGAAGTTAGGGTAACGGCGAACTTTACCAGTTGGGTTGAACTGGGTCGCACGTGTGCGGTTCGAGTATCCTCCTCCTACGAGCGAGGTTTTTTTGGTGATAGGACAGACTTTTGCCATATATTTTGTCTAAAAAGTTTTCAAAACGAGTGTTTGGGTAATCCCAGACAGTAGTTAGTGAATACGATGCATGCTAACATATAAAAACTATTTCGCAAGATATGGATACAACAACAACTATCTTTTCCCTTATCGTCATGGTTTTCTCGGTCGTTATCCACGAGGTTTCTCACGGGTATGCGGCACTCTTTTTAGGTGATCGAACAGCCGAATATCAAGGCAGGCTTTCTCTTAATCCACTTCGCCATATTGATTTAGTGGGATCTATTATTGTCCCTTTAGCTTCATTCATATTAGGCGGATATGCTTTTGGTTGGGCAAAGCCCGTCCCATTTAATCCAAATAACCTACGCAATAAACGCTGGGGTGAATTAATTGTTGCTGTTGCTGGACCTCTCTCAAATATTTGTATTGCTCTTTTCTTTGGGTTTATTATTCGTTTTATATATTCAAATAATTCAAGTGAAGTGAATCCTGCGTTCGTTGCAGCTCTGCCTCTCTTGATGGTTGCTGTCATTATCAACCTTACACTTGCTCTCTTTAACTTGATGCCCGTACCACCTCTCGATGGCTCAAAAATATTATGGGCGCTCTTACCCGTGAGGTTTATATCAGTACGTAGGAAAATAGAGAGTCTCGGTATTATTCCGGTCCTCCTTTTTGTCATCATTCTTTGGGAATTCGTGGACCGTGTTATACCGTACCTCTTTACTATTATTACGAGTGTTCGTTTCTAAATAAAAAAATATTACTATATTCATAGTAATATTTTTTTATTTAGAAAGACTCTTCTGGTGAATCTGCGACACGTCTCTTTCGCCCGGTTTGTTTCATTGTTTTATAGACGGTGTATCGGCGGTCTTCAAAGGCGATTTCGGTTGGCCCTACATGTTCTTCGAGGAGTGGTTTGTATTTCAGAAATTTATTCGCGACGGTGTATATTTCTGCCTTTGGTTTCATATATGCACCCACGCCTCGACTGAATTTTTCAATAAATGAATAGTCAGTGTCTATGCCGATGTGGAAAGGTGGGTTAAGTACGATAAGGTCATATTCCTTTTTAGGTAATTCACTGAATACGTCCGAGAGGTACACATTTCCAATGAGACTGTTCCTTTTTAGCGTTTCTGTTGCCGACAAGGTCGCATAGATACTCGCGTCCGAAAAATCTACTTCTGCCTCAGGGTTCTTTGTTTTGTAAATTGTTCCAATAACCCCAGATCCACAGGCCATATCAAGAACGATCTTTTTATCAAATGGGATAGTGTTGAGGAGAAGGGTGGTTCCATCATCAAGTGCACCGTGGTTAAACACTCCTGCGAGTGCGGCTGTTTTTATCGTTACGCCATTTGATTCAACGGTATGTTCAATAAAAGGTTCGGTTTGAGTTGCTTTCCGGATTTCATTCGAGATAGTCCCTCGGTAGAGGGCGCTGTGATTTCCAACTAATTTTTCTTCTATGACGCCAACATAGCGTTCGTAGGCAAATTTTGCTGATTCTATACCAGCTGCTTTTTCGCCTACCAATATAAAAGGTGTTCCCGCTTTGCCGTAACGAGCTGCAAGTTCCAGTGTTGAATTGATAAGGGCTTTTGATTTTGGAATGAAAACGAGAATAGTTTTTACTATGTGCTCAGGTGTCTTTGTGAGTGGATTAATGAGTTCAACCGAGATATTTTGCGCTGTTATGTGAGAGCGTTCAAGAACATTATCGGTCATGAAATGGGCTCCTGGTAATTTTTCTGCGAGAGTCGGAATATCTTGTACAGGTGCACCAAAAACGAGAGGGGAGATGAGGTTGAGTTCACCTGCTCGTTTCAAAAAGAGTGATACTGCGAGATTTTCCTTTTTCATTGCCACCATCCTACCCCGAGGCACGAGCGGTATGATACTTGACAATATAAATATTTATTGTGTGAATTCTCTTTTTTGTTGAAAAGTTGTTTTACTTTATCCATGAAGGGGAGCAGTATACGCTTCGTATGAGTACCTTACAGACAGTTCCTTTGCGTTCACAGTCCGCCCACAAGCGTCCCGTCGGATTTATTCCTATTGGTGGAATGAGTCCCTCTGTTCAGAAATCTGTTTTCGAACAGGTGCCAAGTTTCCATGATTATTGTGTTCCTCAAGGGGACGCAATCATTCAGTGGGAGAATCCAAATATCAACCTCTGTCCGTCGTCAAACGCCCGTCCTATCTTGGCGCAGATGGTGAGTTCAGGTTATGTTCCCGGACTTGATTACCGTGCGGGCCTTTACGAGGATGACCCTGTGTCGCCTCGCATCGCTGCATCAATCACATTCGCGCATTTCTGCAAACTCCTCTCGGTTGCAAGTGGAATGTTTGATTTTCATGAAATCGATTCGGTGGTGTTGCGGGTTACGTGCGTTAAGCGGGACTTCACTGACCCGGTAACGCTCTTTGCTCAACATCTCAACATTCCTGGCTTGAATCTTTGGGATATTGGCCTTAGTCCCGATGATCTCCGCCCTAAGGACGGTGTCATGAAGCAGTATGTTTTTGCTCGTGTCCCTTAGGTTGATGTGTGCAATCTCAAGACTCGAATCCTTCCTGGGTTCGAGTTTTTTAATGGCCCAGTAGAGCCATTCCAATAGGGAACAGCCCTTATGTGATAGAGATAGTTGACATTATAATTACTATGTTCTATAATAGTGGACGTATGTACCTTCAACTGTTCCATAAAGACAAGCCTGTTTACTCACTTGCCAGCCTATCCGTTGAGGATCCGGCCCGGTCAGTGCTCAAAACAGCATCAAGCGGTGTGGGCGCCAATCGTATGATTGGTATGCCCGCTTCTCGCCGGACGCTCCTCCACCTCCCGGTGGACGCGCAGCGTGCAGCACGGCTTCATCGCTTGTGAGGGTAAAAACCCTTTTTCAATCCGCGCCCCCGACAAGGTTCCATTCCTTGTCGGGGTTTTTCATATAAAAGTTGCCAATTCTATACTTTGTGGTAATCTCAACTCCGCGTAACCAACGCTTTGTTAGGGAGTAGGTGAGTAATGGAACAGTGACATATCTCAAGTCCTGTTTCGTGAAGCCAGACACGCTATTCCAGCCAAATAAAGGGTGACAACCCTTTGTCCTGATTCAATTCAGGATATAAAAACCGTCTTTCTGGCAGCTACTTATTTATTTGATCAGCGAGGAGCAAGTGAAAATGTACTCATTTTCGCATTGTCCGAGCGCCGTCAAAACAAACTTAAGTTTATTAGCTGTTATTTCGTTTTAAAACGTAAATGCCAACAATCAATCAGCTCACCAAGCGCCGTCGCACTTCGGTCGGGCACAAATCAAAGTCGGTGGCCCTCACCAAGACTTTCAACTCGCTTACAAACAAGCCGAGCTACTTTTATTCACCATTCAAACGCGGTGTGTGCACCAAGGTAACCACCAAGACCCCAAAGAAACCTAACTCAGCTATCCGAAAGATTGCTCGTGTTCGTCTCTCAAACGGTATGGAAGTTACCGCGTACGTCCCAGGTATGGGCCACAACCTCCAGGAGCACTCAGTGGTTCTCCTCAAAGGCGGTCGTGTTAAGGACGTAGGTCTCCGCTATTCAGTTGTTCGTGGAGTTCTCGACGCAGCAGGTGTTGAAGCTCGTAGGAAAGGTCGTAGCCAGTACGGTAACAAGCGCCCAAAGGCAGCTAAATAATTTAATGACGAGCAACGTTGGGAGATTCTATGGAATCACCCTCACGTTGTAAGTCACCACACAAACCCATGCGAAGGAAAATAAACAGCAAGCACGTTATAAACGCTGATCTCCGTTACGAATCAGAAAAAGTTTCAAAGCTCATCAACTACATCATGTTTGATGGAAAGAAAGCTACTGCACGTACTGTCGTCTACGACTGTATGGCACTTATCAAGGAAAAGGCAAAGGTAGAGAACCCAATTGAAATCCTCGATCTCGCTTTGAAAAACGCAGAGCCATTGGTTGAAGTTCGATCAAGGCGTGTTGGTGGTGCAAACTACCAGGTCCCTGTCGAAGTTCGCCCAGCCCGCAAGACCCTCCTTTCAATGCGTTGGATCATTGAAGCTGCCCGCGGAAAGAAAGGCCAGCCAATGCACATCAAACTCGCTGACGAAATAATCGCGGCTTCAAAGAACGAAGGTGAAGCTGTTAAGAAACGTGAAAACGTTCACAAGATGGCAGAAGCAAACAAGGCCTTTGCTCATTTTGCTTGGTAACCTTATAAAGTTCTTTCATTCATATATTTATGAACCGAGATTATCCACTAGAACGAGTACGTAACTTTGGAGTTATTGCTCACATCGACGCAGGTAAGACAACCACATCGGAACGCATTTTGTACTACACCGGTCAGACCCACAAAATCGGTGAAGTGCACGATGGTAACACCACTACCGACTGGATGGAGCAGGAGAGGGAGCGTGGTATTACTATTACTGCCGCTGCTATCACCTGTTTCTGGAACCCTTCATACATGCCAAAGGGCGATGTATCAAAGAAGGTTCGTTTTAACGTGATCGACACCCCAGGGCACATCGACTTTACCGTCGAAGTGAAACGATCCTTGCGTGTGCTCGACGGTGCAGTCGTCGTATTCGACGGCGTTGCCGGCGTTGAACCACAGTCAGAAACCAACTGGCGCTATGCAGACGAATCAAATGTTCCTCGTATTTGTTTCATCAACAAGATGGATCGTATGGGTGCATCATTCGAGAAATCATATAAATCGATTCTTGAGCGTTTGAACAAAAACGCAGTTCGCCTTCAGCTTCCTATCGGATCAGAGGAAAACTTTGAAGGAGTTATCGACCTCATGCGTATGAAGGCCTATCACTTTGATGGTGAAATGGGTATCAACGTTATTGAGAGCGAGATTCCTGCAGACCTCCTCGAAGACGCAAAGAAGTACCACGCAATATTGGTTGAAAAGATTGCAGAGACTGATGATACGCTCATGACTGAATACCTTGAAGGTAAGTCGTTCGATATTCCAACCTTGAAGGCAGCTTTGAGGAAGGCAGTTCTCACCTGTAAGATTTTCCCTGTCATGACTGGTTCAGCTTTGAAAAACAAAGGTGTACAGCTCGTTCTCGACGCCGTCGTCGACTACTTGCCATCACCTCTCGACATCCCAGCTATCAAGGGTATTAACCCAGATACCGGTGAAGAGGTCTTCCGTCATGCAGATGACAAGGAACCGTTCTCAGCGCTTGCATTCAAGCTCCAGAACGATCCATTCGTTGGTCAGCTCACCTTCTTCCGTGTCTATTCAGGAAAGATTGAAGCTGGTTCATTCATCTACAATGCAACTACAGGCAAGAAAGAGCGCCTCTCACGTATCGTTCGCCTCCAGGCAGACAAGCGTGAAGAAGTTGCTGTCGTCTATGCCGGTGAAATTGCAGCAGCCGTTGGTTTGAAGGACGCTCTCACCTCGAACACATTCTGTGATGAGGAGAATCCAATCCTCCTCGAAGTTATCAAGTTCATGGAACCTGTTATCTCTCTCCGTATCGAACCAAAGACAAAGGCCGATCAAGAGAAAATGGGTGGCGCACTTCGTAAGCTCGCCAATGAAGATCCTACCTTTAGGATTTCTTCAAACCCTGAAACAGGGGACACTGTTATTTCAGGTATGGGTGAACTCCACCTTGAAATCATGGTTGATCGTATGAAGCGTGAATTCGGAGTTGAGGCAAACGTCGGTAAGCCACAGGTGGCATATCGCGAAACCATCATGGGTACTGCCGAAGCCGATCACAAGTACGTCAAGCAGTCAGGTGGTAAGGGTCAGTACGGTCACGTACGTTTAACCTTGAAGCCTATGGAGAAGCTTGAAGAAGGAAAGAAAATTCCAAAGAACGTTAAACGTTACGATGAGTTTGAATTCATTGACTCTATCAAGGGTGGTGTGATTCCTCAGGAATTCATTCCAGCTGTTGAAAAGGGTGTGAGGGAAGCTATGGACCGCGGTATTGTTGCAGGCTTTAGAATGGTGAACGTTTCGTGTGAACTTACTTTCGGTTCGTACCACGATGTCGACTCATCAGAAATCGCCTACAAGATTGCCGGCTCGATGGCATTCCAGGAAGCCGCAAAGAGGGCAAAGCCAGTTATTCTTGAACCTATTATGAAAGTCGAGGTGCTCGCACCAGAGAAATTCATGGGTGATATCACCGGTTCGATTGCATCGAAGCGTGGTCTCATCGAAGGAACAAGTGTTCGTGGCCAGGCTCAGGTTATTTCTGCAAAGGTTCCTCTTTCAGAAATGTTCGGTTACACCACACAGCTTCGCTCTATGACTTCAGGTCAAGGTAGCTCAACAATGGAATTTGATCACTACGAAGTGGTTCCTCCAAACGTTGAAAAGGAAATCATCGCAGCTCGAAAATAATTTCTTTTCTACTTAAACAACAAAACCGCCCCATGGGGCGGTTTTGTTGTTTTTATGCAATACTAATTGATATGGAAAAACCGGTTATCGCTTTCGATTTTGACGATACGCTCCTCTACACCACTCGGGGGTTTATTGATTGGTACAATTCAACTTATAAAACCTTCCTGCGCTACGAAGATGTTGTTGCCGATATGGGTACGTTCTTAGGAATAACTCGCGAAGCGGAACTTACTCTCTGGGCACTCTTTTTTTCAACTGATGCCTTTAATGTATTGAAACCAACCCCTCATGCGGTTGATGTTCTCCATGCATTACATACAAACTATGATCTCGTTTTGATTACAAATCGTGAAATTGAATTTAAAGAATCTCTTTTTGTGTGGGTGAACACCTTTATTCCAAATATATTTTCACGCATCATATTCGCCCGTGATTTTCCGGAGGGAAAGAGACCAAAAGGGGAGTTGTGTAAGGAAATAGGTGCACTGTGTCTTGTTGACGATGAGCCATGGAATCTCGTCTCTGCAAAGGAGAGTGGAGTACTTCCTATTATTTTTGATGCACCTTGGAACCAAGGAGAGACCATTGGTAATCGCATTAAAACACTTGAAGAATTGCCTGCGCTCATTGCAAGCTTGTAACATAAAAACAAACACTAAAGCCATCATTCAGAATGTGTCCTTTTGTCCTTGATTTTTAAATTACCAAAAAAGTAGTTCGGACCCGCACCAGCCTCGCACTTTTCCTGTTCGAAAAGTGCTTTTTTTATTGACTTGCGCGTACGCTCTGCTATTATTTTGCGTACGCGTTTTCATAAGCGCTCTTTTCAATTGAAACATCACTCTCGTGATTAGTTTCCCTAATCGAAAAGTTTATTAAGTACCTATTAAGTACATATAGGTACGAGCTCATGACCTGCTGTCGTTCTCGCGCGTAGGTCTTGGGCACGTACTCGATAACTTAAAAACTATGGCAGAATTCAATCGTACAAAGCCACACGTTAACGTTGGTACCATCGGACACGTTGACCACGGCAAGACTACTCTTACTACCGCGATCCTCGCGACACAAGCTCGCGACGGTCTCGCACAATTCAAGGCATACTCAGATATCGCAAAGGGCGGTACTGTTCGTGATGCTTCGAAAATCGTTACTATCTCTCTCGCACACGTCGAATACGAGTCAGACGCACGTCACTATGCACACATCGACTGTCCAGGGCATGCTGACTTCGTAAAGAACATGATCACTGGTGCCGCACAGATGGACGGTGCTATCCTCGTGGTTTCAGCAATTGACGGACCTATGCCACAGACACGTGAGCACATCCTCCTTGCAAAGCAGGTTGGTGTTCCAAAGATCGTCGTCTTCTTGAACAAGTGTGACGCCGTTGAGGATTCAGAACTTATCGACCTCGTTGAAGAGGAAGTAAAGGGTCTCCTTGCAAAGCAGGGTTACACTGATTCTCCAGTTATCCGTGGTTCAGCACTCAAGGCGCTTGAAGCAAAGGACAACAAGGATCCATGGGCATTGAAGATCAAGGAACTCATGACAACTCTTGATACCTATATCCCTATGCCAGAACGTGCTCTCGACAAGCCATTCCTCATGCCTATCGAAGACATCTTCTCAATCGAAGGTCGTGGAACCGTGGTTACTGGTCGTATTGAGCGCGGACAGGTCAAGGTTGGTGATGAAGTAGAAATTGTTGGTATTAAAGATACTACCAAGACTACTATCACTGGTATTGAAATGTTCAACAAGCAGCTCCAGTCAGGTCAGGCAGGTGACAACGCAGGAGTTCTCCTCCGTGGTACTGCAAAGGATGCAGTTCACCGTGGTCAGGTTCTTGCAAAGACAGGATCTGTCACCCCTCACACCGAATTCGAGGCTGAAATCTACGTCTTGAAGAAGGAAGAAGGTGGTCGTCACACTCCATTCTTTAACGGTTACAAGCCACAGTTCTACGTTCGTACAACCGACGTGACTGGTGAAGTAACCCTTAACGCAGGCGTTGAAATGGTTATGCCTGGAGATACCGTTACATTCAAGGTTAAGCTCGTTTCTCCAATCGCTCTTGAAGCACAGCAGCGCTTCGCGGTTCGTGAAGGTGGCAAGACCGTGGGTGCAGGTGTCGTTACCAAGATCGTAAAATAACTCTTTATTGATTAGAACCTTCCGCCATATTCGAGAAGAGAGTTGACTTACAACGCTTTCTCGGATAAGGTGGTCGGTACTAATTCAACAGAGTACTTTCATGGCAACAGCAACAAAAAAACCAGTGGCGGTAAAAGCAGTGGCAGCAGAGCCAAAGCTCCGCATCCGCATCCGTGCATACGAGAACAAGGTTCTTGATGCATCGGTCAAGCAGATCATCGATACTGCAACAAAGTACGAAGCACAGGTTTTGGGACCTATTCCTCTTCCTACGGACATCAGGAAATATACAGTCAACCGTTCATCATTCGTGTACAAGAATGCGCGAGAACAGTTCGAGATGCGAGTGCATAAGCGCTTGATTGATATCATGAGTCCAACACAGAAGATTATCGAGGCCCTCACTAATCTCAACATGCCTTCAGGCGTCAACATCGACGTCAAGATGAGCTAAAACAAAACAACCACCCGCAAGGGTGGTTTTTTGTTTGCTTGACGCCGTTTTGTATCGGCGTAGTGTCAGGGTTAGAATGAATACAACATATGTGTTCCTCGTTTCTGACAAAAAGAAGATTTGGACTACACTCGATAAACCCGCGGGGGTTACTATCACGGGCACCACGTGGAAAGAGCGAATTACTTTTGAAATCGGCGAAGCAGTCACTGTCTACACCGACGATGTTTGGGACGGCACGATCGGTGTTTATGATGTTTCAAGGGTAGAGCATGTGCTTGCCCTTGCCAAAAATATGCATGAACACTCGCTTGCTCTCGCCGAGCGTCGTATTGAAGCAGAGGTTCATGACCTCTTTGGCGATGAAGCTTCGATTGAGGTTCAAGGGTATATGTGGGCGTCGAGCGCTCACAAACAACAAAACTATGTATGGAGTCCTATGGGTGGACTGTTGTGGAGGGTGTGCCAAGCAATGAAGCGCATTTGCTTCCAAGAACAGTAAGGTTTTAAAGGGCGTCCTGTGGCGCCCTTTTTTAATGGCTGATAATTTGCAATTCCCGGGGTTTTAATGTAGTATCTCGAGCACTAAGCAGGGAACTGCTTTTTGCGTTTAGGGCGCGAGCCGCAAGGCTGACTCGACCGTCCTTCATGCTTTATAACGAGTCATTGAGTGCATGGTGGGCAATTTGTGTCGCCACCCGCTGCATGAAAACAATGAGGACAATGAAATTCATCCTCGGCACAAAAAAAGGAATGACCCAGGTCTTCGATGAAGCTGGCATCTCCTATCCGGCAACCGTTCTTTCGGTTGAACCGGTTACTGTCGTTTGTATTAAAACAAAGGCAGTTGATGGTTACGACGCTGTTCAGGTTGGATACGGTATCCAAAAGGAGCAACGTTTGAGTGGCGCAGAAGTAGGTCAGCGAAAAGGTCTCGGTATGTTCCGTCACCTCGCTGAATTCCGCGTAAGCGCAGAGCAGGCAGCAACTATGAAACCAGGTGACAAGATCTCGGTAGATCAGTTCGCTTTGGGCGACAAAGTTGCCGTCAGGTCTCGTTCAAAAGGTAAGGGATTCCAGGGTGGCGTGAAGCGTTACCACTTTAAAGGTGGTCCTCGTACACACGGTCAGAAACACTCTGAACGCGAAGTTGGATCGATCGGTGGTCCAGGTCGTGGCGGTAGCGGTCGCGTTCCAAAGGGCAAGAGAATGCCAGGACGAATGGGTGGCGATATGGTCACTGTTCGAAACCTCAAGGTTCTCCAGGTCCTTCCTGAAACCAGCGAAATCGTTCTCCAGGGTTCTCTTCCAGGAGTTCGTGGCGTACTCGTAACTGTAGAAGCAAAATAATACGAACTATCATGGAAGCAATCGTATATAAAACAACGGGAAAAGAAGCTGGTAAGGTCAAGCTCCCAAAGGAAATGTTCGCACTTCCTTGGAACTCAGACCTCGTTTACCAGGTCGTCAACTCAATGCGCTCAAGCGCACGTCAGCCAATCGCTCATACCAAAACTCGTGGAGAGGTGAGTGGTACAGGTAAGAAACCTTGGCAGCAGAAAGGTACCGGTCGTGCACGTCACGGTTCGATGCGTTCTCCTATCTGGGTTGGTGGTGGTATCGCACACGGTCCTCGTAATGACCAGAACTTCGATCGCAAGATCAACAAGAAGCTCAAATCAAAGGCCTTCTTCATCATCCTCTCAAAGAAATTTGCTGATGGTGAAATCATCTTCCTTGATGATGCATCAATGAAAGAGGTAAAGACCAAGGACGCAAAAGCATCCCTCGTCGCTCTCTCAAAGGTAAAGGGTTTTGAAAAGCTCGTTACAAAGAAGCAGAACACAGCCATTGTCGCTCTTTCAACAAAGAACGATGCAGTAGAAAAGAGTTTCAGGAACATTGGTTCCGTCGTTGTCGATGAAGCTCGTAACTTGAGCCCTCTTGATCTCCTCGGACACACATTCGTCGTGTTTGAGAATCCAGAAAAAGCTCTCGAGATTCTTAAGACAAAACTCGCAAAATAAACGTTATGGCATTTCTAGGAATTAAGAAAAGCGCAGCAAAAGCACCAAAGGCAGTAGCTCCCAAAGAAGAGTCAAAAGCCATTGTCGTCGCAGCTGCACCATCAAAAGGTCTTTCACACGTCATCATCCGTCCTCACATTACTGAAAAGGCAGGACTCCTCGCCGGATCAAATGTGTACACGTTTGAAATTGCACCATCTGCAAACAAAGCTCTTGTTTCAGCTGCAATCAAAGACATCTTCAAAGTAACCCCAGTCAAAGTCGCTATCGCAAACATCAAGTCAAAAGCTCGATTCGTTCGCGGAAAGGTAGGCAAGACCGCGGGTGGCAAGAAGGCTTACGTCTACCTTCGAAAAGGAGACAAGATCGAGTTTATTTAAATCCGGGGCGCATGTGCCTTTCAAGGGCGCATGTGAGTCCGAATAATTAAGTCGCCGGTTGGAATTGATCTTCCGGCGCAGAAGATATTCATGAAAACCTACAAACCTACAAGTCCGAGCCGTCGAGGAATGCAGACAATCGATTTCAAGAAGTACATCACTTCAAAGGATCCGATCAAAGCTCTCACGTTCGGCAGGAAGCGTGACCAGGGACGAAACGCCCATGGTCGCATCACTGTTCGTCACAAGGGTGGTGGCCACAAGCGACTCTATCGCGAAGTGTCATTCACTTATGACAAGCGTGATATTCCAGCAATTGTTAAATCAGTTGAATACGATCCAAACCGTTCAGGTTTCATCGGACTCATTGCCTACAAAGACGGAGAGAGGCGTTATGTCCTCCTTCCAAAGTCAGTTACCGTTGGTGCAACTGTTATCGTTTCAGAAAATGCAGCAGTTGAAGCAGGTAACTCTCTTCCTTTGAAGAAAATCCCAGTTGGCGCATATATCTACAACATAGAAATTCGCCCTCAGGGTGGAGCAAAGGTAGCTCGCGGTGCAGGTGTATTCGCACAGCTCATCGCTCTCGACGGAAACTACGCCCATGTCAAAATGCCTTCAACCGAAGTTCGCAAGATTCACGCTGAGTGTTTCGCAACCATCGGTCAGGTATCAAACGATGAGCACTGGCTCGTAAACTCAGGTAAAGCAGGTCGCTCACGTTGGCTCGGTATTCGTCCAACTGTCCGTGGTACTGCCCAGAACCCAGTAGACCATCCATACGGTGGTGGTGAAGGACGTCAGGGTCGCGGTCTCCGTAGGCTCAAGACTCGTTGGGGTAAGCCAGCCGGCAAGGGTCAAAAGACTCGTACTCCAAAGAAGTACTCAAACGTATTCATTGTTTCCCGCCGTCAGGTTGGAAAGGCAAAGAAAGGGGAGTAATCTCACTTCTCACATACAAAAAACGAACCACTATACATGGTTCGTTTTTTGTTGTATAAATAGACCTATGAAATTCAACGTAGAAGAGATATACAGTAAAACTGAATCTGTAAGTGAGGCTGCTCAAAGAGAGCTTAGGGAAGCCGTGATTAATATCATGGAAAATGAAGTTCTTCACCTTGGTTCAGGTGCCACTGCAAAAGTGTATTATCTCGATGATAATCCCGATCTCTGTTATAAAACTATTCGTACCACGGAGGTGCTTGTGAGGCCTGATGCTGTAGATTCTTTACCTCCCAAATACAGGGCAATTCATGAAGACAAAAAAGAAAAAGGAAAGAGAATGCTCGGTGTTCCTGATACGGATATGCCGTGGCATCTTTCTCTTGAGGAAGAAATGAGGATCCAAAATGAAGCTGCAAAATTAAGTGGTGTTAAAATTCCACAAGGATTTGGTCGTATCAATGTCGACGGCGTTGAAGACGGTGATGGTTATGAAATCAAGGATAATCTTTCTTGCTTGCTTATGGAGCGTATTAAAGGTGTTTCTATCACTGAACTTATTGGAAAGGGGTTACTTCCTCCACCAGGTTTTAATTTAGATCGTTTTGAAAAACAAATAACTGAGTTTCTTGAACAGATGCATGCGGCAGGTATTTATCACCGAGATCTCCATGATGGTAATGTCATGATTGAGGAAGAAACAGGGGATGCTTGTATTATAGATTTTGGACGAGCAACTATTACGCGTTTTTCAGAGGAAGATCCTTATGTTGACGAAGTTATTGATGGTGAAAAAATGCGTTTTGTAAACGACAATCTCTTTTTACAAAAAAGGGTGATAGGGCAACTCAAAGAATACTTGAAATATAGAGGTCTTGACAAATCAGCTAATTAGTATATAATATGGAACAAATGAAAACAGTTCTTGCCGCAGAGGTTCAGGGTGCAATCGATGAAATGCTTCCGCAGTTCTCGGTTTCGCTTGAAAATCTCGCTCCCATCAACAAAACGAGACTCGTTCTCGTAAAGGCAGAAAGTGAGGATGGAAAAGCACGTGTTTCGAAAGGACGTGCAATCTCAACTCATGAATTCGAAGGCAAGACCTATCTGGTTTGCACTTCGTAAGAACGTACAACCCCGTCGCAACAATGTTTGCGACGGGGTTAAAAATAGAGAGGGGATAATATATTTGCTTATATCAATATTATATTGTATAATATATTTAGTAAATAAGTCGTATATTATTCATCTTTTGCTATAATTCACCACATATGGAAAACCCTCCACGACCAGATGAAATATTGGATCCAATGGAAGCCTCTACTGTAGAGGAATATTTAGGCGGGGCAATGGATAAGGCAATCGCGAGAAAGGAAAGAGCCGAAGACTTTAAAAAGAAACAAGCTCTCGAAAAAAAATCCGCAAAACCAGCGAAACCAGAACCAGTTCCTGTCGAGGAGATTAAACCTACCTTGAGCACTGTTACAGGGAATTTACAGCTAAGCGTTATGGAACCAGCTACTGTTGAAGAATATTTAGGCGGGGCAATGGATAAGGCAATTGCAAGGAAGGAAAGAGCTGGGGATTTCATCGAGAAACAGAAGGCTAAGAAACAAGAGGATAAAAGGAGACAAACCCCTACTGTAGCAAGCGATAAATTTCCAAGGTCTACTATTGAGACCTCCTCACCAACTGCGCAAGCATCAGCGGTAGAATCTAAAAAGAGTACAGTAACACCTCCTCCAGAAAATATACCTCCAATTACCAATACCGAAGGAGCGTCTGCAAAACCAGTTGTTGAAGAAAATGAGATTGAAGGTGATTTTGAGGTAAATGAGAAAGGAGAAATCGTCGAGAAGAAACAACCATCATCAATTCAGGAGTTCTATCGAAATCAGGGTGAACACCTCAAGGAAATAGTCGTTTCAGGTACGATAAATTTTCTCGAGCTCTACAAGGCTTTGGAAGATTTTGGATCTGTAGTTGATCGTGATTTAGGTCGAGCAAAAGAAATTCCTTCAGAAAGTGTGATAGGTGCCATTGATGAGTTGAGAGGGATGGATACAGAGGGGAGGCAACGCTCACTAAGTACGATTACAAGTGCTCTTGGTATTAGAAAAAAAGTTTCTGAACTAATGGTATCTGAACCACCAGTTCTCCCGAAATCAGTACCTGCTCCAATTGTTTCAGCGCCAAAAGTTGAGAGTGTTCCTGTGGCTGGAACGGTCCCTGAATTAATCCCTGTTCCTCCGGTAACAAAATTGGTGGAAACAGTTGTACCAGTTGAGGTTGTGCCTGCTGTAGTGGTTGAAAATAAACCAGAGGCCGGCGACACACTCGATTTGATTAATGTGGATGGACGACCTCAAACAGGTGAAGTTTTAAAAAGCCTTATCTTTGCTGATGACTCGAAAATAGATGAAGAGGCTGAGGCGTTAAAAAATAAAATTATAGTAGAGAAAATTCCGGTAAAAAAAGGTTTTCTAGCGAAGTTGCGTGCTTTCTTTGATGGTAGATAGGTATCAACATAAAACAACCAGGGAGTCCTGGTTGTTTTATGTTGATATCTGTTTCAAGGGTGCGTGGTAGAATATCCCTATGAACGAACATTTTTTGGAGTCTCCAAAAGAAAAATTCCGAACTCCTGAAGAGGAGATAACATGGCTTCGTGCTGAGGTGTTGCGCAAAGAAGAGGCCTTGAAGACTCGTAATGAAGACCGTCCTCGTGAGGAAGTAATTCGCGAGAGTCTTGGTCAGTACATGCAGACACCGGCTCAAACGGTGCTCTATGATGAATATGCGCTCAAGCATAACGAACAGGATGCAATTATCCTTGACCTTGCTCCAGAAGAACATGATGCAAAAATGGGTGAGCTCCTCGGTCTTGTCCACGAGAAAGGCGTCTTGAATGTTCTCAAGATTGTTGAAAAAATGCGTGATCCACATATCGCAGATGATTTTCATCGTTTTCTCATCCAATATATTAAAGCGGGTTTTGAGGTGCAGGGTATAAAACCAAAATCAAGATTATGGCGCGAACTTCATACAACACTCTATGAAATTGTTCTCCCTGAGCCTGATGCAAAAGCTCCACAAAAGAACCTAAAAGAGCTTGTCTCATCAATGGAACAACTTTATGCCGGACTCCTGTCGGCAAATGAAGAAAAAACTCGTGGAGAAGAGGTTGCAACGTTTGAAATTGCTAATGCCCACGAGAGCGAGGAATTTATTTTCTACTGCAGTATTCCTGATGCAAAGAGAAGTCTCTTCGAAAAACAGGTGCTCTCTATATTTCCTGATGCTCGTGTTTTGGAAAAGAAAGACGACTACAACATTTTTGCAGAGAAGGGTATTACTTGTGGTTCTGTCGCTTCATATAAACGTGAGGCACTTTATCCTATTCGCACTTATGAATCATTTGATTTTGATCCTCTTAATGTCATTTTGAACAGTTTTTCAAAAATAAAAAAAGGGGGTGAGGGGGCCGCTCTTCAGGTTGTTTTCAACCCAGTCGGCGAACGTCATATGAAGCCGTATCGCAAGGCAGTTGAATATGTTGCAGGTGGAACGAAACCAAAAGAGGCTCTTAAAAAAATAGACACAAGCATTTCGGCCGAATTCGGACGCATTTTCAAGGAAATAGTTGGCAGTGATGCGAAAAAACCTGAGGAAAAGAAGACCGATGATTCAACCCTCAAGGAGTGGAATAATAAAACATCATCACCGATTATTGAGATTAACCTGAGACTCATTGCATCAGCGGGGGACAATACCACAGCAGAACGAATCCTCTTTGATATTGAGTCAGCGTTCAACCAGTTTGAGAATACTCTCGGTAATAAAATTGAATTCAAGCGTCTATCGGGCGGAAAACTCGAGTCGCTCATTGAACGATTCACTTACCGTGAATTTTCTTCGGATGAGAGGATGATCACATCCCTCAAGGAGCTCACTACATTCATGCATTTCCCAGCGACCGGTAGGATGTCGACTGCTCAGGTGAAATTGGTGAAGTCGGTTACTGCCCCAGCTCCGCTCGATTTGCCACAGATAGGAACCCTCCTTGGCACCAACACCGACCGCGGACGTACGATGAAAATATTCCTTTCCCCAGAAGACCGTCTTCGACATTTCTATGCGATCGGTCAAACCGGTACTGGTAAGACAACCATCCTGAAGAACATGATTCTCCAGGATATTCGCCGTGGAGATGGTGTGTGTATGATTGATCCTCATGGTTCTGATATTCAGGACATACTTTCACTTGTGCCACCTGAACGCTATAAGGATGTTATTTATTTCGACCCCGCATATACCGAGCGCCCAATGGCTTTGAACATGCTCGAATATGATAGAAATTTTCCTGAGCAAAAAACATTCGTTGTGAACGAGATGCTCTCTATCTTCAATAAGCTCTTTGATATGAAGACAGCGGGTGGTCCGATGTTCGAGCAGTACTTTAGAAATGCCGTGCTCCTCACCATTGATGACCCTTCGACTGGTTCAACGCTCCTGGATGTGTCGCGTGTTCTTTCTTCAAAGGCTTTCCGTGAAATAAAATTAGCAAAGTGTACCAACCCGCTTGTTATTCAGTTCTGGAGGGAGATAGCAGATAAGGCCGGAGGTGAAGCGTCGCTTCAAAACATCGTCCCATACATTGTTTCAAAGTTCGACAACTTTCTTGCGAACGATATTATGCGCCCCGTCATTTCGCAGGAAAAATCATCATTCAATTTCCGTGACATCATGGATAATAAAAAGATTCTCCTAGTGAACCTCTCAAAGGGACGCCTCGGTGATATCAACGCAAACCTCATCGGTCTCATTATTGTAGGCAAGATTTTGATGGCTGCACTGTCACGCGTGAATACGATTGGTAGGGGGGAAGTTCCTCCGTTCTATCTCTATATAGATGAGTTCCAGAATGTTACTACTGATTCCATTTCTTCAATCCTCTCAGAAGCACGTAAGTACAAGCTGTCACTCAACATTGCCCATCAATTCACGAAACAGCTCGACGAGTCTATTAAAAACGCCGTATTCGGTAACGTGGGTTCAATGGCGATCTTCCGTGTCGGTGTCGATGATGCTGAATATTTTGAAAAACAACTCGCTCCAGTGTTTACTGCAAAAGACATCATGAATATCGATAATTTCAATGCGTACGCAAAAATCCTTGCGAACGGTAAACCAGCAAAGCCATTTAACTTCACTCTCGAGAAACCTGAAAAGGGAAATCCTGGAAGAGGAGATCAACTCAAAGAGCTCTCGTACCTCACCTTTGGACGCCCTCGTAGTGAAATCGACGCCGAGATTTTGCAGAAATATGAAAGCATGAGGAAGCCATTGGTTGCTCCGGTTTCATCAGTAAAAATCTAAATCAAAAAACCACCTGTCCTAAGGTGGTTTTTTGAAAAATCAGATGTGATGGGTGTGGTCATGCCAATCCCCAGGCTCCTTTTGTGACTCGTTTTAGAAATAGTGTTAAAATAAATGTCATATGAAACTTTCACGTCGCCTCCTCGGACGACAGTCTCGGTTCTTCACCATCATCGAACTTCTCGTTGT
>Ga0302288_1000839_pt1 | contig 22230 bp, 26 predicted proteins | sample III_Fen_N1_1_FD_194549 | JGI IMG/M metagenome (GOLD analysis project Ga0302288, IMG submission 194549) | Peat permafrost microbial communities from Stordalen Mire near Abisko, Sweden - III_Fen_N1_1 | ecosystem: Environmental > Terrestrial > Soil > Wetlands > Permafrost | place: Sweden: Abisko...
TACAGACCTATGAAAGGATCACATCTAGCTCCAGACCCTAAATTTGCCCCATTCATACGTATAATCTTTGAAGAGTATGCAAAAGGAACCTATACTTATGAATCTCTTGCTACTTATTTAAATTCTCTTGGTTTTACAACAAGACAAGGAACTTTCGCTATTCCTCAATTAATGGAAAAGATTATTAAGAATCCCCTTTACTGTGGAATCATTCGTGCTTGGGACATTGAATCAAAAGGAACATTTGAAGCTATTATAGATGAGAATTTATTTTATAGATGTCAGCCACAATGTAAAAATAATAGAAACACTCCACACAAGAAAGTTAATAATGACTTCCCTCTTCGTAAATTAGCAGTATGTAAATTCTGTAAAGATCCCTTAACTGGTAGTAGCTCAAAAGGACGTAATAAAAAATATCCATATTATCATCATCACTTTCAAACATGTACTCATAGTAAATCAATTTCAAAGGAAGACTTTGAACAATATTTTGTTGAATTACTAGATAAGATTTCACCTAATGAAGGTTTTGAAAAAGTAGTTAAAGCTATGATTATAGAAGAATGGAATAATAATTTTAAGAATATTGATGTTCAAAATCAAGTAATTAAAAATGAGATAAAGGCTCTTGAAGTTAAAAAGCAAAGAGTATTTGAATTACATCAATCACAAGTTTATACAGATTCAGAATTTCTAGTTCAAAAGGATATTCTTATAAAACAAATAATTCAAAAAGAATCATTAATATCAAATGTTAAAGCGACAGATATCAATATGGAAGAAGCATTAGAAACTTGTTTTAGTTATATAAGAGATACTTCAAAAACATGGATAGATTTAAAAGATGATCCAGAGAAAAGATTATGGTTCCAAAAAATTATCTTTGAAGGAAATATAGAATATTTTAATAAAGAATTTGGAACCACAAAAATAAGCCCTATATACAACTTATATCAGAGCTATTTGATAGATTCATCCTGCTTGGTGACCCTACCGGGAATCGAACCCGGATTACCGGCTTGAAAAGCCGATGTCCTAACCGTTAGACGATAAGGCCAATATATTTAATTTTATAAACAAAATAACTTAATTGAATTTTTTAGGCTTTTCAAGCCGATGTCCGCTATAGTCTAATTGGTTAGACAATAAGGCCAATATTTACAAATTACTAAAAAACTAAATTATTATAGCATTTTTTTCTAAAAATACAAACAAAAAATACCACAATAAAATTGTGGTATTTTTTGTTTAATCCTAAAATATTTAACCTTAGTATGAAGATGAACCGTAAGATGATGAACTTGTAGTTGTCGGTGATTCTACAGCAATGAAAGAATCATAATTCCCTGTTATCGTATCTAAAGGAAATTCTGTCTGTTCTATTACTCTATATTTTATACCAATTGTACTAGTTAATCCTTTTAATTTTGCTATTTGAATAAGAGCATTATTAAGAGCTATCTTTTTAGCTTCATCAAGAACAGGGCTTACCCCAGAATCTACAACTCTATAATATAAAGAGTCAGAACTATATTTTCCTATAAGTTTACTATTTTTAGTACTTCTAGAAAATGGATCCATGGAACCTAAAGAAGTATTAGAAGTACTTCCTGTCGATTGATAAATACCTCCTGTAGATTTATATCCGCCACCTGTATAACTTAACCAAACTTGACTTGACTGATAACTAGTACCAGTATTTTGATTTTGATAACCACTACTAGAAGCACTTCCTGTGCTTAAAGTACATTTATTACTTTGAATATCCCAAACATTACCAGAGGTATTACATTCAGATAAAGTCATGGCGCTAACTCCAGTAAATTGATCAAGAGTTCCCGTATTTTTTGAAAAATAATCACTAGAACCTGCTACAACACCGCTCTGTTGGGTTTGAACATCTTTTGCACCTAAGGTATTTTTAATTAAAGTCATAATTCCAAAAACACCAACCATTATAAACAACCCAATTATTCCCCAAACCATTTGAGATTTACTTTTTTTACGAATCTCTTCATTGTCTGGATTCATTAAATACTGTACTACTCCATAAAGGAAATAAGCTACAGCGGCAGCAAATAGAAATATTATAATAGGGTTAAGAATAACCTTACTAATACTATTTACTAGAGTTGTAATACTAGCTTCTGCAGTTGGAATTAAACTAAAATCCATAGAAATTATATTAACGAACTTGAGTGTCGTTTAAAATTGGAGCGGAAGGAATATCAGTTGAGTTTAGTTGAACTCCAGAAACTCCAAATGTATTTTGTACAACTCGTACAATACCCCAGAAAGACAAGATTATAAATAGACCAATAAGACCTTGTATAATACCAGATTTTGCTTTCTTTTTTGCTTCTTCATCTGTAGATACAGTGTATTGAATAACTCCCCAAACAAAGTAAACAACAGCAAGAGAAATTAATACAGGTATAATATATCCAATTATTCTAGATATATCACCAATAATAGTACCTGCAGTTGCTGCAAATGTAATAAATGGCATTACTACCAAAACGATACCGGCTGAAATAAATTTCTTCATATATTTTTTAATTACCGAATTTTTAAACGATAATTCTAACTAACTTTAATAATAATCTAATAATGTTTTATCTTTCACGCCGACCGCAATGAAAAGATATTAAACTAAATTCACCCCTATATTATATCATAAAAAGACATAATAAATGCAACAAATAAATAATTAATTGGTCTTGAGTTGTGGTATTACAGTACCAATTCCAAAAGTATTTCCAATAACAGCAACTAACCCCCACATACTTATCATCACAAACAAAGATATAATTCCCCAAAGCATATAACTTTTACCTTTTTTACGATTTTCTTCATTTTCAGGATTCAAAAAATATTGAATAACTCCCCAAATAAATCCGGCTACTGCCAGAGAAAAAAGTAAAGGAATTATCGATTTAACTATTATACAACTAAAAAAGTTTATAATATTCCCTAGCCCTTCTGATAAATTACTATTACTGCATAACATATAATATAATTACTGATTACTTATAATCTCGTCGACCGTACCTTTGATGGCACTTGATATAACAAAAGAACCTAACAATAAAGCAGCTCCTATTATTGAATATAATAAGGTTTGTTTAGCTTTAGTAAGTTCTTCTGGTTTACCTTGAGCCTTAACAAAAAGAAATCCTGTATAAATAATTGCAAGGGTTACAATTGGTACTCCTATAACAAGAACAACATCAAGAATTTTTTTAATAAAAGATGGAATATCTTGAGGTCCAGTTGTTCCTAATGGATTTGCAATTGATCCACTAATACCAGTTGCACCAGCATAAATAATTGGAAGTACAAACAAAACAAAAACAAAACCATATTTAGAAACTATTTTTAATATTCTATATTTATTTTCTTTTAAAATTTTCATATTGTAAAATCAAAACACAACTCATTAATAATAATTATTTAAGAAAAGTATTTATCGAAGGATCAACCCCAAGACTTGTAATAATTGTCTTAACTATCAACCATGCGGCTAATCCTATTACATAACCAATGACTACATTCATTAAAATTTTCTTAGCCCTAGTAACATCACTTGAATTTCCACCACTACTTAAATACAACCAACCAGCATAAGCTATGATAATGGCAGCCAACGGTGTGGCAACTGTGAATAATAAAAAGGTTATAACATTATTAATCAATGTCATTAACTGATCAAAACCACAACCAGTAGATGGACAAGCTGGGACTAAACCTCCTTTTTTAGAAGAAAGATCAGTATTATTTGCACTTCCTCCAACTCTTCTTGCTTCAAAGAGAACTATTGCATCATTTAATTTTTTATTATATGCATCTATTTGTGTTTGATTTGCAAATGCATCAGGCAAAAATGTTCCTGCAACAGAATCATATTTTTCATCAACTACTTTTCTTAATTCTGCTATTGAACCAACGCTATAATTACCAATACTTGTCCCTTCTATGTTATTTTTTATTCTAGATATAGCTGAATTTATAGTTGTGATTAAATCAACAAAATTTAATGTAGTTTTTTCAAAATTTGCAGTAACAGAAATATTTGATGTTACATTAGAATCTGTTCTAATCGATGAAGTAGATCCATCGCTCCAAGAAGTGAACTGATAACCAGAAGTTGGGGTTGCAGCAACGGTAGTTCCTGATGCTCCATAATTAACTGTTTGAGGTGTTGTACCAACTATTGTTCCATTTGCTCCGGCGGTATATGTAAGAGTACGAGGTGATGTAACATCTATTGTTGCTTCAAAATTTGCAGTAACAGAAATATTTGATGTTACATTAGAATCTGTTCTTGATACTGTTAGAACTCCATCACTCCAAGAAGTGAAATGATAACCAGAAGCTGGGGTTGCAGTTACAATTGTTCCATTTGATCCATTTGTAACAGTTTGTGGAGTTGTACCAACTATTGTTCCATTTGCTCCGGCGGTATAGGTAAGAATGTGAGATGATGTTGTACCACCAGTTGTTGTTGCTGCAAAATTTGCAGTAACGGAAATATTTGATGTTGCATTAGAATCTACTCGAATCGCTGAAGTAGATCCATCACTCCAAGAAGTGAAATGATATCCAGCATTTGGAGTTGCAGTCACAGAAGTTCCTGATGCTCCATAATTAACTGTTTGAGATTTTGTACCAACAATTGTCCCATTTGCTCCGGCGGTATAGTTAAAGGTATAAGATGATGTATTACCTGTTGTTGTAAAAGTAATAAGTGTATCTAAGTCAGAATTAAAATCATAAACATCTGCGTTATATTTAACACCTGGTCTCAATCCACTAAAACTAGCAGTTACAAAAGTACTAACGCCAGTATTTATTGATTTTGTAAGATTAATATTATATGCATCATCATAAACAGTAAAAATAATGTCATCATCCGCAGAAAGTCTTGATGCTTTTAAAGTTACTGTGGTTGAAGTTATTGAAGTAGCAGAAACTATTGGTGATAATGTTGTTGAGCCTGTGTCTGTTGTTGGTGCTACTGCATTACAAAAAAATATAGGAGTTAAGAAAGTTATTATTGTAAAAATAAGTATTGAGAATTTTTTCATATTTTATTTATTGAGTATTTGATCAAATTGATCTTTAGCCTTATTAATAGCACTCTCTACTGAAGAATTATTGGTTAATATATTTTGAATCAATTGATTAAATATAATATCACTGCTATTAGAATTTGGATCAATCCATGATTTAGAAATTACTGCGGAATTAAAAAATGTTGATAAGTATAAATCAGTGGGACTAACAGCAAGAAGTGAACGTAATACTGGTGGAAGAGAAAGAGCTTTTGCAAAACTACTTGCATTATCGGAATTTGTCAAAAGATTACTAACACCAACTGATGCAGTTAAATTAGCAGACTTTTTATTTACTGAAACTGCATAAATATCTCCATAAGTACTTTTTGTACTAACTCCCTTTGTTTGTAAAACTTGTGTAATATCAAAACTAAGATTTGGATTCATTGATTCAATTTTAAATAATTCACTAGCTCTTCCAATATACATTGCAAGCTTACCTCCAGTAAATGAATCTATCGAGTTAGGTAGTGACCGATTCCATGAATAAGCACTATCAGATGGATTTGAAAATTCAACAAAAAAATTAAGAACTGCTGCAACAGGAGAAACAACTAGAGATGAAGGGTTATCATTTAAAGTTGAAACATATGGATTAGTTGTTCCACTATTATCGCGTTTTACTATAGTATTACCACTTTGAATAAATAGTGTTGCAAGAATATCTTTTGAATGTGTAATATTATCAAATCTACCTAAGGCAATCATGCTTTGTAAAATTGTGCCATCATCTTTCTTTTTAGTTAATTTAGAATTAAGATTAAATAAATCACTCCAATATTGTGGAACTTGTGATAATCCTTCATTTTTGAAAAGATTTTTGTTGTAATACATAACCATAGGATCAACAACCAGAGGCATACCTATTATTCCATCATTTGCTAAATATATATCAGCACCATCTATAAAAGTATCTCTAAATAATCTTTCAGAATAATTTGCAAAAGGTGTTTTATAAACAAACTTTTCAAATCTATTAATCATATTTGATTTCATTATAAATAAATCCGGACCAGTACCATCTGCAAAAGATTCAATCAATGATTGTTCGTAAGTTGCTTCTGGTTTTACAACATAAGTAATATTTAAATTTGGGTTTGTTTGATTTAAATTATCTAATATTTTATAAACATCAGGATTATTTAAAGTACCCCACACAACAACATTACCTTGAGGAGTATTTACTACATCTCCTCCAAGTTTTAATATTCCAGAGAATATTAAAACACCAAAAATAAAAAAGGCTAGAAAAACTGCAATTAATATTGTTTGAAAATTATTCATGTCTAAAAATTATACCATAATGATGTGTACTTGTGGAAATTTTTTCAACAATTTTAAAACCTCTTTTTTTAAATAAATCTATGGCTTCTTGTGAGGATACAATGTAATGATTTAATTTATCTATTCCACCTAAAGGTTGAGATAAATCCACAAGTAAAATTTTTCCATTTTTCTTTAAAATACGTTTTGCTTCATCGATTAAACCAAGTTTATCTTCTGCTTGAGAAAGTACATTTGAAATAATAACTGCATCCATACTTTCTGAAGCTAATTTAGTACCGTTATTTTTCTCAATATCACCCCAAATACAATCTATATTTGATATGGTAGATTCTTTTATTTCATTTTCTAATTTTTTAAGGAGATTTTTTTGAATTTCTATAGCATAAACATGACCTGTATTCCCTACTTTTTTAGATGCTGCAATAGAATAAAAACCAGTACCACTACCAAAATCAGCTACAGTCATACCTTCTTGTAGTCCCAATATTGATATGTTTTGTTCTGGTTTTAAAAACATGAATATATTATAACATAATTAGAAAAACAAAGAATATATAGAACAATTTATTTTTTATAAACAAGTAATAGATGCAATACTATCTCCAGTCCTCATTTTCATAACGGTTACTCCTTGAGTCTGACGTCCAGAAGTAGGAATGGTTTTAAGATCAACGCGAATTACTTGGCCTTTTTGAGAAACGGCTATAATTTCATTTTCTTCTCCAACGATTTTAGCAACAATAAGTTTTCCTGTTTTAGGTGTAACTTTTGCAGTTTTAATACCAGAACCTCCTCGCTTTTGAGTTTTATATTCTTTTATATTTGTTTTCTTACCAAGACCATTTGAACTTAATGTAAGAATAGCTAAATTAACTTCACCTTTTGGAATACGGTCAACACCAATAACAAAATCACCTTTTGCAAGTTTAATAGCACGAACTCCACCTGCAGCACGACCCATTTCACGAACATCACTTTCTTTAAATCTAATTGATTGTCCAAGGGTTGTAGCAAGCATTACATCATCATTTTTAATGATAGCTAATACAGCTTGTAATTCATCATCCTTTTCTAATTTAATAGCAATTAAACCACTACGACGTACATCTTTAAAGCTTTCAGCACTAACTTTTTTAACTACACCCATAGATGTAACCATCATTAAATGCTCAACTGTTTTCATTACTTCTTTATCTATAGGCAATATTGAAGTTACTTTTTCATCACCTTCAAGTGAAATAAAGTTCATTATTGATTTACCTTTAGTTGCACGCTTACCTTCTGGAATATCATACATTTTAATTTGGTAAGCCTTACCACGATTTGTAAAGAATAATAAATCGCTATGTGTATTACATGACAATAACATTGTTACAAAATCTTCTTCTTTAGGTTCTATATCAATAACACCCACTCCACCACGTTTCTGAGCTCGGTATTCAGATGGATCAGTACGTTTAACATATCCACCTTTTGTGAACACTAATACAGATTCTTTTTCTGGAATAAGGTCTTCTTCGTTAATAGCTTTTACACCACCTTTTATAATGCGAGTTTTACGTATATCTTGATATTTATCTCTGATATCTTTTATTTCATCACTAATAATTTTCAGCATTTTCTTAGGATTTGCTAATAGTGATTCAAGTTCTTTAATTAAATCTTGTTTTTCTTTTAATTCAAGTTCTATATTTTTACGTTCAAGACCAGCAAGTTTCTGGAGTTTCATTTCTAAAATTGCTGTTGCTTGTAAGTCAGAAAATTTAAATTCCTTCATTAAGTTTAATTTAGCAGTTGCAGTATCTTTTGATGAACGTATTACAGTAATAACTCTATCAATATGATCGAGTGCTTTCTTTAATCCAAGTAAAATATGTTCACGATCTTTTGCTTTTCTTAAATCAAATTCAGTACGACGACGAACAACTACTATTCTGTGATTTATAAATTCTCCCAATAAACTCTTCAAAGATAAAGTTTGAGGTACACCATCAACAAGAGCCACAATATTGAAATTGAATGATTGTTCTAATTGTGTATGTTTGTAAATAAAATTTAAAACTTTTTGAGGAAACACTCCTGACTTTAAATCAATAGCAATACGTATATCTTTTGTAGACTCATCGCGAAGACCTTTTATTCCTTCTAATTTTTTTTCTTGGATTAAGGTTGCAATAGCTTCAATAAGAGTAGATTTATTTACACGATAAGGAATTGAAGTAATAATAATCTGAAAAGTTCCAGTTTTTTGTTCTATTATTTCAGCTTCACCGCGAGTAACTACGCCACCACGTCCTGTAGAATAGGCATGAAGCAAATCAGCTTGTCCATAAACTACTCCTCCTGTTGGAAAATCTGGTCCTTTAATAAATTGCATTAAATCTTCAGTTGTAGCATCTTTATTTTCAATAAGATGTAAAGTTGCATCAATAACTTCAGCTAAATTATGTGGTGGAATATTTGTTGCCATTCCAACAGCAATACCTAAGGTTCCATTTAAAAGTAAACTTGGAACAGCTGTAGGTAAAACAGTTGGTTCCTTACGAGTTTGATCATAGTTTGGATGAAAATCTACAGTTTCCTTTTCTAAATCAAGAAGTAAAAGAGAAGAAATACGGGACATCTTTGCCTCTGTATAACGCATAGCAGCTGCTCCATCTCCATCAATAGAACCAAAGTTACCTTGTCCATGAATTAATGGATATCTGTATGAGAAATCTTGAGCCATATTAACCATAGAATCATAAACAGCCACATCTCCATGTGGATGATATTTTCCCAATACATCTCCGACTACTGCAGCACTTTTACGAAAACGTCCAGAAGAAGTTAGTCCCATTTCATGCATTGCATATAAAATACGACGATGAACTGGTTTAAGTCCATCACGTACATCAGGTAATGCTCTATCAGTAATAACTGACATAGCATAGTCAATGAAACATTCTTTCATTTCACGACTAATATCAACGGAAACCACATTTATATGTTCTGGTTTTATTTCTTCTTTTGCCATAATTTTATTGATTTGCAGATTTATCTACCACTATTAAATCGATCTGTTTTTCGGGTTGTGTTTCTTTTTGTGATGATGGTAATGAAATATTTCCCACACTTGCAGTAATATTTTTATATGTATTTGAGATTGAGTCACTAAAAAGAGCAAATGGTTTAATATCTTCTTTTGCTTTTACTTGAACCTTATCATCAAATCTATTTGTTAAACTATAAACCCAAATAGAACCAACTAAAAACATCGATACAACTAATGCAACAAATAATATTTGTTTTCTAGAGTCTTCACTTTTTGTTTGTAATTTTTTTATATATGTTCTCATATGATTTTAGTTTAATGACAAGTTTATGATAAGACTACAATCTCACCCTCGCGACCAATAAGCTCTTTGGCTTTTATTGTTAATTTTTCGATAGGTTTAACTTGTTCTTGTCCACCTTCTTTTAGAAAGGCTTTTAAATCAGAACTTTCATAATCCATTGGTATAATTATTTTTGGTTCTAATGATACAGCCAGTTTGTACGCTTCAGACGTAGAAAGCAATTCTTTATTACCAGCTGGAACAAATAAAATATCAGGAGGATCAATTTGCCCACGAACATCAGAATTTAATTTGCCTTGATTTATACAACCCAAGAAACATATTGAAATATTTTCTATAGATAATGAATAAATAGTATTTATATATTTTTTACCAGAAAGTTCGGTTTCTGTCATAATACCTTTAATAAAAATATCTTTAATTTCATAATCTCCTGGACCTTTTACTTCAAAAGGAACAGTATCTCCGTGAGATACCATATCAAAGCCATTATAATCTGGATGATTAGTTGTCGAAAAAGCTATATCAGAACCAAAACGTGATGATGTAAAAAATTTAGAATCTTTACTTATAGGATTAAAAGCAATAATTAAATTACCTTGCTGGATTTTGAAAAATTGTTTGCCTAGATATGTGATAATCATGAGTGTATTATAGCACTCTAAATTAAATTTTGAAAGGTCTAAATGCCTTAAAAATTATGATTATAATACTTTTAATTATTAAAAAATTATATTTTCATATAATATTTTATGTAATATCTGAAAGTTAGAAAAAAGTTGATTAATAATCATTAATATAGTATAGTAATTTCTATTATAAGCTCGGTTTGAAGGTTAACCCTTTTTGCATTTATTTAGATAAAAACAAAAAGATCTTCAACTGCGCCGCATTAAGCGGTTTTTTTAATTTATATATGAAAAAAGAAGAAGAAAAAGATGTTGTTTCAACTATTGCAGAACATGCAAAAATTGAACTTTCAAGTGTTGGTAAGATGCTTGATAAAGCAGAACTTCCTCCACAAGTAGATAGTCTTGTAGAAGGTCCTGTTATTTTAATCCAAAAATCATCTGTATATATTGACCTTGCTCCATTTGGAACAGGTATTATTTATGGGCGTGAATTTATCAATGCTAAAGATATCATCAAGAAAATAAATATTGGTGATGTTGTAAAAGCTAAAGTTGTTGGAACAGATAATGAAGAAGGTTATATTGAAATATCTTTGAAAGAAGCTAAGCAAGCTCTTATATGGAGCGAGGCTGACAAAGCTATTAAATCTAAAGCAACTCTTGAACTTACTGTTAAAGAAGCAAACAAAGGTGGTCTTATACTTGAATGGCAAGGTATTGCAGGATTCCTTCCAGCTTCTCAATTAAAGAGTGAACACTATCCTCGCGTTGAAGATTCAGATAAAGATAAAATTCTTAAAGCACTTAAGATGCTCGTTGGTAAACGTATAAATGTTGTTATGATTTCTGCATTACCAAAAGAAGGTAAACTTATTTTCTCTGAAAAAGATAATAATCCAGAAGAACGTCAAGAGATAATTGGTAAATACAAAGTTGGTGACGAAGTAGATTGTACAGTTGCTGGTATTGTTGATTTCGGTGTTTTCTTAAAGATTGAAGAAGGATTAGAAGGACTAGTACACATATCTGAAATTGACTGGGGACTAGTTGAAGATCCACGATCAATGTTTAAAGTTGGAGATAATGTTAAAGCAAAAATTATTGAAATTAAAGATGGTAAAATATCCCTTTCAGTTAAAGCTTTAAAGGAAAATCCATGGAATGAATTTGAAAATACATTAAAGAAGGGTGATATTGTCTCTGGTGTTGTTATTAAATTTAACAAACACGGAGCTTTAGTTTCGATAAAGCAAGGAGTAGCTGGATTAGTACATAATTCAAGCTTTGGCTCTGAAGAAAAACTAAAAAAGACTCTTGAACTAGGAAAAACTTATGATTTCCAAGTTACATTATTTGAACCAAAAGACCAAAGAATGACACTTGTATTTCTTGAAAAAGGAGAAGTAAAAGCAGAATAAAAAGTAATAATTGATTAATAATTACTAATCTTAAAAAATCTCCATCGATAAATCGATGGAGATTTTTTAATTAGTCATTATTAATTATATAATGTCATCGCTTTATCTTTTCCTTCAGCTGAAACCATTGAAATAATTTCTTCAACTTTTTTAGACATTTTTTTTAGAGTTTTTAATTCATCTTCTTTTAAAGGACCAAGAAGAAATTTCAAAACAGCCTCTTCCCCACTTGGTTTTCTAATTTTACCAGTTGGAGTATGTGGTGATACTCCAATACGAATACGTACAAATTCACGAGATTTAACTTTTCTAATAACTGATTCTAATCCATTATGACCTCCTGAACTACGATTAAAAGAAATTTTTAAACTACCAATTGGAATATCCATATCATCATAAACAACAATTAAATTTTTTAATTTTTTAGGATTATCTATAAGAGGAGCAACAGCTAACCCTGAATTATTCATAAAAGTATTTGGTAAGAGAAATTCTACTTTTTCTCCATTAATTATGTCACCTTTTGATCGAAGAGATTTTAATTTCATGTCATCACGCCACTCTGAAAAATCATTAGCTTTTGCAATATTTTCAAGAATTATTCTTCCGCAATTATGACGAGTTTTTTCGTATTCTTTTCCAGGATTTCCTAATCCAACAATTAACATCATGATATTATATTAACATAAATTTTTTATATGTACGACATCCGAATTCAACAACAAAGCAGGTCATTCTACTCAACAAAGTGTCTGACATCTAAAAATCATATTAGAAAACATTATATACTATTCCGTCAATAGTAGTTGTGTGTTAAAATATTGCCTATATGGAAAATAATATTAATTCACAAATAGATAAGAATGTTCCTATTAAAAAATCAAAACTTAGAGAACATGCAGAAAATGCATGGGATTTAATTAAATTTGCAGCGCTAGCTTTAATTATAGTTTTACCAATTAGAATGTTCATTGCTCAACCTTTTATTGTTAGTGGTGAATCAATGGTTCCAACATTTCAAGATGGTCAATATTTAATTGTTGATGAAATTTCATATATTTTAAACGGTGCACATCGTGGAGATGTTGTTGTTTTTAAATACCCTAATGATACAAAAAGATATTTTATAAAACGTGTTATAGGAATGCCAAACGAAAAAATAATAATTAACGATGGTAAGGTTAAAATTATTAATAAAGAAAACCCAGATGGATTTTTATTAAATGAACCATATATAAACGAAAACTTTACAACAACAGCAGAATATACTACAGGAGATAATGAATATTTCGTAATGGGAGATAATAGAAACCATAGTGCGGATTCTCGTTCTTGGGGAATTTTACCTAAAAATTTAATGGTTGGACGTGCATACTTAAGACTCCTTCCGTTTAAAGATATATCTTATTTACCAGGAGGATATAAAGAAATTAAATAATATGAATACAGAAAAAAAGAAAACAAAAGAAGCTCTAACAACTGTTAAAGGTATGCGTGATATTATCGATGATAGATATTATCAATTCCAAGGTTTTTTTGAAAAAGCACAAGAGATTGCTGTTTATTATGGATTTAAACCTATTGATACTCCTATTGTTGAATTTGAAGATGTTTTTACATCATCAATAGGTATTGGAACAGATATTATAGACAAGGAAATGTACACTCTTAAAACAAAAGGTGGAGATCATTTGGCACTCCGACCTGAGCATACAGCTGGTTTAATGAGAAGTTATATTGAACATGGAATGCAAGCACTTCCTCAACCAGTTTTATTTTATAATTACGGACCAATATTTAGACATGATAATCCTCAAAAAGGACGTTATCGTCAATTTTGGCAATTTGATATGGATGCAATTGGAAGTGAAAAAAGCATTTTAGATGCTCTCGTTATAAAAACAGCATGGACAATCCTAACAGAAGCTGGAGCAACAAATCTTTCAATAGATATTAATTCTATTGGGGATAAAGAATGTCGTGCTTCATACATAAGAGAATTAGTTTCCTATTATAAAAAAAATATAAATGTATTACCCGCAGTGGATAGAGAAAGATTAAAAATAAATCCACTTAGAATTCTTGATTCTAAAGAAGAAAAAACAATTGAATTAAATCAAAATGCTCCTGAAACCCTTTCTCATCTTTGCCCTGCTTGTAAAAAACACTTTAAAGAGGTTTTGGAATATTTAGAAGAAATGGAAATACCTTATACAATAAACAAATGCCTTGTTCGTGGTTTATCTTATTACACAAGAACTGTCTTTGAAATAATGATTAATAATGAAGAAGATGGTAAAAAGATTACAATAGCTTCTGGAGGGCGTTATGACTACCTAGGACGTCAATTAGGCAGTAAAAAGGATATTCCCGCAGTTGGCTCTAGTATTGGTGTTGACCGAGTGGTAGAAGCTCCTTGGTTTGCAAAATTAAGTCCTAGAATTATTAAAAAACCAAAAATATATTTTATTCAACTTGGTTTCGATGCAAAATTAAAATCTATTAATGTAATAGAAATATTAAGAAAAGGCAAAGTGCCAATTGCTCAATCAATATCAAAAGATAACCTTGGTGCACAACTTGCAGTAGCAGAAAAATTAGGTATGCGTTATGCAATAATTTTTGGACAAAAAGAAGCTATTGAAAATTCAGTAATCTTTCGAGATATGAGTAACAGAAGTCAAGACACAATCAAGCTTCCAGATTTACTAGATTATATAAAAAATTTAAAAAATTAGAACGGTAATTAAATAATAAGGTATGAAAATTGTTGATAATAAAAAAAATACTACTGTTGAAATTGTACAAAATGGAAATCCTGTTTTAAGAAAAATAGCTACAGAAGTTAATATTTCTGATATCACAAAACCTAAAATACAAAAGATATTAAAAGATATGTCGAAAGCTCTTCACTCTCAAGATGACGGAGTTGCAATAGCAGCACCTCAAATAGGAGTTTCTCTTCGTATTTTTGTAGTTTCTGGAAGAATTTTTGATGATGATTTTACTCAAGAAAAAGATTCAATTAGAGGTGATTTATTAAAAAAAAAGTATTCACCAGATTTAGTTTTTATTAATCCATTTTTAAAAAAAATATCTAAAGATAAAAAACTTTTAGACGAAGGCTGTCTTTCTGTTCGTCCTACTTATGGTAAGGTACGTAGAGCAACAAAAGCAACAGTAGAAGCATATGATGAAAATGGTAATAAATTTATAAAGGAAGGAAATGGATTACTTGCTCATATTTTTCAGCATGAGAATGATCATTTGAATGGAATTTTATTCATAGATAAAGCAAAAAATCTAAGAGAAGTTTTATCTGAACAAACTTTCTAAAAATATTTATGACAGAAAAATTAAATTTTGCATTTTGGGGTACACCAGAAATATCTAGTCAAACACTTGATATTCTATTTAATCGTGGATATATACCATTTATTATTATTACTTCACCTGATGCAAGGTCAGGACGTGGAATGCATTTAACTCCTACCCCTGTTGATTTATGGGCAAGTAATCATAATATAAAATGCTTAAAACCAGAAAAAATAAATGATGAATTTATTGAAAATTTTAAAAAATTACAGATTGATTTATCAATTGTAGTTGCTTATGGAAAAATTTTACCAGAAAATATTATAAAAACCCCAAGACTAGGGACTATTAATATTCATTATTCTCTTCTGCCAAAATACAGAGGAGCCTCTCCTCTTGAATCAGCACTTCTAAATGGAGATACTAATACTGGTATTAGTATTCAACAAATGGTATTTAAATTAGATAGTGGACCTATTATTAAAGAAATAGAAATACCTATATCGATAAATGACACAAAAGATGATTTGCGTAAAAAATTAACTATATTAGGAGGAGACACACTCTGTGATATTTTACCTAATATCATTAAAGAAAAAATAACTTTAAAAACTCAAAAAGAAGAAGACGCAACTTTTTGTAAAAAAATTAAAAAAGAGGATGGTTTAATCACATTGAATGGTAATCAAAAAGAAAATTATAATAAATATAGAGCGTTTTTTGGTTGGCCTGGTGTATATTTTTTTATAAACAAAAAAAATATACAAATACGCATAAAAATAACTAAGGCTCGTTATGAAAATGACTCGTTCATTATAGAACGAGTCATTCCAGAAGGTAAAAAAGAAATAGATTATAATTTATTTTTAAAATCTAATATTTAGAAGTAAAAGGATTTCTTTTAGATAAGCCTCTCATCATCTTTTTTACACTTGCTGATCCTCTTTTAAATAATGTTTTTTTACGATCTTTATTTTGAGTAATTTTTTGAATTACTCCATCTTTCGCATCTTCAATAGCAGCATATAAATCTTCTTTTTCAGATTCTGCATAAAAATTTTCTCCACCTATATTTATATCAAATTCAGATCTAAATAAATCACCTTGTTTATGATGACGAGTAGTCTTCCCTACTTCAACAAAACCAGACATTTCTTCTTCATTTTTTAAAAACTTTTCAATTGAGCTAAGTCTTTTATTTACGTATTCACTAATAGCACTAGTTAATTCAATATTTATAGCTCTAATATTTACTTTCATGTTTTTTATTAAATTATTTAATAATGCCTATATTATAGCATATTAATTGATAGTATTTTACTAGAACTTTGATGCCCGCTTATTATTTTAACAGTTTTTCTTGGTGTCTTAAGTAATAAAGAGATAATTTCACAAATACGATTATTCGCTAAATTTCTTTCTGCTGGTTCCTTAACTGAAATAATATAATGGTCTTCAGATTTTTTTTCAATTTTCTCTTTACGAGAAGAAGCTTGAACCTTCACTTTAATAAACATAACTTTAAAATAATTTAATAATTAAAAATCCAATAATTCCAAGAGTTACTAAATAAGTAAGACATGGTACAAGTACACCCTTTAACACTTGTCTTTCTCCATTTTTAATTCCAGTTACAGCTTCAGCAGTTAAAATATCAGCCAATGCAATCATATTACCTGCTGCTGCTCCAACTACACCAAGAGATAAAATAACACTATTATTCATAGATAAATGAGTTGCCGCTGTATTAAATAAATTACCAAACATAATATTTGATACAGTAACACTACCTGTCATAAAAGCACCAAAAGCTCCAATAAATGGAGTAAAAAATGGTAGAAAGACTGAATCAAACATTTCAGTAATAAGGCTAGTTGCAGACAATAAACCTGATTCATTATTACCACTATTTATCATGATTTGAACCATTGCCAACATAGAAAATACAACAATAAATGCACCAATAGCACCTTTAAAAGCTTTTTTAAATGATGAAGAAATAACTACCTCTTTTTCTTTCCAAATAAAGAAAACTAATAATCCAGCAATCAAAAAAATAAAACCTGGATTAAATAAACCGAAAACATGTTTAAATCCTAAATAATCTATGGGTATTCCTAAATTCCCAATAATAAATTTTCCTAAAATTAAAAGTGTTACTAAAATAATATAAGGTAAAAATGATTTAAAAGATGACATAGTCGAAACTTCTTTATTTTCTTCAACTAGAGATAATTTTTCTTTTGGAATCAAAAATCCTGTTTTAATTGAAAAGAAAATAATTATTAATCCAACAATTGACCCTAAAATAGAAGGAAATTCTTGTCCTAATGAAACAAATAAAACTGAAGGAATTACAAAAATCAAACCTGACCAAATTGCAAATGGTAATGCATCAAAAAATTCCTTTTTTCTATTTTCTCTACCCTCAGTAATTATCCAAAGCATAAAAATAGGAACAATAAATCCAATACAATTTAAAAGAGAAGCTATCAAAGGGACACCTATTGTATTTAATCCTATAAAGCCCATTTTTATTGGAGTACCTGCTGCTCCAAAAACTCCTGCAGTACTATTACCTAAAAGACCAACAACTAATGCCCTTATTGGTGGTAACCCTAAACCAATCAAAAGAGGAACAGCAATTGCTGCTGGAGTACCAAACCCTGCAGTGCCCTCAATAAAACATTCAAAAAACCAAGCTATAACTATTATTTGAACTCTATAATCTTTTGAAAGACCTCCTAAATAATAAGAAATATTTTTTATTATTTTTAGATCCTTTAGTATTTCAAGAAAAAATATTGCTCCAAAAATAATTATAAAAATATCAAGAGCAACAAAAAAACCTTTATTATAGGATATAAATAAAAATGATGGAAATATTTTCCAATAAAAGGTTGCTAATAATGTATATAAACCTAGGGTTACAATAGATGCATTTAATAAGGAGGTCTTCTTTATAAACAAAAGAAAAACGAAAACTAAAAATGGAAAAATGGAAAATAGTGTTGGTATTATTATCATTATAATAGATATAATATCATATAAAATAGAACTTTAGAATAGTGACAAAAAAATAATTATGGTATATTTATAATATATGAGAATAGAAGAAGATATAAAATTAGATTATGCCGATGTGTTGCTTCGTCCTAAACGAAGTACTTTAATCTCTAGAAAAGAAGTTATATTAGAGCGTAAATTTAACTTTTATCATTCAAATAAAACATGGCAAGGAGTTCCTATTATGACATCAAACATGGCTACTTGTGGAATATTTGAAATGGCAAAGGTTTTATCAAAATATAAAATGATAACAACTTTTCATAAATATTACACTCTAGATGATTATAAAAAGTTTTTCGAAGATTTTAATGATCCAGATTATATAGTATATACACTAGGAATAAGAGATGAAGATATAGCTCAATTAAAAGAAATGATATCGTCCAAGCTAATTAATAATTTTTCTTTTATTTGTATTGATGTACCTAATGGATATTTAGAAAGATTTTTAAATACGATTAAAGCAGTTAGAGAGCTTTGTCCAAATCATATAATAATTGCTGGAAATGTAGTTACGAACGAAATGACGGAAGAAATAATTCTATCTGGCGCTGATATAGTAAAAGTAGGAATTGGACCAGGATCTGTATGTACAACAAGAAAAATGACTGGTGTTGGGTATCCACAGCTTTCAGCTGTTATAGAGTGCTCAGACGCTGCTCACGGCATTTCAAATGGACGTGGCGGTAACGGACTAGTCATAGCAGATGGTGGTCAACAGTATCCATCATGTATAGCCAAAGCATTTTGTGGAGGTGCAGATTTTAATATGTTTGGATCTATGTTTTCTGGTTTTGATGAAAGTGCAGGTAAACTAATTGAAAAAGATGGTAAAAAGTTCAAAGAATATTTTGGATCTTCTTCTAATAAAGCCTTATTGGATTATTATGGTAAAAAATCTGATTATAGAGCATCTGAAGGAAGATATGTATTGATGCCATATAAAGGACCTATCGATAATTTTATTCAAGATTTATTTGGATCACTTCGTAGCACAGGAACATATATTGGAGCAAGAAGATTAAAAGAATTTCCAAGAAGAACTACTTTTATAAAAGTGAACAGACAACTCACTACATATTTAGAAAAATATGATCAAGGAGAATAATTAAATTATAAAATACGCAAAGAATATGTTCTTTGCGTATTTTATAATTTAATTATTTCTTATTTTTTAAAATATCATTTTTAATTTCTTCTATATCTTCTTTTATTTCATTTAAGGACACTTCTTCTCCTTCAATTTCTTCTTTTATTTCTTCTTCAGTTTTCTCTTCAATTCTTTTTTCTTTCATAATTCCGGAAATAATAATCTTATCTCCAACAAAAAGAGAAACAAACAATCCTGTCATTGCAGATATAATTATACCAATCAACAAAGAAAGCCATCCAGGTAAATTTAAATCGTCAGCCATTACCCATATTCCTCTCCATATCAAAACAACTCCTAAACTACCTATAAAAGCATAAAGGAAAGGTTTATGGCTAAGAATACTTCTAATTTTATTTTCTAATCTACGAATTGGAACTAAAAAGTTTTTAATATCATTCATGTTTACATTATAACATTTTTATTTAAAAAATTAAGATTATATAAAAAATACCTAAGTATTAATACTTAGGTATTTTTTACTATTTATTCTTTTTTATAACTGATTTCTTCTTATCAGTTTTATTTTCAAGCATAAGCTTTTTAACTGCAAGTCTTTTCTTTGTTTTATGAGAATGTATTGACTTGGGTTTTGGACTAAGTGTTGTTCCTCTTTTTGCCATATAAATATAATCTATTTACTAATATATGCGTATTATACCTTAAATCAATAAATACTTCAATTTAAAAAACAAAAAAGTCCATATATGTTTTAATAACATATATGGACTTTTATATTTAATGAATGAAAATAGAGATATTCTTACTTTTCATTCTCTTAAGAACTATTTTTATAACTTCTTCATTATTTGAAATTGAGGCGATTGAAGATGCTTCACTAATTGGAATATCAAACATTCCAACAATAAAACAAAGAACTTCAATATCATTATGTTTTTTATGAGCATAATTTATTCTTTCTTTTACTGTACAATTTTCTAAAAAAGAAAAATCTCTTTTATCTTTATGAATTTTATTCGTCCAAGAAAAAATGAAACTCAAAATTAATAAGATAATAAAAGCCAAAAATACCCACTTAGAATTAGATAGAAGACTAAAAATAAAAAGAATGGATGAAATAATATAACAACTATTTATCCACCCAATTTTTTGAAATAACGATTTTTTTGTTTTCATAATTGTTTTTTTAAAATTAATATTTTATAAAGTTATTACACGAACCAAATAGTTTAGTTATTGTAATAACTTTATAAAAATACTTCTAAAAACAATATTTTTTAAATAACTGTTATTCTTTTGGAGATAATACCATAATTAAAGTGATTAGTCAATATCTAATAATAAAAAGCCTGTTTGTTGTTTAACAAACAGGCTTTAACAATTTCTATTTATTTAATTAGCCAAAATCAAAATACCCTCCAGTATTATTAACATCCTTTTTAATATCTCCTAAAGGATGACTTGCACTAAAAAAACGATGATTAACAGAAGCAATTAATACTTCTATGGGAGTAATAATATTACACCCATCAAAAACAAAATTCTTACTCATTTTTAAAACTTTTTAAATTAAACAAAAATATAAAACTTTCTAAACTTCCCTATTATTACAAAGAGAGGCTTGGAAAAGCTTATATTCTGAAAAACAAAAATAGTATATTAAGAACAAAATCTTCATTAGATTAACATAAAATAATCTATAAGTCAATAAATTTAAATTTATAATAAAAGGCCGTATTTATAAATACGGCCTTTTATTATAAATATTTATTACTTAGCTTTTAAAACGTATTTATTGGCTTTTTCTACTATTTCATTTATAGGATGTTGAGTTTTAACCATATAATCAACTGCTCCCATATTTAGAGCTTCTTTAATTTTTTCATCTTCACTAAGGTTAGAAAGCATAATAACTGGTATACTTGATAAACTATCATCAGCTTTTATAAATGCTAGAACTTCAATACCATTCTTTTTTGGTAGAAGTATATCAAGTAAAATAATATCAGGCATAAATTTTTTAACCACATGCATAGCTTCCTCACCGTCTACAGCTATCTCAACTTTAAAATTCTCATCTTCAAATTTTTCCTTAAGAACTTTTAGTAAAATATCTTCATCTTCAACTATTAATATTTTCATATTTATATCTTATTTATTTAAGCAATTAATTAGTAATGTTTAATCTTTTCTTTATTCTAGCAACAACCCCTTCAAGAGACAAACTAGTCTTTAGTATATATTCAAACGTATCACTATGTCCAACATCCATTGCTTCTGCTACTTTACTTGAACTATCAGCGTTTGTCAGAATAATGACTGGAGCATATTCTCCCCAAGAATCTGCTCTTAATTTTTTAAACATTGTTAAACCATCTACCTTAGGCATTAACAAATCTAATAGAATCAAATCTGGATGATTTTCTAATGCTAGTTTTAATCCTTCTTCTCCATCAAATGCTTTAATAACATTAAAACCCTCAGAAAGAAGTCTTTCTTCTAAGGTGTTAGATAGTACTTTTTCGTCTTCTACTATTAATAATACATTTTTTTTAGTAATTTTATCCATATAGTTATATTTTATTCTTTTAATTTGTTTTTTACAATAGTTAAATAAAAATTGGTTCCTGATTCTATATTTGACGTAAACCAAATAGTTCCACCACTAGCCTCCACCATTTTTTTAGTAATAAATAAACCAAGACCACTACCAGTTGGTTCTATTACTGATGAATTAGCCCCTCTTGAAAATTTGTCAAAAAGATTAATTTTTTCTGATGATGAATCATCAATATATCCTTCATTATGAATAGAAATTAAATAATCATCTTCCCTGTCTTCAACAGAAATAGTTATATCTTTAGAATCTTCTTTTGCATAAACAAAAGCATTGGTTAATAAATTTTCTAATGATTCATTTATTAAAATTGGATCACAATA
>Ga0302288_1000842_pt1 | contig 22160 bp, 27 predicted proteins | sample III_Fen_N1_1_FD_194549 | JGI IMG/M metagenome (GOLD analysis project Ga0302288, IMG submission 194549) | Peat permafrost microbial communities from Stordalen Mire near Abisko, Sweden - III_Fen_N1_1 | ecosystem: Environmental > Terrestrial > Soil > Wetlands > Permafrost | place: Sweden: Abisko...
CTATTTTTTTACTATCTTCAACGACATCGGTTTTGGTTAAAACAATTACTTCATCTTTGTCTAAAATGGACTTATTATATTTTTCTAATTCTTTGCGAATTTGTTTATAAACTTTCATTGGTGATTCATTTTCTAATGAGACCAAATGAACAAGCATTCTGGTTCTTTTTATGTGTCTTAGAAATTTTATACCTAAACCTTTACCTTTGGATGCTCCTTCTATAAGTCCTGGAATATCTGCAATTGTGTAACCAAAAAAATCTCCTAAGTTTGGATCAAGAGTTGTAAATTGATAACTACCTATTTTTGCAGAAGCATTCGTAATCGCATTTAAAAGAGATGATTTACCTGCATTAGGTAACCCTACTAATCCAACATCGGCGAAAAGCTCAAGTTCTATTTTAAAATTACCCATCTCTCCAACTTTACCTTTAGTAGCTTTTGTTGGAGTAGTGTTAACAGAAGTTTTAAATTGTTCATTCCCATAACCACCAAGACCTCCTTTCAAAAGTAATTCTTTTTGTCCTGCTCTATCTAAAGAAACTTTTGCTCCACTTTCAACACTAGTAATAACAGAACCAACAGGTAATTCTATTATCAAATCTTTTCCATCTTTTCCGTGACGACTTCCACCAGCTCCATCCTCACCACGAAATGCCTTGAATTCTTTTTTATGTTTATATTTTGAAAGTAAGTGAATATCATCAAGAGCAATAGCGTATATATCTCCACCACGTCCACCATCTCCACCATTAGGACCACCTTTATCTATAAACTTCTCTCGACGCCAACGAACAACCCCATCTCCGCCATGGCCTGCTTGTGCGTAAAATTTTATTTCATCGATAAACATATATTTATATAAATTTAGTGGGTTAGTTTTTAATTTATTCAATAAAAACCCCTTAATATTTAACACATTACGCTATTAAAGCCTTTTCGGCAAGTTTCATTGCTCCTTCTTTAGAACCAGCAACCAAGAAAAATCCACTTTGATGACAAAATACAATATCTGATACACCTGATACTTCTTTCAATTTTGGATCACCGTCCATTAAACCTCTCCATGATTCTGGAAATAATTTACGACTCTCAAGAGTACTAATATTTTTTTTGACTGCTTCAACTTTCCAAGCATCAGCCTTAGAACTCGGTAATACTATATAGATAGGTTCATCTAATTTGCAAAGAGTGTTTTGATAAAGATATCTAGGAAAATCTCCTCTTAAAATTACGATTCTTTTATCTTTTGAATTTCTATAATCTTCTAAAATAATATTAGCTCCTTCAATATCAGCTTTAGCTATTTCTATTTCTCTTTTTAATAATTCTACAATTTTGTTTACTTGTTTTTTAAAAATATTATCAAGATTCAATATACTTTCTTTCCAAATAGGAATTACTGATAGAAAAATCTGCTCAACTGAATAAGGTGTCACGCCTGCAAATTTTGGAATATAAAAATCTTTACCATTATCGGTAGAATCAATAGGTTGAACTAATTTAAAATCAATTAATCTTGCTGCTTCTTTTGAACCACAAATTTGTTCACCATATGTTTTCCAAACAAGACCAAAAGAAGAATAAGGAATTCCATTATCTCTAGCACCTGCTCCTCCTTTTTGATGATGATCAAATCTATTACGAAGTACATCATATTCTCCACCTACATCATAAACATAATCCCCTTTCTTAATAATTTCTTGATCCCGGGTACGAATTATTTTGATGTTCCCATTATTCAAAATAGAAAGAGTCGCTGTCGCAAATAAATCATCAGCATGAAAAGTGCCATTATGAGTAACTAATATTTTGTTTTTTTTAAAAAATGACATATTTTAATTTTCTTTTTTATCTTCTATACTTACTTCTTTCTCTTCAAATAATTCAATTATTAAAGCTATAACTCTTTCTAAAATAAAAAATCCTATAAAAAAAACAAGAATGATACCTAGAAAATTTCTAACATCCTTACTTATAGAAAGTGCAGTATAACTAAAAAAGAATCCTAGAGCAAGAACTCCTACGGACCAAATTGCCAAAGAAAATGCTTCTGCTTTTGCATAAATCTTAATGGGAACTTTTCTATAACCTGAAAAAACTAAAGTAAACCAACCCATACCAAGAAGAAAAAAACGTGAAACAAAAATTGACCAAAATGGTTGTTCGTTAAAGTGTGGTAAAAAATAAGAAATACGTCTTTCTATTTTACCTAAAAATGGTCTATGAGAATGTTTGTTTTGTAAATGTAAACCAATTGCATATCCTAAAAATGATTTAGTCGCACCTCCTATAATTACACAAAAAAGTGCAATGATAGGATTTATTGAACCTAAATGAGAAAAAATACCAGCAAGAATAACAACAATTTCACCTTCAAGTATTACTCCAATAATAATAATCAAATAAATGATTATTGCATGAGCTTCTACAAAATAACGTATAAGATTAATCGAAAGATGATCCATGTTTAATATTTATTCTATAGGAAATACTTTTTTAAAAATCCAATTGATTATCGAAACAAGAATTGCTCCAAAAAAAGCAGTCCAAAATTTATCAACAGTAAATCCAGTAACAAAAGTTCCTAAGTACCAAAAGATTGCACTATTTATAACAAGAGAAAATAATCCAAGAGTTATAATATTGAGTGGTAATGTTAAAATACTTACAATGGGTTTAATAAACATATTAAACAAAGTTAAAAAAGCTCCCACTATAAAAGCTACCCAAAATGGATTTACCACTATTCCTGGAATAATTTGAGAAGTAACCCAAACAGCACAAGATAATGCAATCCAACGTAAAATTATTTTTATAAACATATAATTATGATTTTGCAAATCAAATCGCGTAAGTCGACTAAACGCGATTTTAAATAAATAATCTATCAACAACCTCTTTAACCAAAGAACCATCTGCTTTACCTTTTAAATCTTTCATAACAGATGCCATAAACATACCCTTCTTTGTAGGATCCACAACTCCCAATTCAGATATTTTATTTTTTACAATTTCTTCAATCTCACCTACTTCCATTAATTTTGGAAGAAATTCTTCTATAATATCAAGTTGAGCTTTTTCTACTTCCACTAAATCCATACGATTGCCTTTTGTAAATTGTTCAATAGAATCTTTTCTTTGTTTAGATGCTCGTGTAATAACCTTTAGAGCTTCTTCATCAGAAAGCATATCTTGTGGAGTATGGCCAGTAGCTACTAATTCATTAGTAAAGGCTGTGACTAGCCCTCGCATAACTTCTAAGCGTACAGCATCACGTGCTTTCATTGCTTCTTTTATATTATTTTTTATTTGTTCATGTAACATAGTTATATTGTAACAAATTTATGCTAAAATACTAGCATGAAAAAAATTATATTTTTTGATACTGAGACTACAGGCAATGAACCCAAAAAGGACTTTCTTTGCCAATTAGCTTTTAAAACTAAAGACGAGACATTTTGTGAGTTTTTTAAACCATTAATTCCTATTCCTCCTGAAGCAAGTGCAATAACTCATATTACAAATAAGATGGTATCTGACAAGCCAGTCTTTAAACAAAGTAACAATTATGAAACTATAAAATTGCTTTTTGAAGATCCAAATAGTGTAGTAGTTGCTCATAATGCAAAGTTTGATATTGCAATAATGGCAAATGAAGATATCTTCCCTTCAAATTTTATATGTACTCTTCGAGTTGCAAGAGCCTTAGATAAAGACAATGTTATTCCACAATATAAATTACAATATTTAAGATATTATTTGGATATAGAAATAGAAGCTGAAGCTCATGATGCACTTGGGGATGTATTGGTGTTAGAAAAATTATACGAGAGATTACTTACTAAAATAATGAAGGAAGATAATTTAGATGAAGAAAAAGCAATAGAAAAAATGATAGATATATCATCTCGTCCTTCACTTATGAATATTTTTAATTTCGGTAAATACAATGGAAAAACTGTTGCTGATGTATCACAAATGGATCGTGGATACCTTGAATGGATGCTTGCTCAAAAAGAACAAAATCCAGATAATGAAGAAGATTGGATATATACATTAAAATATTATTTAGGTAAATTAGTTTAAAAAAAATTTATTTGACATAATTAAAAATATGTATTATTTAGCTTAAAAAGCTTGCTTTTTATATACCTTTATGGTATAATAGTAAACAGTTAGGGTTAAATACCCCTAAAGCAAAGCTAGCTTGTCTAGCTTAAAATGCAAATTGTGTGAGGTGACTCACTTAACTGGGGACTTGGAAAACGTAATCGGACTATGACATTACAGGACTCGTTTATTAATAAACGAAAGTTCAAAAATGCAGAAAGGTACACCCTCTACAAAAACTTTGGACTACTGAAAACTATTCAGCTCTGGCAATATGCCAGAGTTTTTGTTTTTTAGTTTAAGATGTTAAAATAAATAGATGGAAATACTAATAATAATTTTACTTGGGATACTCATACTATTAATCATAGGTTTATTTTTACGTAAGAGTGGTAAAAATGATAATAATGACAATACTGGATTTAACTTATTACTTCAACAAATAAATGAATTGACAAGAACTGTTGATCAAAAACTCTCTGAATCTCATAAAGAAGTTAATGAAACTATTCGACATCAAACTAATCAATCTCAGGACATAATCCGTGATATTACAGAAAGATTAACAAGATTAGATGAGACCAATAAGCAAGTTATGTCGTTTACAGACCAACTTAAAAGTCTGCAAGATATTTTAAAAAATCCAAAACAACGAGGAATCCTTGGGGAATATTATTTAGAAACATTACTAAAGAATGTAATGCCTCCAGGAAGTTATCAAATGCAATACCCTTTCCCTGACGGAAATATAGTAGATGCTGTTGTATTTGTAAAAGATAAAATAATACCAGTTGATTCAAAATTTTCACTAGAAAATTATAATAGAATAAGTGAAACAAATGATCAGAATGAAAAAGATCGTCTTGAAAAAGTATTTTTAAATGATTTAAAAAATCGAATAGTAGAAACTTCTAAATATATACAACCCAAAGAAGGTACTATGGATTTTGCATTTATGTTTATTCCTCATGAAGCAATATATTATGATTTATTAGTAAATAAAATTGGTGGAAGTTCCGAAGATACAGATAATTTAATTCAAAGAGCTGCAAGTAAATATAAAGTTATAATTGTTTCCCCTACTTCATTTCTCGCATATCTTCAAACAGTTCTTCAAGGTCTTAAAGCTATGCAAATAGAAGAAGGTGCAAAAGATATTATTAAGCGTGTAGGAGAACTTGGAACACATTTAAGAAACTACGAGGAAACACATCAAAAACTTGGTGGTGCTATTAATACAGTTGTAAATCATTTTGTAAAATCCAATACTGAATTTAAAAAAATAGACAAAGATGTCATGCGTATTACAGGAGATGCTACTAGTATTGAAACAATAGCAATTGAAAAAATTCAAATTGGTGAATAAAACTTTTCCACAGGTTATTTCTATCTATAAAATTTATATAAGTGTATAATTATAATATTATTAGTTAAAGAAATATGTAAATTTGTGAGCTATTCTCAATTTTTACTAAATTAAATATGCATAAAAATAAAATTGTTTTAATGCTAGCTCTTGGGCTTATGATTTCTCCTTTTTTTGCTGTGCAAGCAGTAGTAGCTACAGACACCAAAATACCACCAGTTAAATCTAGGGATGCAATAGTAGCAGAATTAAAAGCTAAAATAAAAAAAGAACCTAATACTGTTAAAATTGACCCAGAAACATTAAAGGTAAATCTAATGAAAGAAACTGATGCTATTAAAAAAAATATAGAAACAAGTAATGTAGAAACGACTAAAGTAATAGAGGGTACAAAAGATAGTGCCAAAACAAAGCTTGCAGTGAAAGCTCAAAAAAATGTTAATACTCTATTAGAAAAAATTTATAATAATTTAAATTCTGGTATTCAAAAACTTAAAACAGTTGATTCTAAAATTTTTGCAAAAATAAATACTGCTGAAAAAGCAGGATTAAATGTAACTAGAATTAAAGATCAATATACAATAGCTAAAACAGCTCTAGATAAAGCTAATGCAGATATTTTATCAACAAAAATGTCAGCGACTGAGCAAATAAATCAAGAAACATCAAAAGAAACACTTAGAGCTCTTGTTAAAACAGCAGAAGATAGTATCAAAGCAGCAGGAGTTGAATATCAAAAAATAATACCTCTAATAACTACTACAAATGACACTAAGGTCGAAACAACAACTACAAGTACAGTAACTCAATAATAAAATTATATGGAACCAACACCAATAGTACCACCAGTAGTAACACCAAATAATAAAAAAATGACTAAAATTATTGTTGTCATTTTAGCTTTAGTTTTAATAGTAATTATTTTTATTATGTTAAAGGGTAAAACTGAAGCTCCTGCAGATATTAATAATTCTAGTGTAGCTGTAACACAAGCAGAATCAAAACAACTCACAAGTGATATCACTAGTGCTACTACTTTTAACAATGAATCTGATTTAAGTGCAATTGATAAACAATTCTAATAAGTTGTTATTAATTAAAAAGACTTACCTTAAAAGGTAAGTCTTTTTAATTGGGTGAGGTTAGAAAGAATATGAAGTTGTATTAAATCTACCACCATTATTATTAGTTGTATTAAAACAACCAGTGTAAGTATTAAAGTTTCCATTGTAAGTGCTGTAATTACCGTTATAGGTATTAAAATTTCCATTATAAGTATTATAATTACCACTATAGGTATTTAAGTTACCACTGTAAGTATTAAGATTTCCATTGTAGGTATTGAAATTATATAAATCATGATGATTTCCATGATTATAGTTATCGTTACATGAATTACCATGCTCGCACCAAGAAGCTTCTGATTTATTTGGACTTATTAAAAAAATAAAACCAAATAAAATAAAAAATGTTGCAATAAATAAAGATGATTTTGTTGTAATTATTTTCATATAAATATTTTAATGAATAAATTTTTTAAATTTTACCTATCAAGTCTATTCCTGGCTTTAATGTATCTTTTCCAGGTTCCCAATTTGCAGGACACACATTTCCTTTATGTTCTCTTGTGAATTTAGCTGCTTCTAATTTTCTAAACATTTCTTTTGCACTTCTACCAATATTATTATCATGTATTTCAATTGTCTTTAAAACTCCATCTGGATCTATTATAAAAGTTCCTCTTAGAGATAATCCTTCTTCTTCAATATATGTTCCAAATATTTCTGAAATTTTACCAGTTGGATCAGCTAACATTGGATAAGTTATTTTACTAATAGCTGGTGAACTACTATGCCAAGCTTTATGTGAATATGCAGTATCTGTACTTATACTCATTATTTCTCCATCAAGTTTTTTAACTTCTTCATAATAAGTCTCAGCATCTTCTAATTCTGTTGGACAAACAAAAGTGAAATCTGCTGGATAAAAAATTAGCACAACCCACTTCCCTTTATAATCAGAGAGTTTTATTTTCTTTATTTCATTATTTTGATATGAATCAAGTTCAAACGAAGGTACTATAGAATTTATATTTATCATATAATAATAGTATCAATATCTAATAAATATTTCAAGAAGATTATTAAAGTGTGAATATAGGGTTGTTAGAGGTTGAAAAATAAACAATTTTAGGGTATTCTTTATCTTACATGCTCAATTAATGAGTATTGTATATATTGGGAGATCGTCTAACGGTAGGACAGAGGCCTTTGAAGCCTTTAATCTAGGTTCGATTCCTAGTCTCCCAGCAAAAAAAAATTTCACCTTCATTGGTGGAATTTTTACTGGGAGAAGCACACGTTAGTGTGCGTCTAGGAATCGAAGACCTTGAGTATATCGCACGGAACGAAGTGAGTACGATACGAAAGGTGTACTGAACCTGTAAGGTTCGATAAGCGTACTCGAGGTCCTAGTCTCCCAGCAACAAAAAAAGTAGTTTAAATTTATTAGATTTAAACTACTTTTTATTTTTTACTTCCTTAAAAGACTTGGAATAATATAATACTCCGTTTCCACCGGGAATGATTCAGATAAAATTCTCAATGGATTAGTTAAACTATCATCCATTACACTGTAACTTTGTGCGCCCTGCAAATACGACAACCATGTTTCATTTTTAAATAAAATATCCCATTTGTTTTCCCTAATTTGACGGGCTATTGGCGAAATTCCACATGTATTATGCATAATTTTATCTGTTAAATCATGAACCTGCTGGTCTTCTGTTTTAAAAAATGATTCACTTGCAGAATGAAAATGATAAGCCCGTATAATAGTACAGGCATTCTGAATTTGATGATTATTCATTGTATTTAATTTTATGAACTATAAATAGTTCTGGTTTGTACTAGATTAATTATTTTCCCTCATATTACAATTTCATAATCTTTTGTCAATAAAAAGTTTCCAATAGCGATCCAAACCCCCAGCACTTGATAAATACTAAATGTATAGTATAATATAGAAAATATAAATACCTTAAGAAATATTGATGCAAGAATAGTGGATGTAATTTAATTTTATATCTAGTATTCTTGTTTCAATCAAGAACGAGACGTTAGCCGAAACGATTTTGGTAAATAAAAAGAAAGGAAAAAAGTTATGTCACAAAACAGTGATCAGGATGCTCATAATAAAGGCGAACAAGATTTCGCTAAAAGTGGTGGGCAGGTTAATGACAATCCGATTTATGAAATCTTTCATCCATCGTATGATCCACCTTTAGGTCATGAAGATGCTTATAAGCAAGGATGGGACAATGCCAAAAACCAAGATTAGGTGGTGCACATCAGGTTTGGAGTATGTCATAAAGACCGCTCCGACTTATTATCTTAAATCACTTGGATTTATCTTTAATATAAAGATATAATTCAAGTGATTTTTTTGTTTTAACTTCTATAATGAAATTTTTGCTATAATGAAACTATAATTATTTAAAAAAATAATTCCCTATGTTAAAAAATTTACAAACAAATAAAATTCTTTGGACAATAACAACAAGTTTGACACTTATTGTAGCAACAATTGGCGTAATATTACCACATATATATGATGGATTGTTTGCTAAAGAATTTATTCCTGGTGCATTACCTCAAGATATTTTAACTATTTTTGTTTGCTTTATTATGTTTTATCTTATTGCAAAAACAAAAGAAGATAGTGTAAAAATACAAATTTTTATTATTAGTATTATTGGCTCATTTTTTTATCTATATGGTATTTATACAATTGAAAGAGTTTATAATTTTTTCTATATTTTTTATGCTGGAATTTTTGCTATGTCTTTTTGGAGCATTTTATATGGTTTGATGAATTTAAAAGAAGAAATTTTTTCTAAAATTAAATTATCAACAACCATTATTAGAACCACTGCAATCACAGGTTTAATTATTGCCTCTCTTTTCACATTGCTTTGGATATCTGCTTTGATTCCAATAATGCGTGAACATAATCAAATAGATCATCTTTATTCAATTTACATTCTTGATTTATGTTTTATTATGCCTGCATTTTTTATAACATCCATAATGAGTTTTAAAAAGAAAGTAATTGGAATAATCTTTACCCCAGCAATTTTTATTGTAGGATTTTTTGTAATTTTTCCTTTGGGATTAGGTGAAATGATAAAACCTTTTTATGGTCAGATTACTGATTATAAGACAATGGCTATATCATTCATCTTTTCTATATTAATGATCTCAATAGCTTTTTTAGGTTTAAATAAAATAAAAATATCTAAATAATATATATTAAATTTTAGTTTATAATATATTCCCATATATAAAAAATAATATTTGTATATCAAAATAATTATTGTATAATAATTATGTGAAAAGAAATATTCAATATCACAAAGGTTTTACTCTAATAGAATTACTGGTTGTTATTGCTATTATTGGAGTATTGGCTTCTGTTGTTTTAGCATCTTTGAATACAGCAAGAGCTAAGGGATCAGAAGTTGCGATAAAATCTAATCTAAAAAATATAATTCCTCAAGCAGAATTAACATATGATGCTCCTGGTAATTACTCTCTCGTATGTGCTGATACAAAAGTAGCCAGTATGCTAACTGCTATTAATAATGCTGGGGGTACTACTTCTTGTTCTACTTATGATAATACAAGATGGGGAGTATCCGTTAAACTTGATTCTGATGATACTAAAAAATTTTCTGTTGACCCGATTGGAGTTGTAGTATGGGATACTGCTGATAAAAGTTTATCTATTTGGGATACTGCTGTTACTAAGTGTGCAAGCACTGGGGGTCATTTACCTTCATTAGAACAATTAAAAGCATTACAAACAATTTATGGTGGTACACCTACAGGATTTACAGGTTCTAACTATTGGTCTGGAACTATGGTTCCTACAAATAATAACAATGCTTATTATGTAAACATGTCTACTGGTGCTGTTAGTAATGCTCTTAAAGGAACTAACTGGTATGTCCGTTGCGTACATTAATATCCCTTCCCTTCTTTACATATATTATTTTAATTTTAAAATAAAAAGTCTTTAATCTTTAATATTTTTTAAGGTAGATTATTGAACTTAATAATGTTATTCTTAGTATATATAAAAATAAGTTTTTAAATTTAAAAAATATTTTATGAAAAATAAAACATCTATTTTAATCAAATACTCTCGATCTATGTTTTTAGTAGTTATTGTTGCTAGTTTTTTATTAGTAAATAATATTGTACATGCTTATATAATTCCAACATTTTCTTTCATTCAAGATAATGCTTATTCGACTAAAATAACAGTTTATGGAGATCCAAATTCCGTAGTTTCATTAAACTATGGTAATTTAGCTTCTTTATCAAATACGATAGGAACAACAGACGATAATGGTTCATTATTGGTTTCAATAAGTTCCAGTAATTATAATATTGCTTGTGGAAATACTGCATATGTATCTATAAATGGTATACGATCAGCAACTATCCCCTGGTCTCCAGTTAATTCAACTTGTACTAGTATGACGCTTAGTCAAACATCACTAAATCTATCCAAAGGACAAAGCACTTTTGTTACTGCTACTGACAATACAAATATTTCAATATCTTCCAATTCTAATTCTTCAGTGATAAGTTCAAATGTTATTGGAAATAGGATTTATATTACTGCTTTAAATTATGGAACAACTAACTTAATAGTTTGTTCAAATGATAACGTAAATTTATGTGGAACAATATCAATCTCTGTGTTAACAAGTGAAACATCTAACAATATTACATTTAGTCAGAATAATATTCTTTTAAATGTTGGTGATAGTAAATCAATTACAATGTATGGTTCAGGAACAGGTACTTATTATATTTCAAGTAATTCAAACCCTACAAATGTAACAGTAAATATAAATAGTAATACTATTAATTTATATGGTTTATTGTTTGGATCTTCCACTATTACTATGTGTCAAAATAATGGTGGATGTGGATTACTTTATATTTCTGTAGTTAATGGCACTCAAAATCAAACATCAACACCTAGTGTTACATCTAGTATTATTCCCAAAATATCTTCTTTATCTTTCTCTATAAGTAATATAATTGATAATAAAATTGAAAGTGCAAATAATATATTAACCTTGAGTTTTTCTACTAATGTATCAATTAACACTCCTTCTGTATATGTAGGCAGTACTAAATTATCAGTATATGGAAGTAGCAGTGGTCCATACACCGCGACTTATAAAATAACAGGAAACGAAGATAGTTCTTTACCAATTGTAATTAATTTTACTAGCCTTACAGGAGATACTGGAAGTTTATCTTTCTATGTAGGTAATAAAGTTACAACTTCTACCTCTTCGAATGTTTCTACTAACACTACTTCTGCTATTACAACAAATACTAATTCTGAAAAAACTTTTGTAACAGATTTAAAACTTGGATCAAAAGGAACAGAAGTTCGTAGTTTACAAAGTAAATTAAAAACTCTTAAATTTTATTCAGGAGTGATTGATGGAAAGTTTGGAGCAAGTACAGAAAAGTCAGTTAAGGCATTTCAAAAAGCACACAAATTAGAACAATCTGGTAATACTGGTCCTAAAACTCGTGCTTTATTAAATAAATAAAAATTTTATTATATTAAATAGGTTTCTGTAGTGAATCATATAGCCTAGCGTGATATAATAAAAGCATGTGGCTTATTTTTGCATTTTCAGGTCCAGTCCTTTGGGCAATATCAACCCATATAGACAAATATCTGGTTGAAAAATATTTCAAAAACAATGATACAGCAGTATTGATGGTTTTCACTGCCTGCATTGGTCTAATAATGCTACCCTTTATCTTATTTTTTGAACCGACAACTCTTTCTTTATCTTGGACAAGTATTCTCGTTATGATTGCTTCCGGAATTCTTTATATGGGATCAATGCTTTTTTATTTAAGAGCAATACAAACAACAGAAGCATCGGTAATAGCACCAATGTTTCAAATGACAGTACTTTTTACTTTTATTCTAGGATTTTTAATTCTTGGGGAAACTATTAGTTGGACTAATGGATTTGGTATTTTTATTATAATTCTAGGAGCATTGACGCTATCTATTGATACCTCATTTAGTTTTCATAAATTTAAAATACGTATTTTACTTCTAATGTTGTTATGTACTTTTGTATTAGCATTATCAACTGTTATTTTTAAATTCTTTGCAGTCAATGAAAATTTTTGGCCAACAACTTTTTGGGTATATACAGGTGAAGCTATTTTTGGAATAGGAATTCTTTGTATTCCAAAATACTTGAAACAATTTAAAAAACTTTTAAAAACCAATACTGTACCACTTTTAGCTGTAAACGGTTCTAATGAACTTATTAATCTCGGCGGTGGATTAGGTGTCCGATTTGCTTCACTATTTGCACCAATTGCTATTATCGGAGCTATATCTTCCACTACTACATTATTTGTATTTATTTTTGGAGTTCTTTTGACAATTTTTATGCCTAATATTGCTCACGAAGATATCTCACGAAAGAATCTAATACAAAAAGGTATAGCTGCTATTTTAGTCGCTATTGGAGTTATATTAACTCAGATGTAAAATACTATAATATGAATAAAAAAATATGGTTTAAAAGAAAGTTATATGGATGGGGTTGGACACCAACAACATGGGAAGGATGGCTCGTGATACTTCTTTGGGTTATTATATTTATTTCCTTAGTACAGACAATGGACCATGAATGGTTAAAAAATATAGTTTTTATGATAATAATGATAAGTATTTTAATTTTTATTTGTTATAAAAAAGGAGAAAAACCAAAATGGCAATGGGGGCAAGATAAAATTGATAATTAATAATTAATAATTTAAAATTATATCAATTTACCACATAAAAAATCAGGAGTATAATTAAATTATGAAAAAATACGAGGATGAGATAAAAAAATATTTAAAAGAACGAGATTGGGATAATCTACGCCCCGCAGATATTGCAAAATCTATATCAATAGAATCATCTGAATTACTAGAGCTTTTTCAGTGGACAAATCAAAGTCTTGAAGAAGTAAAACAAAACAAAGAACAATTAGAGGAAATTAAAAAAGAACTTGCAGATGTACTCATATATTGTTTTAATATGAGCGTTTTATTAGAACTTGATACAGGAAAAATTTTATTAAATAAATTAAAAAAAGTCAAAGAAAAGTATCCGGCTCACTTATTTAAAAATAGAGATAAAAAAGTAGACTCAGATTCAAAAAGTATATATTGGAAAATTAAAAAGGAACATCGAAAGAAGAAATAATTATAAAAAAATAATTGATATTTATTTATGAAAATAATAAAAATAACCTTAATTACTGTAGTTATTATATTATTAATTTTAGGCATAAGATTTTACATGCAAAATCTTAGAGGTATTTGGCCTATAATAGAAACTCCTAGTGTCGCAATCACAAAATTAAATGATCCTATTGTTAATAAAAATCTAAACCTAAACTTACCAGATGGTTTTACTATTTCAATTTTAGATAAAGATATACCAGGAGCAAGAGTTATGGTTTTTGATAAATTGGGAAATATTTGGGTTTCTCAAACCGGTCAAGGTAAAATTAGTAAAATAATTTTAAACAATGGTGAGGTTCAATCTCAAGAAGTTATTTGGAGTGGACTTAAAAACCCACATGGACTTGCACTTGATCCAGAAGATCCAAATATACTTTATATCGCTGAGGAAACAAAAATATCAAAAGTTTCAATCTACCCTACTATAGGAAAATTTGAAAAAATTATTGATTTACCAAAGGGTGGTAGACATTTTACTCGTACATTAGGTTTTGGTCCTGATAAAAGACTTTATGTTTCAATAGGTTCAACATGCGATACATGCAATGAACCTGATCCACGTAATGCTTCTATTTATTCGTTAAATAAAGATGGAAGTGATTTCAAACAACTAGCAAAAGGACTCAGAAATAGTGTTTTCTTTATTTGGGATAAAAATGATGGAAAAATTTGGGCAACAGAAATGGGACATGATTATCTTGGCGATAATACCCCACCAGATGAGATAAATACATTTGATATAAAAAGTCCAATAGTTTTAAATTATGGATGGCCTGTTTGTTATGGAAATAATATTCATGATACAAATTTTGATAAAAATACTTATATAAGAAATCCATGTATGATGCCTTTTGAAATTCCAAGTTATTTCGACATTCAAGCTCACTCTGCTCCGCTAGGTCTTGATTTCGTACCAGATAATTATTCTTCTTGGCCTAAAGAATATCAACATAGTCTTATTGTAGCTTTTCATGGTTCATGGAATAGAACTGTTCCTACTGGATATAAAGTGGTGAGATTTATTTTAGATGATAAAGAAAAAATATTAAAACAGGAAGATTTTATTACGGGGTGGCTTACACCTAATGGTGCTATTGGACGACCAGTAGATATTGTTTTCAATAACAATGCACTTTATATAACAGATGATAAGGCTGGAACAATTTATAAAGTAGTTTACACCAAATAATAACCTTGTTATAAAATACTTCAGTGGTATAATTTATTTATTATTAGAAATTAAGTAGTTTTATTAGTATGAAAACATCAACAATAATGTATTTATTAATTGTTATCGTGATCATCTTAGGAGCTTGGTATCTATTATCTTCAACAGGACAACCTGTAGTTACTCAACCAGTAGTTCAACCTACTGAACAACAGCCAGTAGTATCTTCTACTAGTGTTGGTATAAATGGTTCTGCTAATCAAACAAATACAGGAGAACAAAATGTCTCACCTGTTATAAAAGTCTCGTCTGACACAAAACTTGGTAAGTATTTAGTCGCATCAAATGATATGACTTTATATACGTTTGCTAAAGATACAACTAATACAAGTAATTGTTTTGGTGCATGCTCTGCTATTTGGCCTCAATATTCACCAACAACCAATGAACCACTTGTTACTACTGGTGACATAAATGGTCAACTTTCAACCATTACTAGAACTGATGGTTCTCTTCAGTTAACATACAAAGGATTACCTCTATATTTCTTTAAAAATGATACTAAACCAGGAGATGTATTAGGTCAAAATTTCAATAAATTATGGTTTGTTGTTAAACCATAATAATATTCATAAAATAAAAAGCTCTTGAAAATCAAGAGCTTTTTATTTTATAATCTTATTTTATTTTTATTTAATTAAGAAAAATAGATAAATAGCACCTAAAACAACTGGGACCCATACGGGCCATAAAAGAATTACAAGCATATTAAAATCATCTTTTTCTTCTTGTTCTAAATCCATTTTTATAAAAAATAAAATTCCCCAAAAGGGAAATTATAAAATCTTATTTCTTTTTTAATATTTTTATTATATCAAAAGATTTTATTTTTTAAACCTAGTTATAAAGTAAAAACTCTGGTGTAATTATTCCTTAATATTTTTAATGTTATAATCATATTATGTATTTTGTATATATACTTGAGTGTTCTGATAGGAGCCTTTATGCAGGTTCTACTAATAACATAGAGAAAAGACTACACCAACACAATAATTTAAAAAGTGGGGCTCATTATACAAAGATAAGAAGACCAGTTACTTTAAAATATTTTGAAAGTTTTCTTACATTTAATGAGGCTAGAAAACGTGAATGTGAAATCAAAAAATTAAAAAGAGAACAAAAAATAGAGCTAATAAATAATAATCCTATAAATCCTAATTAATTTCTATATCAACATATGCAATTTGAGGGAATTTTTCTGTTATTTTTTTCTCTATTTCATCTATATGACTACCAACTAATCTAGGAATGCGATCAGTCATTTTAAACATTAATTTTGTAAACTCTCTAAAATCGTTTTTTATAATATCAAATTCTTCTTTTAAATCCCCTGCTTCATAAATTTCTTCATATAATGGTGAGCCATTCCATTCAACTGTGGTATAAATTCTATATTTATTTATGTCTACAGCGACAGATTTAAATTCTGAAATATTTTCAACACAAGGATCTTCTAATAGAAATTCTATTATTTCTTCTTTAACTTCCTCATCTAAAGATTTACCAATAATATATTGATGATTTTTTGTGATAAGAAGAATAGCTAAAACACCAAGGATAAGACCAACTATTATTCCACCAACAGAGTCATAAATATTATTACCCGTAAAATGCATTAAAAATTGAGCAATCAAAGCAACAATAACTCCAAGAACAGCAGCTCCATCTTCATAGACAACAGCGAGAGTTACTGGGTCGGCATTGGCAAAAATTTTCTTTGAAAATTTTTCTTTACCTTTTAATTCTTTAAGAGCAATCAATAGAGTAATGCCCTCAATAATAAAAGCCAGCAATAAAATAAAGATAATTAATATATTATAATCATGAATATTACTACTATTATGATGCATTAAAGAATCTATTGAATGATAAACAGTAACACCAGCACCAATAAAAAGAATTCCACAAGCTGATATTAAAGACCAAAAAAATCTTTCAATTCCATAACCATAACCACGGGAATCATCAGCTGGTTTTTTTGATCTTTTTAATCCAATTAATAGAAGGGATTGATTGAGTGTATCAGCAAAACTGTGTACACTTTCAGCAAACATACTGGCTGAACCAGAAAAAATTGCAACTATTATTTTCATAAAAGTAACAATAATATTACCAAAAAATGCAGCAATTACTGATTTATTTCCTTGAGCTTTATGAGACATAGGTCTGATTATATCATACTATATTAAATATTTAATCTAGTATGATATAATCAATGTATGGAAACATCTTCAGTAGAAAAAAAGTTTTTGTATGCATTATTAGTAATAGTTATATTAATAACCTTAGCTATTTTTTATCCCTTTTTAACTGTATTTATTCTTGCAGGAGCATTTGCAGTTATTCTTAATCCTGTTTGTTTATGGATTACAAAACATATAACAAGAAATAATCAAACTATAGCTTCTATTATAACTATAATTCTTTTCCTTGTCTTATTGTGTGTCCCATTATTTTTTGCAGGAACAGTTATTTTTAATCAAGCACAAAATACGTATTATTCTGTTGTAGGAAGTAGTGATACAGGAACATTTATACAAACAATAGACACTTCAATAAATAAAATAATGCCAGCTGGTTTTACCTTTAATACTCAAGAAAAAATAACACAATTATTTTCATTCCTTGCAAATAATATTACAGGATTATTTACTTACACATTAAACACAATCTTTATGTTAGTCCTTACTGTATTTACTATTTTTTATTTATTAAAAAATGGTAAAGAATGGGAGGAAGGATTAATTAAACTAACTCCTCTTTCAAAAAAGAATGTTGAAGAAATTATTACAAGTCTAAAAAATTCTATAAATAGAGTATTAAAGGGAACATTCTTTATAGCCATAATTCAAGGATTTCTTTCTTGGATTGGATTTATGATTTTTGGAGTTCCAAATGCTGCCTTATGGGGAGTTGTATCTGCTCTTGCCTCATTTATTCCTAATATTGGTACTTCTATTGTCTTAACTCCCGCAATATTATTCTTATATTTTACAGGTATGCAATTGCAAGCGTTTGGTCTTCTTTTGTGGTCATTCTTTTTAGTAGGAATGATAGATAATATTTTAGCACCATACCTTATATCAAAAAATTCAGAAATATCACCCATGTTTATTATGTTTGGAATATTAGGTGGAATTTCATTAATGGGAGCAGTTGGTTTACTTGTAGGTCCTATTGTTATAAGTTTGCTTTATAGTTTAGTTTCTATTTATAAAAAAGAAACTAAACTTAATTAAATAGAAATTCCTGCTACATATCCTGTAGTCCAACATATTTGAAGACTATATCCTCCTGAATTTCTATTTATATGTAGTAAATCACCTGTAACATATAAATTATCAATCAATTTTGATTGCATGGTTTTTGTATTTATTTCTTTTAAAGAAACTCCTCCGTCAACAACAACAGATCTTTCATACCCCATCAAACTCTCAATAGATAAAGGAAGGGATTTTAATAAATCAACTATTTTTCTTCGGTCTTCACGCTTAATGCTGTGAACTTTTGTATCTAAATCTATAAAATCTATTATTTTAACAAAAGATAAAGCCATGCCTTCTGGGGTAATTTCTTTTATTATAGTTTTTAACATCTTATTTTTATTTAAATCAAAAACTTTTATAACTCTATTTTCTAAATCTCCAATAGTTGTATCTGGATACATATCAATAGAAGCTGTTACTTCCCCATTATCTAATAAAGCTTTTATATTTTTAGAGCTATTTAAAATAAGAGGTCCAGATAAACCAAAATGTGTAAATAATATTTTCCCTGTTTTTGAAAATTGTTTCTTGCCATTTAAGAAGAAAGTTATTTTCATAAAAGATAATGATACTCCTGCCAAATCTTTTACCCAATCTTCACGAACAGCGATAGGTACAACATCAGGAGTAGGACCAACAACACTATGACCCAAATCTTCCAAGAATTTGAAACCATCACCTGTTGAACCAGTTTCTGGATGAGACATACCTCCAGTAGCTAAAACAAAAGACTTACCAAATAATTCTCCAGCATTTGTAGTGATGCTTATAATTTTACCAGATTTTTTGTTTATCTTTTTTACAATGCAATTTGTTTTAATTTCAACTTTATTTTTAACTAATTCTTTATGAAGTACATTATATACATCGATAGCTCTCTCTGTAACAGGAAAAACGCGATTACGAGCTTGAACAACAAGAGGTAAACCGCGAGACTCAAAATATTCAAAAGTATTTTTAACTCCAAATATTGAAAAGGTAGAATAAAGATATGGAGCTCCTTCTCCATATATTTTCATGAACTTATGAATATCTGGTTCATTATTTGTTATATTACACCGTCCACCACCTGTAATTTTTAGTTTCTCTCCAAGAAATTTATTCTTTTCTAAAATAAGTACAGATTTTGATCGTGCTCCAGCAACAGCAGCAGCCATCATTCCTGATGCTCCACCTCCAATTATTATCACATCCCAAATTTTATTCTGCTTATTGTTATTGTTGTGCATTTAAAATTTTTACTAGTGCCAATTCAAGAGGAAGTTCACTTATTACAGAATTGCGAAGATCTTGATATGAATCAAGAAGAATAGATAGTGTTGAGGAAGAAATATATTCAGGTTTTGAAGAAATAAGTTTTGTGATATAAGTCATTTCTCTTTCTCCAAGCAACCCTTCTATGTATTTTCTTGATAATGGTGCATAACGAAGCATTAAAGCATAACGTAAACGGGCTAGAATCATTTTTAAATAAATTGCCATATCAATATTTTGAGAACTGGCTTTTCTTATACACTCGTAACCTTTCTCTATATCTTTATTTGCAATTGCATCTAAAAATCCATCAACAAGAATAGTATTTGGAGCACCTGTTACTTCCTCTATTTCGGAAAGACTTATTTTTTTATCTTTTGAAAATGAGATGATTTTTTGTAATGTTCCTAATGCATCTCTAAAAGCACCGTCAGCAAGTAGTGCTATTAATTCTGCACCACCAACTTCTAATTGATACCCTTCTTTTTTAGCTACGTTTGTAACAACAGCAGAAAGAATAGCATCTGTTGGTTTTTTGAAAATAAAACTCTGACAACGAGAAACTATTGTTTCTGGAATCTTTTCTATTTCAGTTGTAGCTAAAATAAAAATAACATGTGCTGGTGGTTCCTCTATTGTTTTCAAAAGTGCATTCCATGCATCTTTTGTAAACATATGAACTTCATCCAAAATATAAACTTTATACTTAGAATCAAATGGCATTGTCATTACATTTTCTTTTATATTTCGAACATCATCTATCCCTCGATTTGAAGCGGCATCCATTTCATAAATATCATTTGGAGATGTTCCAAGTTCAGATGCAATAATACGAGCTATGGTCGTTTTACCTGTACCACGAGGACCACAGAGTAAATAGGCATGTGCCACTTTACCAGCCTCTAGAGCCCCAGAAATAGCTTTTACAATATGATCCTGCCCAATAACCTCATCAAAGTGTTCTGGGCGGTATTTTCTATATAATGCAATATTAGAATCTATATGATCTTTCATGATTATAAGTATAACAAAATATAAAGATTTAATAAAATTGACAATAATGTTTATAAAATATATAAATAAATTAAATCTTAAAACTAAATAAAATATGAAGGGAGTAGGACATTTTTTCCATGACATAGAATTTGATGGGAAAATAGAAAACGAAGAAGTTCTTAATCTTAAAAAAGAACTAAGAGATCTTGAAGATGAGATTAGAAGAAAATCAAATCGTATTAGAGAAATACAAAATGATTGCGATCATACATTTCATTTTGTAGCACAAGGAATGCATGAAGATTATTATTGTTGTCCAAAATGTGGAAAAGAAGCAGAAAACTAAAAATTAAAATGGTTGTGAATATTTAATATTCACAACCATTTTTTTATTTATTATTAAGAAATTCTTTAATTATGATTTCTACTTCTTTAGATGATTTTGTATCCATTAATTTAACACGCAATTCCTTGGCACCATCGAATCCATTTACATAGGCCTTATAATGCTTTTTCATAACTGCAAAATTTTTGTGTTTACCCAAAATCTTTTCAAAAAGTTTTGTGTGTTCAACTAGAACTTTTAATTTTTCTTTTGTGGTCGGAGTTTTTTCAGAAAACAACCATGGATTACCAAATATTGCTCGGCCAATCATAATACCGTCACAACCTGTTTCTTTTGCAAGTTTTCTCCCCTGTTCTAAGCTCTCAACATCTCCATTACCAATTATTTTTGTTTTCAATCCCATCTTATTTCTAATATCAACAACTTCTTTTACATGTTCCCATCTAGCAGGAACTAATGACATTTCTTTACGAGTACGAGCGTGAATAGTTAAAGCTTCTATATTTTGTGAAAGCAAAAATGGAATCCACTCGTTTATCTGATTCTTGTTGTATCCAATACGAGTTTTTACAGAAACTGGAATATTTTTTTTTGCATCTTTTATTCCATCTTTTGCTGCTTTAATAATCTCTCCTGAAACTTTCATATTTTTCATCATTGCAGCACCTGCACCTTGTTTTTCTATTGATTTATCAGGACATCCCATATTTATATCTATTCCATCAAATCCCATTTTGGCAACAAGAAATGCTGCCTCACGCATTTTATCTGGATGTGCAGAAAATAGTTGCGCAACTATTGGACGTTCAGCTTCTGTGTATATCAAATTATTTTTCAATACTTCTCTACCAACACTAGCAAGTCCATCTGCAGAAACAAACTCTGTCCATAAAATATCAGGCTTACCATATTTACAAATAATACGACGAAAAGCAGCATCGGTGACATCTGCCATAGGTGCTAAGCAAAAAAACGGTTTAGGTAATTTTTTCCAGAAATTAAACATTTTTATTGAAAATAAATTTCAGGTGTCAGGTACAACTGCCTGCTTGCAGGTACCCGATACATGAAATTTTTTATTGAAACTTATATATAACCTTATTTGTAAAGCTTAGGTCTATATATTGAAGCTTAGTATACTTGGAATTGATTTCATCAGCAAATTCACTTTTATTCATAGCGGCAACTAAATTGCTTAATATAATATCTAAATCATTTTCATTTTTAAAAA
>Ga0302288_1000848_pt1 | contig 22002 bp, 17 predicted proteins | sample III_Fen_N1_1_FD_194549 | JGI IMG/M metagenome (GOLD analysis project Ga0302288, IMG submission 194549) | Peat permafrost microbial communities from Stordalen Mire near Abisko, Sweden - III_Fen_N1_1 | ecosystem: Environmental > Terrestrial > Soil > Wetlands > Permafrost | place: Sweden: Abisko...
CTTCAAACAGTTTTTCAATTTCCAGATCTCCTCGAAATCAACTAACACCTCACCAAACCGAATCATTTTTTTCCTGCAATTCGTTTTTTATAATAGAAAGCATTGGTATAATTCCGCTAATATTCCGGGCTGCTGTATTGGTTTAGTATTGGTTTGTAATTGGTTTGGATATATATATCACTTATATATCATTATACAATCATTTATATATCATAATAAAGTCACTTCTCTTATAAGAGAAGTGAATCCTAAATGAGATTTATATGATTATAGTATCAGATTTAATCGTTATAGAATTCCAAACCAAAAGTAAGCCAAAATTGTACCAATAAAGCTTGCCGTATAATTGCCGGAGGTTCGACAGATGATTTTATATCTATTTTGCAAATCCCTTTAGGTCGCTTGTGATCAAAACGTGGCAGAATTTTTCAGGAATGAGAAGCGAGGAATGAGGAATGAGTTAGGAATAAGAAGTAAGAGGTAAGAAGTTAGGAGTAAAAGTGTAATCCGGAAGTGAAGCCCTCACTACTTGTTCAAGAACTTATTGAGGGTTTCACCATGGTAAAGAATCAAATAAAATTTACTTCGGGTTTAAGAGTAATTCCAAATTTTTCTTTTACAGACAGTTGTATCTGATTTGCCAGAAAAACAATTTCTACACCGGTAGCACCTCCAAGATTCACCAGTACCAAAGCCTGTTTATCATGTACTCCCGCATTTCCGATATGTTTTCCTTTCCATCCGCACTGATCAATCAACCAGGCAGCAGGGATCTTTTCATTTTGTTCCGAATCAAAATAATGAGGCATTTGAGGATAGAGATTTTGTAAGGAATGAAAGTGATCTTTTGATATGATCGGGTTCATAAAGAAACTTCCGGCGTTGCCCGTTACTCCAGGATCAGGTAATTTACTTTCTCTGATTTGAATAATGGTTTTACGGATATTCTGTAAATTGATGACTCCTGTCTTTAAAACCTCTTCTTCCAAATGCTGATAATGTAATCTGAAAACGGGTTTCTTTTCAAGTCGGAAAACAATAGATGTAATGAAATATTTGCCTTTCAATTCATTTTTAAAAACACTGTCGCGATAACCGTACAGGCATTCATCGTTACTGAAAGTTCTGATACCTGCAGTTTCTGCATCTACTGTGTTTACTTCCATGATGACTTCCTGCACTTCAACGCCATACGCACCTATATTCTGAACAGCTGATGCTCCTGCTTCGCCCGGAATTAAAGAAAGATTCTCTACTCCTCCCCAACCATTTTCAACACAATATCCTACATAATCATCCCAGTTTACACCCGAGCCTACTTCCACAAAAACGTTATTTTCATCTTCACGTACTTTTGTAATGGATTTGATTTTTGAATGAAGTATTACACCCTTATAATCAGACAGAAATAATAAATTACTTCCACTACCAATATGAAGAGTACTGTTTCCTTTCACAATTTCCGATCTTAATACCGCCTGTAAATCTGAAGCAGAATCATATTCTATAAAAAAGTCGGCGTCGACATTAATACCAAAAGTATTGTAAGGAAGCAATGATATATGCTGGTTTATTTCCATTTATTTTAAATTTTGAACAACTGATTCTAATTTCAACTCAAGTTCATCGGGATGAAACCAAAGAATTTCCTTATCCCTGTTAAACCAGGTCATTTGACGTTTCGCATACCGGCGGGTGTCCTGTTTTATCATGTTTACAGCAAAATCGAGAGTAATCTTCCCATCCATATACTCATAAAGTTCTTTATACCCGACCGTATTGAGAGTGTTTAATTTTTTAAACTCATAAAACTTTTCAGCTTCCTGTAATAACCCTTCAACCATCATTTCATCCACACGCGCATTGATCCGGTCATACAATTCGGGACGGGGTCGGTTCAATCCGATTTTCACGATATTGAAATTACGCAATTTTCGTTGTCCTGTCCGCAAATTGGTATAAGGACCACCTGTCATACTGCAAATTTCCAACGCATGAATAATTCGTTTTGGATTTTTAATGTCAACGATTGAATAATGTTCGGGATCCAGTCTTTTTAATTCATTTTGAATAAATTCCAAACCTGAATCAGCATATTGCTTTTGCCAAAAAGTACGTGTTTCGGGATCAATATTCGGAATGTCATCCATTCCATTGCAAATGGCATCAATATACATCATGGATCCGCCCACCAACATGACAACATTATGTTTTTCGAATAATTCGTCCAACAGCAGAATGGCATCATTTTCATATTGTCCTGCATTGTATTCATCATATATCGAATGGGTGCCTATAAAATAGTGTTTAACCCGCTTCAGTTGCTCTTCGGAGGGTGCAGCCGTACCAATCTTCAATTCGCGGTAAAACTGTCTTGAATCGGACGATACGACAGGACAACCTAATTGTTCGGCCAAACGCAGGCTTATATTGGTCTTTCCAACTCCGGTAGGACCCAGAATGACAAGTAAAGTCGGTCTTTTAAGCTGACAATTGATATCAGGAGGTTCAAAATCTGAATTATTCATTTAGTAAGATCGGGATATGTGAGTAATTAATAATGAAAAATTAATAATTAATAATTGCCAGAATGCTGAAATTTAAGTTTTTGCAGATTAAGAAACAGATCGTTTAACTATCTATAAATCCATCTATACCGTTTTTCAAAATGAAAAAGACAGAAAATAAGTGTTACTTTCTGTCTTTTATGAGTTTATAGGTTGGTATTTAGAATTTTGGATCTTCAGAAAAAAGGCTGCTATCATCAAAATTCATTTCTCCGAATCCTTCCTGATCTAATTCTTCCGGTTCATAATCTTCGTCTCCATAGAAATTTTCATCAACAGTTGTTTTGGGGGCTACTGTAATACTATCATCTTCAATGGACTGGATAGGTGGATTTCCTTCGGAAGAAGTACAAACAGGCTTTTCCAGATCTTGTCTGGGGATAATTTCAGTCAGAACTATAAAAAATACCCTGTCGGAAATCATATCAAACACAAAAAGCAGTTTTTGATTTTCATCAACCAACAAGTCTTCGAGTGTTGTATCCTCCATTACTAAATTGTCATACTCAGAACTTGACTCCATTTCAACTAAGGTCACTTCTTGTCCTTTTTCCCAATTATCCGAACAGATAAAGAAAGTTGTCATCAAATTTTTCTCATAACTCACCGAATCGAGTATTGCATTGTGCAAATCAATAAATTTTGCTTCGGAATCAATTTTGATCACGCGTACAAAATTATCTACTTCATCGGACAGTATCGTGAATTTATATACCATGTTTTTTGTTTTTTATTTCGGTGGTAAAAATACAAAATTATTTTAGATTACATATAATTTAGAGGAAGATATTTTGCAAAAAAAGCTGCTAATTTAAATAGCAGCTTTTTTTATCATTGTAGTATAAACAAATGTTTTACAGTCATTTAGACTTCTTATCTTTTGAGTTTTTCTTCAATTTCACGTACACTCAGTCTGAAATTTTTATCACAATCCATTAAATCGTTTACAATTTTACATGCATGAAGTACAGTGGCATGGTCACGTTGTCCGATTGTATTTCCAATAGAAGCGAGTGAACTTTTAGTCAGTTGTTTAGATAAATACATAGCAATCTGCCTTGCCTGAACGACTTCGCGTTTACGGCTTTTTGTAGAGATTGCGTCAATAGATAAAGAGAAATATTCGCAGACTACATCACGAATCTTTTCAACTGTATTGACTCTTTTTGTAATATTTACTATCCTGCTAATTACCTTTTCGGCCAATGTTACATCAATTGGCAAATTGGCAAGTGTTGAATGAGCCATCAGTGAAACCAACACCCCTTCCAGATCACGAACATTATCTACTACATGTTCGGCTATAAAATCGACAACCTCATTGTCGATTTCCAATCCATCCCTGTATATTTTACTTTGAAGTATTGATTTTCGCAAATCGAAATCAGGTTTTTCTATTTCAGCAGACAAACCCCATTTGAAACGGGTAAGCAATCTCTGTTCAAGCCCAACCATGACTATAGGCGACCTATCGGAAGTTAATATCAATTGTTTGCCGGTTTGATGAAGATGATTGAAAATATGGAAAAATGTATTCTGAGTTCCGGTTTTCCCTGCAAATTCCTGAATATCATCCACGATTAAAACTTCTATAGTCTGGTAAAAATTCAAAAAGTCATTTACTGTATTACTTCTGACAGCATCGGTATATTGAATTTGAAATGTATTGGCCGACACATACAACACCCGTTTTTCGGGATGCAATTGTTTTGTCATTACTCCAATAGCATTGGCTAAATGGGTCTTTCCAACCCCTGATTGTCCATAAACAAAAAGCGGATTAAATATATTTTTACCGGGGTCATTACCGATACTCATTCCAGCCGTACGAGCCAATTTATTACTATTCCCTTCGATCAGGTTATTAAAATTATAAGCAGGATTTAATTGTGGATCAATTTCGGGTAACTGTGGTTTATGATATGGGTTAACATATGCCGAATTATTTATCAGTGACTTTGGTTTCTGTTGCTCTCCCGCACTTGGAATCTGAGTACCTGTACCACTCGATTTATCAATCATTACACGGTATTCAAGCCTTGTTCCGACTCCAACTTCACGATAGAGTGTCATCCGTAACAAATCGATGTATTTTTCTTCAATGTATTCTACAAAAAACTGACTTGGGACCTGAAGTACAAATATATTATTTTCGTATTTGAGTGCAACAAGAGGTACAAACCATGTATTGAAAGATACTTCGCTGATATTGTCTTTGATAACGCTTAAGCAGCGACTCCATAATTGAGTGTGATTATTTAACATCTTTGTTTAGTTCAAAAAAAAATTATTCATCAAGTTATACAAACAAAAAAATACTACACAAAAAAAACTATTTATTTCAGGCTATTTTCACCACTACAAAATTCTAAAACTTTTCCGATATAAAAAAATCATATTTTTTTTGGTATATCATCCAATCTATCATCTTTATTAATATCAGAACTTTATGCAACATGTCTGATTCACAAAAAGTTAATTGTAACATTTTTGTAATATCATTGATTGTAAAGACATTGACAAATTGAAAGTTAAAACCTCAAAAAGGGTGAAGAAAAAGCCGAAACTCTTGTTAACAAAAGGTTTCGGCTGTGAAAATTCTAAAACAGATTTTTTTTTAGTAAAATCGTTATTTAGAACTGTCGTAAATAAGGAGTCTATTTTGTTTTGCTTCCGAAAAGCGAGAAATGCACATAACGTTTAGGGTTTTTCTGTAAATCAATCAGTAATTTATCAGCATTTGCAGCCGTATTTGATAAATTTATATACAGGTCTTTGTCATTTAAAAGCGATCCGATTGTCCCTTCGGAACTATTCATTTTTTGAGAAATTAAATTCAGATTTGCAATGGTATGATCAATACTGGCAAAAGTTGATTGATAATCGATTTTTTTCAGGTTCCCGCTAATTTGTTTGAAATCGGTTGTGAGACCATTTACGTTGCTTAGAATATGAGGAACATCCGAGTTCATCATTTTCTTCAACTGGGATGAGCTTACAGCTAAATCAGATGTGGTATGTTCAATGGAGACGAGACTTTTTGTTAGATTTTTATTCTCAACTAAAGTTCGTACCGAACGGATCAGAGAATCAGCCTGTGTTGAAATACTTTCAATTTTGGGCACCAGGTCTCCTGAAATTTTAGCCATTAATCCTGCACCAATTCGGGTTTGAATGGTGTCACCCGGCTGATGCATTGTTTGCGATAGAATTACAGGCTCATAGACCAGCTGTATGGCTTTACCGCCCATAATACCCTCATCATACAATTCGATTTTTGTATCAGGAGGTAACTTTATATCTTTGGATACAGATATTTTAATCACAAACGATTCCTTTTTTGAAAAATCATACTTGATTTGTTCTACCTGACCAACTTTAAAACCTTTTACATAAACAGGGGATGAAGCCACTAAACCGCCTATATTTTCATAACGACCGTAGTAATAGCTTTTGGATGAGAATATATCTATTCCTTTCAGATAATTTAATCCAAAATATAATACAAATATGGCAACAACGACCATAATTCCCACTTTCACTTCCCGAGTAAAATATTTTTTTTTCATTCTGTTTTGTTTATTGATTAGTTGTTATTTTAGTAAAAAAATAGATAACGAATTACTTGATTAATTTTAAAGCTTCTCTGACAGGTATTTTTTTATCTCCGACAAATGCAATGATAAATGCATTTGGAAATTTACGGATAATTTCTTTTCTGATTTTTACAATCTTCGAATAATCTGAATCCAGACCCACAGTATATTTATTTAATCCGTTTTCCTCAAAGTATTCAGTATCTTTTACCCCTTTAAATTCACCTGTTTTTGGTTTCGTATTTTTGGTAGAAACAAAAAGCTGTACTTTGAACACTGGAGTTTGTGATAATTGTTTCGGAGTTAAGACAGGTGTTTTATTCTTATTCTGTTTTAAAATGGTATCGATATCATGCTTTTGTACAGTAACAACAGGAGTATCAGATTGTTTTACTTCAGGGTCCCTGTCTTTAAGCTTTTGATCAATTTTAGATACTGAAGAAATTTTATGGCCTGATTTTTTATCGTGAGCTCTTTTATAATCGACAAAAGCATTAAATACTGCTGTCGCCAGTTCTTTCTGTCCTCTTTCGGAAGTTAAATACCGTTCTTCAGGCGGATTTGTAATAAAACCAAGCTCAACTAAAACACTCGGACAGGCTGAACGGTGTAATACCCAAAAGCCTGCCTGACGAACACCTCTGTCTGTCCGTTGACAATTGACGAATTGTTTTTGAATAATGGATGAAAATTCAACGCTTCGGTCAATATATTTATCCTGCATAAACTCGAACATAATATAGGAGTCTATTGATTTCGGATCAAAACCTTTGTACTTTGTACGATAATCTTCCTCCAGAAGGATTACAGAGTTTTCACGCATAGCGACATCCAGATTAGCTTTCGTTTTTGCCAGACCCAGTGTAAATGTTTCTGCACCATAAGCAGCCGGACTGAGTGATGCATTCGTATGAATACAAATAAACAAATCGGCATGATGGTCGTTTACCACATCGGCACGTTCCTGTAAAGTGAGATATTTATCCGTTTTACGAGTGTACACTACTTTGACATCTTTGAATTTTTGTTCTATTATGGAGCCTAAATCCAATACAACAGCCAGATTAATGTCTTTTTCACGTGAACCTGAACTCATCGCTCCCGGATCATGGCCACCATGACCTGCATCCAAAACAACAGTAAACCTTGCATCCTGCGCTTTTACCGGAGTAAAGAGAAACAAACCTGCCAGAATTATATAGTAGTGTGAAACAAGTAAATGCTTTTTTAAAATTTTCATAAAAAATCAGTTAAATGAGAAGGAAACAGATCTTTATTCTTGTGCAAAAGTAATGTAATTATCCTGTTCATGTAGCGATGTGAAGCAGTAAATTTTCAAATTAATCATAAAAAAAGGATATATGTAAAAGAGACTACTATTTTTTCACTAAATTTGCGTCCTAATTTAGAAACCCTTATTCTACCGGATGCAAATCTGTAACCGTTTATATTTCAGCAAAGCACGTCTGTGCTTGTTTTTTATTATATGGTTAGCTTTTCCCTTATCGGGTTTCAGCCAAGGGAAAACTATATCCAAAACTGACAGAATAAAAACCCATGTTTCTGACACTACAAAACTTTCAAATGATTCCATTTCAGATGATTCCGATTCGATAAAATCAATTAAAAAACCGAAATCGAATCAAATTGATGCCGAAATAGTTTACAGCGCTCAGGATTCAATTATTTTTTTAGGGAACGGAACCGGCTTTCTTCACGGCAAAAGCAATATCAAATATAAGAATATTGAACTGAAAGCCGAATTTATTCGTGTCAAAATGGATAGCAGTATAATTTTTGCCCGTGGAAGAACCGACAGTATTGGAAAGAAAATAGGAGAACCGGTCTTTACTGAAGGAAAAACGGAATATGCCTCAAGAGAACTCACCTATAATTTAAAAACGAAAAAAGGATATATCCGCCAGGCTGTCACAAAGCAGGGCGAAGGTTATGTGTTAAGCGATAAAACCAAGAAAACAAGTGATGACATATTATGCATGACCAATGGGAAATATACTACCTGCGATAATCATGAACATCCTGATTTTTATCTTGATCTTACCCGTGGGAAGGTAAAGCCCGGGAAATATATAGTGACGGGCCCTGCTTATCTGGTCATTGAAGACGTACCTTTACCTATTGCCATTCCATTTGGATTTTTCCCTTTTACCGATAAGTATTCTTCCGGTATTGAGATGCCCAGCTATGTCGATGACTATTCAAGGGGATTTGGCTTGATAAATGGTGGATATTATTTTGCAGTCAATGATTATATGGATCTGGAACTAAAAGGAGACATTTATACAAAAGGCACCTGGTCAATGAATGCTGCGTCGAGATATATAAAAAGATATAAATATTCAGGGAGTTTTAGTTTCAGTTACAGGGATGATGTGATCAGTGAAAAAGGATTGCCTGATTATCAAAGTAACACAAACCTTAGTTTTGTCTGGTCACATTCGCAGGATGCAAAAGCAAATCCGTTTTTCAATTTTTCATCAAGTGTAAACTTTGCAACAAGCGGCTATAACAAAAGCAATATCAACAGTTATTATAACGGTGCTTTAAACTCTGAGAATACCAAAGGTTCGAGTGTTTCATTTACACAACGGTTCCCTGACAGTCCGTTCAACCTGTCGGGAAGTATGCTTATAAACCAACGGACACGGGATTCTACTATTAGTTTGACTTTACCGAATATCAGTATTTCTATGAGTAGGATTTATCCTTTTAAAAGGAAAAATCCCGTTGGAAAAGAACGTTGGTACGAAAAAATTTCTATGTCTTATTCAGGTTCTTTACAAAATACTATCGAGACAAAAGAAAGTAAGTTATTGCATTCATCATTTTCCAAAGACTGGAGAAACGGGATGCAACATAATATTCCTATCAGTGCAACATTCAACTTATTAAAATATATAAGTATTTCTCCAAATTTCACGTATAATGAGAGTTGGAATCTTAAGTCAGTAAATAAGTCGTGGGACAATACCACAAACACAGTAAAAACAGATACTATAAACGGTTTTCACAGGGTTTTTGATTTTAACATGGGAGTTTCAGCCTCTACTAAAATATATGGGTTCTTTACACCTATTCGTTCACTGTTCGGAGATAAAGTGAATCAAATCCGCCATGTAATGACTCCTTCCATCAGTTTCAGTTACCGGCCTGATTTCGGTGATCCTGTCTGGGGTTATTATGGTTCCTATACACAGACTCTGCCGGATATTACGAATCCGTTGATTAAACATGATCAGGTGATACAATATTCCCACTTTGAAAATAGTTTATATTCCACACCAGGAGCAGGAAAATCAGGAGTAATTAACTTCTCCTTGGGAAATAATGTCGAAATGAAAGTCAGGGATGATAAAGATACCACCGGTATAAAGCCCTTCAAAAATATCAGCTTAATTGATGCCCTGACTCTTAGTGGCGGATATAACATGGCTGTTGATACAATGCAATGGCAGATCTTCAGTGCAGGTTTGCGATTAAAATTAGGGAAAAGCTACACATTAAGTCTGAATGGTTCTTTTGATCCGTATATGTATAGTTTTAATAATGTCGGGCAATTTGTTAGAGTAAACAAACTCCGGTGGGAACATGGTGAGTTTCCGAAATTCCTGGGTACCAGTACATCGTATAGTTACACTTTTAACAATGACACTTTCAAAAAGAAAAAGTCCAAAAAAGAGGATCCAACAAATAATTCAGAGCAGAAGCTTCCTACAAAAAATGATGATAAGACAAAATCTGATAAAGACAAGGACAAAAAAGACGTTGAGAAAGATGCCGACGGGTATCAGAAAGTAGCGATTCCATGGAGCTTAAGTATAAACTACTCAGTACAATACGGAAACACGTCAGCGATTGACACGCTTCGAAGGGAATACAAAATGGCTTTCACCCATAATTTAAGTCTTTCAGGGAACATTTCACTGACAACAAACTGGAAAATAAGTGCAAGTACATCATATGACTTTACAGCAAAACAATTTACCTATACCAATGTAAATATCATCCGTAATTTACACTGCTGGACTATGACAGGAAGTATGGTTCCTTTTGGTCCTTATAAGTCCTACACCTTCAGGATCGGAGTGAATGCAAGTATGCTTCAGGATTTAAAATATACCAAACAAAGTGGGTATGGAACGAACAATATTACCTGGTATTGAGTTATTATGGAAATTACCTGTTACAAAACAAAATCATTTGTAATGCAATTCGCAATTTAAACAAAACAAATAAGAGAAAATGAAAATTACAGCAAACAAATCAGTGATGGCCGAATACGAGTTATACGTGGATGGCGAATTAGAAGGAGCACAAGAATTAATGGAAAAAGCCACCGTGCAGGAACCGTTAAAGTTCATTTATGGAGTTGGAATGATGCTCCCTAAATTTGAAGAAAACTTATTCGGGCTTCAGGTTGGCGATACTTTTGATTTCACGATTAACAATGAAGATGCTTACGGAGAGTATGACGACGATAGTGTACTTGACCTTGAACGTTCTATTTTTGAAATTGATGGTAAATTAGACGAAGAAATGATATTCGAAGGAAATGTTGTTCCGTTGATGGATAATGAAGGAAACAGGGTGAATGCACAAGTAGTGACAATAACAGATACACATGTAACCGTTGATTTAAATCACCCATTGGCAGGAGAAAACCTTCACTTTAAGGGAAGTGTACTTGAAGTTCGTGAAGCAACTGAAAAAGAATTAGCTTCATTAAACAGTGGTGGCGGTTGTGGCTGCGGTTGCGGTGAAAGTGGCTGTGGTGATGGTTGTGGTGAAGGAAATTGCAATGATGGTACTTGCGATTGTGGTGAAAAAACCGAAAAAGTAGGTGCCTGCGGTTGCGGTTGTAACTAATGTGTAAATGAATATATTTAATTAGATAGATTGAATAGATAGTAAGGATTTAAATCGCTTACTATCTATTTTTTTTTATCAGTCGGTTGATTGGTTCCGTGTTCCGTGTTCCGTGTTCCGCGTTTCTGGTTGATGATTTGGTTGATCCAGTAAATAGGAAGTCACTTCGTTCAGTTATTGATTAAATGGTGAAACACTCCGGTTTCAAACAAATAGTAAATGGTAAATGAATATATGGTAAATGTTGTTGGTTTTAATGATCAAAAAAACAGGAATCATACACTTTTGTTTTAAGAATTCATATTTTCAACTAACTTTGTACTACACTCATCTTTTTTTAAAAATAAGTATTCAAACAATCTACATAAATTCTTGTAATTATGTCAAATACAATAGGTAAATTATTTACCTTCACATCATTTGGGGAGTCGCATGGCAAAGGGATCGGGGGAATAGTGGATGGTTGTCCTCCAGGAATAGAATTTGATGAAGAATTCATTCAAAAGGAACTAAATCGTCGTCGTCCCGGTCAATCGGATATTTCAACGCCGCGAAAAGAGAATGATTCGGTTGAATTTCTTTCCGGAATCTTTGAAGGAAAAACTACAGGCACACCCATAGCTTTTGTCATCTGGAACGAAAACCAACACAGTCAGGACTATGACAAACTGAAAGAAGTGTACCGTCCCTCTCATGCCGATTATACCTATCAGCAAAAATACGGAATCCGAGACCATCGTGGAGGAGGACGCAGTTCGGCACGCGAAACAGCTTCAAGGGTGGTTGCCGGTGCTATTGCGAAACTGGTGCTGAAACAATCAGGTATTGAAATTACCGCCTATACCTCACAGGTGGGACATATTGCCATGCCACAGGATGCCGGGTCAATTGATCTGTCAGCCATTGAAAGCAATATTGTCCGTTGTCCTGATCAGGAAACTGCCGGTAAAATGATTGCTTATATCAAGCAATTGAAAGATGAGGGTGATTCGATAGGCGGAATTATTTCGTGTGTTATTAAAGGTGTACCGGTTGGTCTGGGTGAACCTGTTTTTGATAAATTGCAGGCCCGTTTGGCACAGGCTATGCTAAGCATTAATGCAACCCATGGGTTTGATTATGGTCGTGGTTTTGGAGGCGTCAGCCTGAAAGGTTCCGAAATGAATGATGCATTTGTGAAAGTGGATGATAAAGTGACCACAAAAACAAATAATTCGGGTGGAGTTCAGGGTGGTATCAGCAACGGACAAGACATCTATTTTCGGGTACTGTTTAAACCGGTAGCAACAATTTCCAGGAAACAGGATACGCTGGACATTCATGAAAACGAGGTGGAACTGGAAGCCCGCGGACGTCATGATCCATGTGTTTTACCCCGCGCCGTTCCAATTGTGGAAGCCATGGCTGCGATTACTTTGCTGGATTTATTTCTGATTAAAAGCTAAGGGCGTTCCGTGTTCCGCGTTCCGGGTTCCGCGTTCCGGGTTTTGGTTAAAGATTTGGTTGATTAGTTAATCCCCTAATCAGTACGTCACTATATTCTGTTGGTTTGTTGGATGAATGGATTTATTAAATTTGCTCAACTTATTTAATTAAAATCAACTTAATTAACATAATTAACCAATTATCCAGTACAATGAATCATCAATCCTGAACTCATAACGCGGAACATTGAACGCGGAACGCGGAACACGGAACTAACACATCAACTCAAATGGAAATCACACCCCAACACTGGGCCATTATCATCAATCCTAAGTCGGGTAAAAAGAAATTCCGTCAACAACGAAAATATCTTTTTCTGACACTCAAACATTCAGGAATACTTTTCGATTACAGGGAAACAAAGTTTGTTGGGCATGCTACAAAGATTGCGAAGCTATTTGCCGAAAAAAAATATATGAACTTTTTGGTTCTGGGAGGTGATGGAACAATAAGTGAAGTGATAAATGGCATTTTCAGTGCTGATATTGAACATACCCGTTCAATTAAAATAGCTTTAATTCCAAAAGGGACAGGCAATGACTGGGGACGATTCTGGGGACTTACACGTGATTACAATCATTCAATTGACGTTTTTTTAGAAGGATACACACAATCCATTGACATAGGGAAAGTTGAGTATGAACTGGAAGGCGAAAAACAGACTCATTTCTTTATAAATTCGATAGGTCTTGGATTGGATGCTGCAGTGGTAAACATCACTTGCACACTTAAAAAATATCTGGGTAGTCATTCATTTTTGTACACTATTGCTCTTCTCGGAGCAGTTTTCACCTACCGGGCTCATAGAGTAAAGATTCGGTATAATGAGTTGAATCTGGAAGAAAGCATGTTCACCATGGATATAGGTAACGGTTGTTACAGTGGCGGAGGGATGAAACAAACGCCCAATGCCTTGCCATACGATGGTTTACTGGATGTGATGCTGGTAAAGAAACCGACTTTTTTTGACATTATTGGCGGACTTCGCCGGTTGTTCAATGGTAAACTTCTAGAACACCCCGTTATTGAATCTTTTCAGACTAAAAAACTGATAGTACAATGCCATAAGGATGCATTAATGGAAGCAGATGGTATTATTGTAAATGGTTCATCCCCTTTTACAATCAGCATCATTCCAAATGCAATACAAATGATTGTTCCGGGAAAGGTGTAACAGTAATTATTAATTTTTAATTATTAATTATAAACCTTCCTGCTTCATCTAAAACATTCAACTTCCCTACATCCATCATTTTAAAATCAGTTGGAGTATACCCTTTTATAATTTGATTCCGGACATTCGACAAATAGAAATCAATGATAGAAAATTTAGGTTCAAGGTTTTCCATGATGTTGAAAATCTGAGATGATAGCACTTGAATTCCTGCAAAAGCGAACTTATTGTATCCTGAAATGTCAGTAAAATGAATCGGTTTGGTTTCTCCCGTTTTTTCATTGATCCAACCGCACAAACGATTATCATCATCGAACAACAGATACCTGAACGTATCACGCTTGCTTACGACCAGTGTTGCCAATGAATTCTGAGTAACATGTTCGTTATACAATGCTTTCAAATCAACATTCGACAATATATCCACATTATGAACCAGAAAAGGGTTGCCATCATCGAAAAACCAGGCTGCATTTCGTATTCCACCACCTGTGTCCAGTAACATATCTTGCTCATTCGAAACTTCAATACGGATTTCGAAGCTGTTTTTTTCTTTCAGAAAATCAATAATCTGGGTAGGGAAATGATGAATATTGACAATAATTTCATCGAAACCGGCGGCTTTCAATTTCAGTATCACATGCTCCAGCAAGGGCTTTCCTGCTATCGGAACTAATGCTTTCGGGATGTTATCAGTGAGAGGTCGTAGGCGGGTTCCTAACCCCGCTGCAAAAATCATTGCTTTCATTTTTTAAGAGATATTATTAAGGGATATGAACTTCGTTGATATGATTAAAAAAGATATGACTTACTTGATATTAACTTCGTGGATATGATTAAAAAAGATATGACTTCGTGATATGAACTTCGTGATATGATTTATAAGGATATTATTTCTCTGAATCTTTTTGTGAGTCTTTTTGTGAGTTTTTTTTTGGTTGAGTTGAATTAATTAAATTCGTTTGAGCTTTAATGAAATTATTGAGTTTGAACCCCAACACATTATGCTCTGTGAATAAAGTCTGATAATCATCAACTGTAATTAGTTTTCTTCTTTTTGCTTTCGTCAACCATGTTTTACTTTCATATAATGACCCGCGTGCTATATAATAGAAAACTCTTGAATCTTTATATGTATTTCTTCCAAATCCTTCGCTGATATTTGCACTCACCGAATCGGATGCTCTCACCCACTGTTTACCAATCGTATCTTTTGCAAAATATTCCCATGTTATTACAAAATCCCATACCTTGTCCGATAAGTTCATCGACAAGTTATAAACTTCCAAATCTTCAAGTTTCATAAGTCAATTAATTATAAGGTTAATATTAATGATTTTGATGAAATAATAATAAAAAATAAATAAAAATAAATCAATTCACAGAACAAGCCATATCTAAAAATCATATCACAAAGTCATATTCTAAATCATATCACGAAGTCATATCCTAAATCATATCACGAAGTCATATCCTAAATCATATCACAAAGTCATATCTTGAATCATATCACAAAGTCATATCATGAAATCATATCTTTCCTGCAAAAGCCTGTTCCAGATTTTGTTCTCTATGAATAAGCTGGACCTCCACTCCAAAAGCAGTATTCAGATGTTCTGCCATTTTTTGAGCTGAATACACCGAACGATGTTGTCCACCTGTACATCCAAAGCTGACCATTAGATTATAAAATCCACGGTCCTTATACCTTTTGACTGAAGCATCCACTAATTTAAAGGCATTTTCAAGAAAGGGAATTATTTCACCATCGTCTTCCAGAAAACGGATGACCGAATCATCCAATCCTGTCGAAAAGGCATATCGTTCGTATTTACCCGGGTTATTCACAGCCCTGCAATCGAATACAAAACCGCCGCCATTACCCGAATCATCCTGTGGAATGCCTTTCTTGTACGAGAAGCTATAGACTTTTACAACTAGTGGTTTGCGAACAGACACTTCGCGGAATTGCTTCAGCTCTGTCATTTGTTTCAATATCTGAAGCAAGTAAGGATATTCGGAGAATTCGTTTTGTAAAATGGTGCGTAAGTTATCAAGGGCAAAAGGGATGCTTTGCAGGAAGTGAGGTTTTTTCTCAAAATAGCCCCTGAATCCATAAGCTCCCAGCACCTGCAAAGTCCGGAAAAGCACAAAATGTTTCAGTTGTTCGCGAAAGTCAACTTCATCAACCGGCATAAATTCCTTCAGTGAAGTCAGATAGGTTTGCAACAATTCTTCCCGTAGTTCGGACTTGTACTGTGCTTTTGCCTGCCAGAGAAACGAAGCCACATCATAATAAAGTGGACCTTTTCTACCACCCTGAAAATCGATAAAGTAAGGTTTATCATCTTTCACCATCACATTACGGCTCTGGAAATCGCGATACATAAAAGTATTTGATGGCTTACACAGAAGCACCTCGGATAAGCGGACGAAATCATCCTCCAACAGGTTTTCCTGAAAGTCAAGTCCGGTTGATTTGAGAAAACAATATTTAAAATAATTCAGATCCCACAGGATAGATCGCTCATTAAACTCAGGCTGGGGATAGCAAATTGAGAAATCAAAGTCACGTGCTCCTAATACCTGCATGGCAGGCAATTTCTGCATTGTTTTACGTAGAATTTCTTTCTCGGATTCACAGAAGACACCTGTTTTACGGCCTTCGGCTATTGCATCAAAAAGCAGTGTATCACCCAGATCCTCCTGAATATAAAAGCGTCCATCAGGCGTTTGTGCAAAAAACTGTGGAACAGGTAACCCTTGTTCGTAAAAGTGGTTAGCCATAAAGATAAAAGCTTTGTTTTCTTCCACCGAGGTACCTTCCACTCCAATCAGTGTTGTATTTTCACTTTTCAGCCTGTAATACCTGCGATTTGACCCTGATGCTGACAATTCTTTTTTCGATACGGGTTTCTCTTGAGTTTGTTGCTGAAAAAGGATTTCTAATTCTTGCATATAAGTTGTAATATGGGTTAAAGACAATAAATAAACAGGGGATAACAAAATCCGTTTATTGTTGCAAAGATACTAACATCCTTTTAAACGAAGGTCATCCGTGTTTGTAAAAACAATGATTCGTGAGGGTAGGCAAACCTTAAAGCGCTAACCAAACCTTAAAGCGTACGAAGTACCTTTAAGCGTTTTCTTCAGCGTGGTATACAAATCTTAAAGCATTTTCTCAATAGACCTAATGTTTGAGCTAGATTAAGCTGTATCAACCTGAATGGCAGGGATGTGTTATGTTTGCACAATCCATGCGGTATGCTATCTGTGAAACGTATCGTCTGGCTGACTTTAACCTTACACCTGTATGGTCGGGAATGAGGAATAAAACAGTAAAACTGAACACTGTCAACGCATTAGGTCAACGTACTTTACGTTTTTCTCAATGTAAACAGGAAATAAGGGTATGATTTAAACCTCAACTATCCCATCACTACGATTTTACGGGTATCCCCTCTGGCCGAACTTAATAGGGAAAAACTTTCAGCAACAGTTTTCCTTCTATGGTTTAATACCTCAATGAATTTACAGAATATCAATCGTCTGCCGTTTTTTTGCCTGATCGTTAGTCTGGGTACGGTGTCGGACATAATGTATAACCCAGATGGCATACTATACAAATACCAGCCAATAAACAAGGATTTAAATGTTGTATGCAAGCCAACCCTCAGCGACTGGCATTCAAACAATGATATCCTACCGGTTTATTTCCTGTCGGTTTAACTCTATAAAACAGCCTGCCTGCTACTTACCAATGATGTAACTTTGTTATTGAGTAAGGGGATAGAATTGTGGAATGTGCAATTCGGAATGCAATTGAGTCGCTGAAACATATGGGTGCGGGAAGATTCTGCTTTGCCGTTGAGATGTTCCGTGTTTCGGGTTTCGGGTATAAGAGTGTTACTGGTCTTGAAAGTCGCCCTCCCACTTGGTGTGGATTGCAGAAAACGTGAATCTTAGATGTGGGAGTGCGACTAAAAGGTGGAATATCCGTTCCGTGTTCCATGTTCTGCGTTTTGCGTTTCGTGTTCCACGTTTCGTGTTCCACGTTTCGTGTTCTGCGTTTCGGGGTTGAAAGGTTTTCGGGTACAGCTCAATTAGTCGCACTCCCACTTCTGATTTTGAATCATTTACTGGTTGAACGAGAAGTGGGAGGGCGACATCCGGTTGAAAAGTCGCACTCCCACTTCTAATTTGCACGCTAAACTTTTTGTCGTCGGGGAACGAGATATAAAAACGTTTTATTCATCAACAAGAAAACGCTCAAAAGTACTTCGTACGTTTTGAGGTTTGAGTGCAAACCTAAACTCAGTAATTAGTTGCACTCCCACTTCTTTTTTTTACGCTAAACTTTTTGTCGTCGAGGCACGAGACACAAAAACGTTTTATTCATCAGCAAGAAAACGCTCAAAAGTACTTCGTACGTTTTGAGGTTTAAGTGCAAACCGAAACTCATTAATTAGAATGCCTTTTATCAATTGTAAATAATTTGTAAATTTCATAACATTTATTCATTTTATTCGTTTTAATTCATATAAATTCGTGTAATAGATTTTAATTCGTATAATTCATATAATATGTCTGAAGTTGAATATTTCCCAATAGTAACTGAGCAAGGCAATGTAATTGGTAAAGCCACCCGAAATGAATGTCATTCAGGGTCATTTTTACTTCACCCTGTCATACACCTGCATGTATTTAATTCAAAAGGCGGGTTGTACTTACAAAAGAGGGCATCAAACAAAGATATACAACCCGGTAAATGGGACACTTCTGTGGGTGGCCATGTTGATTTTGGAGAAGAAATAGAGAGTGCTTTACGAAGAGAAGTCTGGGAAGAGCTTGGAATTATTGATTTTAAACCCGTTTTTCTCAAACGGTATAAATTCAGTTCAGACCGCGAAGCCGAACTAGTTCATAGTTATTACACGATCTATGATGGAGAGATACAACCTGATCCCGTTGAAATATCAGAAGGTAAGTTTTGGAAAATAACAAAAATAGAAAAGCAACTGGGTAAAAATGTATTTACTCCCAACTTCGAAAATGAATTCACAGCATTAATAAAGAGTTTGAGGTTTGAAGTTTGAAAGGTACGGATTAATTGTTATATGTTTAGTGTCCGGTTCAATGGGTTATAGAATAAAGTCATTAATCCTATATTGACCTTTAACCCTGTATTATTTTGTAATTGTATCACTATATATTCAGGGATGCCATTTAATTTAGGCAGGTTTAAAAATTCAATTAATTAATTGAAATAAGTAACTATCTAAAATAAAATTGAATAAGCAGTACAGTCTAAGAGTCATATATGTCAGGATATTTTGAATAAAGTTAAGGTTTAGGAGAAAAAGATCCAGATTAAACGACTTTTATAAGCGACTGTACTACTTACTCTGTATTTCCATCTATTTTAAATATAATTTGTATTTAAAATAGGTGTTCCACCAGATATGATAGAATTGTAGCTTCAAATAATCTATGTATCGACCGTAATCTTATATTCGAACTGCTGTATCATCCATAGTCTGAATATTAACGATCTGAAAAATCTATTGATCGTCTGCTACAATTAAATCACCAATTACTTATTAAAATCAATCAAAAGTACCGTTCCGCTAACGTTACTTTCAATCGGATTGAAAGTAGGATAATAGTTTGGTTGTGTAATTGGCGGAGTAATTGGGTCAACTTTAGGAATAGGCAGTGTTGTGTCATCTGCAAAACAAAAAGAAGCAGCCATCAATAATCCGGTAACCATCCAGATTTTAAATTTCAATGAACATAAAGTTTTCATAATTGAATAATTTAAATATTAATATTAAAGTTTAAAAAACAGTTGATCGATCGTGTGCTAAGTTAAAAAATGAAATTTTAAAAACCTTAATTTTCTTTCAAAAAATAGGGGACACAACAAAAGTAAAACAGTTTGTTAATCAATGATTTATTTCATATTTCATGCAAAAAAAGGGGTCGTAGTTTTTTCAAATGAAAAAAATACTCAAAAAAGTCACTTTTAGGGCATCGCTCAAAAGTAAAAATGGTGAAAAGTGAATCTGATTTATGGGTAAAACCGGTTTTAGTGTGAAGAAACTAACCACTAAATAATAAGAAAAAAAAATACATAGCCACACAAGAGAACACATAAAAAAAACACAATACCTAACCACAATAGTTATTTGTATTTGGATACTCTTTGTGATATTTTTTATTCTAATATTTCCACAACAAACACAGTTAGACTGTTTTTATTAGGAATAAAAAGAATACGATTATTCGGAGAGAATACCAGTGAGAAAATCATCAATTCCTTTTATACCCGGCACAATTATTTTTTGTGCCAGTCGTTGTTTCATTTTCTTTAAACTACCCACCTTATAATCGAGTAGCAAATAGATGTCGGTTGTGGGGATATGTAGTAAATAAAGGCAACACCAGCTTATTTCTTTGGAAGTCACTGCAGGATATCGAATCCTGAGTTTACTTACCAGGTTGTTGAGTACTGTGTCCATCTCATTATAAAAGAAATCCATATCGTTCATATGTAGTATTTCATCATAGATCTTCCTATCCAGCTTTTCTTTTTCGGAAAGGCTTGCTTTTTTTCGTTCTAAAGATTGTTTTGATTTTACGGCATCTATTTTTTGTAAGATTGTTTCGCTATGTCTGGTTAAAACATCTATCCGTGTGCCTGTTTTCTGATGTTGATAGTGAATTTCAGTTTTCTGAATTTCAAGTATACTCAGTTTCCTTAACTTAATTATCAGTACTAATACAATCAAAATACCCACCAAAACGAAACCAACCAGGTACCACTGATTGTTTTTTGTTTTGATAACTTCCATTTTCGAACTGTGTATCGATTCAATGAGACTTCCTTTAGATTGATTTTCAATTTTCCGAATTGAATCGTACAGAACAACATATTGATTCATATATATTTTCATTTGCCTGATATTACCTTTTAAATATCCGGTATTGGCTAAAATACGATAACATTCACGTTGTGTTACAATATCGGGATAGAAATTAAAAGCATTTTTAGCATAAAATATTGCTGAATCAATTTGCTTTAAATCGAGAAGCAGATCTGCAAAATAAGAATAACGTACAGCCCTGTTATTTCCGATATACGGATAGTGAATGACTTGTCGGAAACAGATCATCGCCGAATCAAATTGATGATGATCGTAAAAGTTGATAGCTATTTCCTGCAACACGGAAGCTTTTTCGAGTGAGTCGACAGCAGAGCCAATTACTTTCCTGTAAAAACGTTGTGCGTTCGTATAGTCACCTGCTGCATGATAAGTTCGTCCTATATTCAGAAACGAATAAAAAGCCTGAGGCTTTAATTTTACTTTAGTAAAAGCTTCGAATGCATGTATATATTTTTGTCGTGACAAACTATAATCGCGTTGGATTAAATAAATATCACCCATATCGAGATTGAATCTGCCTAATAACAGATTATCATTTGTACGTTGGGCAATATCTAACCCTTTTAAATAAAAAACCATAGCCTTATCATATTGCAAGCTATTTTTATAGTTGCGTCCTTTAAACAGGTAACAGGTTGCGAGTTGTTCATTGTCTGAATGTATCAAATAATAATTTAAAGAGTAGTCTAATAGTGAATCGGATTTCAACGGCAGGTGCAACTTGTTCATTGCCCTGACAAGCAATAAACCGTAAAAAGCATGATGCGCAGGTTTCTTATAGATGTTGGGTGAAATATGTTGCAGGATTTGTAAAGCGGAGTCAGGAGCAGTTTCAATAAGTCGATCGGCATTTTTGAGTTCATTGGGCACAACAGAGCAACCATATATGAAAATACAGCAAAAGGAATACAGCCAGAAACGTTGGAATATGAATCTGAACATATTGTATAATTTTAATTACAAATATACAATATTATCTTAATTAAACAATTTATTGCACACCTCCTTTATTTGTGAAAGGAATGTTCTTTAAATTACAAAGTAATTATTTGTTCAAATATAGCTTATATTGTACAGATATTCAATTTAATATACAAAATAGAATGCATTTTAAATGGGGATTGAATAATTTAATTGAATATACAAGTTCTAAGGAAAATAATGATTAAAGTGTAGTTTAGTTAAGGTACTTTACTAAATTTATTTTTGTAAAATTGGGTTTACTGGTCCCCAATAACGGGAAGGATGTAGTGGTCACAAAGAAATATGAATATCGGGTTTTGTATTCAACTTTCATTTTTTGTTGACTTTACATTATTCAGAGAATTATATCATAATTGGGATTG
>Ga0302288_1000849_pt1 | contig 21981 bp, 20 predicted proteins | sample III_Fen_N1_1_FD_194549 | JGI IMG/M metagenome (GOLD analysis project Ga0302288, IMG submission 194549) | Peat permafrost microbial communities from Stordalen Mire near Abisko, Sweden - III_Fen_N1_1 | ecosystem: Environmental > Terrestrial > Soil > Wetlands > Permafrost | place: Sweden: Abisko...
ACTAAATACTATTTTTTGACTACTAACTAACTAACTAACTAACTAACTAACTAACTAACTAACTAACTAACTACTACCAACTACTTACTACTTACTACTTACTAGAAACTACCTACTACCTACTACTATTAAGTCATTCCTCTTCCCGCCAGTTTAAACCAACTCCAGGCAACGATAGCAACAAAAATAAAAGCCATATACCAGGTAAAATATTTCTTTTGTGTATTGGTCACTTTGCTTATACCAAAGGCCGCAAATATCAGAAGAAAGGGCAATGCCGGCTGATGGAAACGCTCCGACTGCGCAAATGCACTCATGGCTATTACCAGTAAATAACCGATAGTGAATGATCCAATAGTTATATATTCTCTCCATTTTCCTTCTTTTATTATCCAAATCATTGCAAAAACAACAAAAAAGGCCAATATATTTTTTACATAATTCCCCCCATTAATAATTTTTTGATTTTCCTGCCCAGGAGTCTCAACAATAGTTGGAAAAGGAATAACAAAAATAATAGGAGCAAAAACAGCTCCCGTAGCATACTTGGAAAATTTATTTCCATTGTCTCTGACCGACCGCCATTCCATAGAAGTACGTTGGTTAGCTTCACGTGCCTTCCATACCTCTTCAACTTCACTACTTAGCCGACTTCCAACGAAATAACCGACCGTCAACAGCACCCAAACAATTAATATCATTCGCTTCCCCATGCCCAATACCTTGGTGGAGGTGAACAGTAAAGTAGTAAAAAGAGCAAAAATGGCTGTAGCACCCAGTACCGTTCGAAAAAAGAAAAGCGTACCGGCTAAAACTATGGGGGGAGCGATTTCAGCAAAATTGAAATTTTTATTTCTAAACATCCAATCCGACCGTTCCATAAAAGCAACCGTCAAAAACACCATCTCAGCCTCTTTTACATGTAATCCGGTGTAGAGAATTAGATTGGGCATCAACATACAAAATATAGCTGCCATGCGTCCCACCTCTTCCCCAAAATTGCGGATCGTAAATTTATAGATCAATACACAAGTATAGGCACCATATAGTACTTTAAGCAGTCGGGCAATAAAAATAGAATTGGCCGTAAACCAGTAGATAATACCCAAGTACAAGGCATATCCCATATCGGAATAAGCACCACCCAATGAATCAATAAATGGTTTTAAACTTCCTTCATTTAGTAATGATGCCACCCAACAGCCGGACTCATGATATCCAACTGCATCTGCTGCGTCAAATTCAAAAGGTCTTCCGTTCATAGCAGTATAAAAAAAGTAACTGAAGATCAACCATACCAAACGAAGAATAAATGCAGTTTGGAATAGTTTTTTTGTGAACTTCTTTGTAGAGAACTGCCCCCATTGACGGGTAAATTGGTTCGCAAAATAAAAAAATCCGATCACCTCTACCAGTCCAAACACCCACCACATCATCGATAAGGCATTTTTAAAGAAGATCACATTACAAAACACCAATACGATTAGGTAAAGTGTAATAGCCTTGGACGTGAAGTATTTGGGGAAGTAGGTTAGCATTTAATAGTTGATAGTTGATAGTTGATAGTTGATAGTTTAAAACTATTAACTACAGACTAGTTATTGTAGATCTTCTTTAGATTCTCGATATGTTTTTCGATGCTATATTTCTGTCGGACAAAAGAAGAAGCATTGGCTGCCTTTGTCAAATAATTCGTTTTGTCTTGCAAAAATAACAAAAAATGCCGAAGTAAATCCTGCTCATCCTTTGTTTTGTAGAGTGTTGCATATTTTCCTTCATCAGTAATCTCGGACATGACCATCCAATCATTGACAAATACCGGAATTCCTACCGCCATAGCTTCTACTACTCCTATGCCAAAGGTATCATGATTGGTGGCATACACAAAAGCATCCAGTTGTGATAAAATGCCCGGAACATCATCTCTACTACCTAAAAAACTTACATTCTCCAATAGATTGTTTTGCCTACAATACTTCACGCAGTCATCGTACAAATGAGCGGAGCTTTCGATTCTCTTCCCCACAAAAACAAAATGAAAGGATATATCCTCCTTTTTCAATAATTTCAAAAAACGACAGATAGTCAATTGGTCACGCACTTTATTGAAATTACCTACCGTACCAAACAGCATTGAGTCGGGAGCGAGCTTTAATTCATCGCGCAGTAGATCTTCTTTACTCATAGTATGACTTGAAGACATGCTATGAGTACTTGCACTCTTTGCCCCAACAAATTTATTAAACGATATTCCATTGTATACCACCCTCTGCTTATTCTTCTCTAATCTATACTTCTTTTGATAATATGCTCGTTGGGCATTGCTTACGTAGATATTAGCATCGGTTCGTTTTAGTATAAAGGAAAGAATCAATTTACCCAACCTACTTTCCTGTAAATCATAGCCATGTAAGGTTAGTATAATTTTCAGATCCAACCCCGGAGTAGCTATCCAAGCCAGTAAAGCATCTAATGGTTGCTGTGCATGTACGCATTTTATATTCTGATCTATCAATATTTTACGAAGACGAAAAAAATAGCTAAAGATATTTTTCTGAAAGGGCAATTTATAATGTGGCACAGGACTCTTGATAAAATCAGGTTCCAACACTCCTGATTTTCTATAGATAGTTATAGCATTTAATTGATTGGCAGCAGCATTCCGAAAAACATCCAACAACAATGTTTCCGTTCCGCCACGATTTAAAGAACCAAGTAAATAGACAACTCTTTTCATAATTGAAAATATAATGAATCAATTAACCACTGTAATATATTCCGATAATATTTAACCACAACAAATATCACGCACAACTTACACTCCTAACAGTTCTAATGATTTTGTTGGTGTTCCATATTTCTCCCAATATATGCGAGCCCCATTTTCTAACTTCTTTCGATAATCTTCATCATTTATAATCAAAAGAATAGCTTTCTTAATCTCTAGTTCATCATTCGGAACAAAGTGTATGTTCTCTCCATGTATAAGTGGATATGGTAAATCATTTGATAGTGGTGTAGAAATTATCGCTTTACCCATAGCCAAATACTCTCCTAACTTCCAACCATGACAGTCCCAAAAAGCCGGTGTATTAAATACCAATACTGACTTCTTTATTTTATCAATATATTCTTCAATTGAAATAGTTCCTTCAAATAGTAAGGGCTTAAAATCTAAGTTAACAATCGATCTTTTCGATACCGACAAACCTCCTTCGAAGCAAACGCTATCTATGGACTTACAGGCACGTATAAAATTTGCACGTACTTTATTCACACCTTCATCATTTTTATTCCACTCATCACTATACCATAATGTACTGAGATGAAAAATATAGGGTTGTGAAACACTTGTCAATTCACCTTTGGCTAGATAATCTTTATACGGTAATCTTAGCAACCATTGTCGTTTATATTTGCCCGAAAACTTTCGAATATCTGTAATCCTCCAAATTTTCTGCAGATTATTTATCATGTAAAATATAGTTTGAAATAAGCTCCACAGTTGAATTCCAAATGATGGTGGAAGGGAAACTAACTTCGAATGAAACTCTATAGGCGTTTTCTCAAAATTTGCGTTTACACAACCATATATATCACACCACTCATAATGTGATGGTTTTATTTTAAACGTATCATCATAATGTATTGAGTATTTTGTTGACGTATTCTCTTTTATAATTATAAAGTTGAAATTATCACCTCGATCTTTTATATTTTCAAAGGGTTTTGAATTGAACTTTGTATTCCTAACACCAAATTTATCGTACAATCCCTTAATATAAAATCCGGAATAATAAACATTAGCTATTGGATCTATTATAATCTTACATTTCATTTACTCTTTTCTTAATTTGTGAACCCAGTCTCATTAGTTCATTATATAACAATACAAGTTGTCTTGGTAATAATCTATAATACAATCTATGTTTCAATTCATGTCGACCCCAATGAATCTGAGATAAAATTGCCTTGATTTCTTTTTTATTTCTTCCCTTTAAATAATATGGCAAAAGACCATAAAGCGCCAATCTCTCAAATAAATATACAAAGTCGGGATTATTCTTCAATTCGTCGTAATCAGTAAACAGCATATGTTCCTGCAGCTTATAAAGCCTCTCTCCAATCGCTCTATTAGATAAGTCTACATCCTGATGATAATTCGCCAGCGGTCTATTCAAAAATACAACCGGATACTTTGTGGCCACCCGTATCCATAGATCAAAGTCTTCACCTAATTTCAATCGGGGATTGAAGCCATTTTCAAGGTCAAATATAGATTTACGGATGATAGTAGCACCCGTCCACAGTGGCATGCAAAGTGTTTTGCTATAGACCTGACAGTAATTGATCAGTCCTCTATCAAAATTTTTCTCTACTCCTATCGGGGCTATCCGTTTCTTAAAGTTTTTTACAATAAAATAGCTACTACCATAAATGCCGGCATTGGGGTAAGCCGCTATCAAATCGTTCATTTCCTCCAGATAAGTAGGCTCCCAACTATCATCAGCATCCAAAAAAGCAATATAGTCGTACTTTGCCAGCTTTACACCATTGTTCCGCGCCGTAGATACACCTTGATTTTGTTGCTGAATGACCCTCATCATTTTAAAATTTTCCGGGGCATCCACTGATAACTGCTGACTGCTGACTGATAACTGAACAAAGGGGTTATCAGTGGATCCATCATCTACCACGATTAACTCAAACTCCTGAAAAGTTTGAGAAAGTACCGACTGTATTGCTCTTTCAATATAGGGGGCTTTGTTGTAGAGGGGAATGATGATTGAAAACAAAATATTTATTTTTATTAGTAAACGGCCATAAGTAATAAATGACATTGTCAATAAACCTATTAACTCTATGTCTTTTTCAGATCCCTAAATAGACTTAAGAGTACATTTTGAAACATTATGATATTTAGTTAAATTAATCACTATATCTTAAAGCCTCCGCAGGTTGATGGATTAGGGGTCACAACTAAAACATATCATTTAATATTACTGACGACTTATACTTTACTTAAAAAGAGATTTAGAAAACCGATATAACTTCTTTATTTTAAAAACAATGAAAAGTGGATACGAAATATAATTCGATTCATAAACAAAAGTACCTCTGAATCCATCCTTAAATTTATTGATACCGGATTTTTTCTTATCATAAATATTATGATTATCATAACCGCCAAAATCGTAGTATTCAAACCCTAAACTTTTAAAATAAAGCATATCCGAATAATGTAAATGTCTATTCGATCTCCCAATTAAAGCTTTTAATGAGATATCATGTACATTGTCTATATCAGAAACAGAGGATTCCAAACAAACACGTTTTCCTTCATAATCAAGGAAGTACAAATGCGAAATAATAACCTTATCATTGTATTTACAAGCTGTTACATGAAGATTATTCAACATTTCTTCTCGCACCTGAAAACACCGCCAAGCTCTTTTCGTTGCAAATTGGTTATATAATGGAATAAAATCTTCCATACACGCATGCCTGTCAATTTGAACTAAATTATCCCGTATTGAACGGACAATTTCATAAACTGTATTTTTCTTAAATGATCTGAGTAATTCTGTATCGGATACTTTAAGTGTATTTATCAGCGTATTTATTGATTGTCTTTTAAAAAAAAAATAATTTCGAGTTGTTCGTGTACTTCTATATATGCTAAACAAACCATTATTTATCCTTGGTATATTAGCAAAGAAAATTGTTCTAACAGAAATTAATTTTGATTTACTTTTTAGAATAATCATGAATTGAAGTTATTATATCTAGTCATTTTCATAAAACTCAAAAAAGACATTATCCCTTAAACAGATATTATTTCTTATCCATTTTCAAAAATAGCGGCATTTCTGGATCAATTATCTAAAATCAACTACTTTTTAGATATTGAGGTTATATTTATAAATTTTTAATAAGCAAAGATAATATTTTATTTTTAGTTATTTAGGTAAAAACAGAAGAAATACAAATGAATTGCAGACCATTTAGTCAGATCATTTTTCTTTTCTGAGCCACTATATAGGCCATAGAGGTGGTATCGGCATTAAGTTTCTTTAAATATCGTTTTCGGGTATTCTTAACCGTTTCATAACTGATATGTAGCTTGATAGCTATTTCTTTGGATTTGAAGCCTTCGTTAACCAATATCAATATTTCCTTTTCACGACGACTTAACTTTATCGGATCAGCAGTTGTCATTTTGCCTTTCTTTTGCTGGTGCGAAAATGCACGATAATGAATTTCCTCCGGTTGATAAGTTTCCGGTAAACGTTGGGTTACAATTTTCAATAGCCATGGACTGTTATTTTCGTCCAACTTATATATTTCTATATAGAGCGAATAGAAAATATATACCCCATTTTTATCCCTCAACTGCCGCTGGTACTTGAACCAGAATTTCTCCAGTTCATGCGGTTGAAGATTCATCATAATTTCATAGCCCATCAGTTCCGTTTCAAGTGAAAAAATGCGGTCGTCCTTATGTGTCAGATCTGTAAGGTATTTAAAATTGCAAGGCTCACTCATGCGAACGGCTTCATGTTCCAACCATTTTTTATGCACTTCGATATGTAATTCAAATCTAGGTTGACATATATCTACAAAAGTAGTACTCACATCCGGATGGCTGTGCAAATTCAAAATATATTTTTTCTCACTCTCCCACTCTTCGAGCATGTTGGGTGTTGGATGCGCACGGTGTAGTTGAAACATGGCCAACCAGTCTTCTTCCCATTCTATCAGTGATTTCATAGTTCCAGTTGTTTATAGATGATGGATAAAAATATCAATAGTAGATTGAGCCGTAAACAGAATTAATGCTCCTTACTCTACTGTTATTTAGCAAATTTAATCCGTTTGTATCTCATTTCCAAAGGAAATCAAGTCTATTTGAGTTAATAAAAACAAAAATAACCCTCAGGGGCTATTTTTAAAGCTATCAATTAATCTGACATTTGCTTCGAACTAATTAAATGCTCTTTGTTTGTTGAAAATCGGCTGAATAAAAGCTCCTTGAACTGAAATAACAGAACATTCCGTATCGGGATTTCGACAGTAACAACCACTAAGGCTCATATACAAATTACAATTGCCAGAATACAGGTTAGCTAAGCTATTCATCCGATTTTAATAGCGGCAATTTGAGTACGTGATTCCAATTCTCAGATCCGTATTGCAACTTTACGGATATAAAAACGAAAAATACGATACCGCAAATTGAGATTATAAATATGAAAAGGGATAATTGCAATCTCGTAGTTTGATTTTACGATATCGTAAAATTAGATGACGAATATAATGACGAACAATTACGCTATCGTAATTTGAGATAACGGTAACGTAAAGTGATAATACGGATATGAAAACTCAGATTACGGTATAGTAACAAGAGATTACGGATATTAATAATTAGCACGGAAAACATTCTTTTAAACTAAAATAATTATAACCAATTAAAACGATTTGATTATGGCAAAAACTAAAGTCAGTGTTAATTTTTCAACACACAATTTCTCAGACAAAGAATTGACAGTGAAAGCAGGAACAATAGCGGATGATTTGACTGATAATCCTAATTTTCCTACCCTTGCAGAAACGGCTGCAAGCATTAAAACAAAGAATGAAATTTTTGCAGATTTGCTAACGAAGATGCCGGATGGAAATAAAAAGTTAACAGTAGAGAAAAACAATGCCCGCCTTCAGCTGGAAAATGATTTACGCAGCGGTGCATTGAAAGTACAGGATATCAGCGAAGGTGATGAATCAAAGATTCTCAGCTCGGGTTTCGATATTAATCGCAAAGCAACACAGGTGGGTATATTGGATCAGGTAATAAACGTTCAGATAAAACAGGGAAAACTCACCGGAAGCCTGGAAGTCAGTTGGGATACCGTAAATCATGCGTATAGCTATGAAATTCGATATACCAAAAATCCAAAAACAGAGACTAGTGTATTTACACATACTACCAGTACTAAACATAAGATATTACTTGAAAACCTGGTACCGGGACAAACTTATATAGTGCAGGTAGCAGGTGTAGGTTCAGATACGAAACGGGTATGGAGTGTGGAAGTGATTTCGTGTTACGTATCCTGACAATAATGGTGAGTCATATACCGTAATACAATCTAAAAAAATGTTTACTAAAAACCCTTTCGACCAGCATGGTTGAAAGGGTTTGCTATTTTATTAGCTCCTTTCTGAAAATGAGACTATAAGTTCTGATATGATTTAATTTTTTTTTCAACCCAAGTATAAGTTCGAAACATGGTTGGATGAATTAATAGGGAATAATAAATTCGCCGGTGCCGGGGATAAACACTCACTATTTTAAAACTCTCCCAATTAATCCGTTTTTTTATTTCAGTATCTTGATTACCAAATAGCTTCACATTATCACTTGTAAAGGCTCCAAAATACTCACCGGCTATCTCCCTATAAAGTTGACATTTACCGATATTATCAATTGGGATAAAAAAACTGGATAGTTTATTGGCAACCAAAATCATATCAAAAAGCCGTCGAACATTCACCGTATGAGTTATACTACCTTCTCGAATCCGATAAACATACAGGCAATCGGCTATTACTTTTACTGTTTGAGCATAATAACAAGCTAAGGGCGTGAACAGATTATCTTCATGGTAAATACCTTCTTCAAAAAACAACTTGTTTTCCAATAAATATTCTCTTCGGTACAATCTCAACACCGTACATACAAAGTGAAACTTACGAGATACCAATGCATATTTGTTATAATACTCCCAACCTGTCAACTGCGTTTCTTCTATCGCACTATCGGGTTCTTCGGTAGTTCCATCCTCAAAATACCTATGACCATTAAAACACAATAGATCTTCTCCACTTTGCTTTTCAGCCAGTATTTTTAAGGTATTCGGTTCTATCCAATCATCACTGTCCAAAAAAAATAAATAATCACCTTTAGCTGCCTGTATACCGGCATTGCGTGCAGCACTAAGACCTTTATTGGGCTGAGAAATAATTGTAATCTGAGGATATTTTTGTTGATATTCTTCAAGTATAGTTAAACTTTCATCGATAGAACCATCATTAATACAAATTACCTCGTAATCCGAACAACCTTGCGCAACAACAGAATCGAGACAATCTTGTAAGTATTGTTCAACGTTATATACTGGAATAATAATTGAAATGTCAACTCTATTTACTCCCATTCCACGTTTTGTTTTAGTATTTTAGCTGGAACTCCTCCGGCAAGTGCTTTTTCAGGAATATCACTTGTAACTACTGCGCCCGCAGCAATTATTGACCCACTGCCTATAGTCACACCTTTTAGAATTGTAACATTTACACCTATCCAAACATGATTCCCTATGGTTATTGGTTGTGTAATTATATTTTCCGAATTTTTTATGGTATGATTATCACTGTCTCTTATCGTTACATTTTCACTTATAACCACACCTTTGCCGATAACTATACTTTCAAAACAACTTAAATTCAAATTATGATTGATATAACCACTTCCCAATGACAGTTCTGCACCTTTATTGATATAGATCTTGGCTCCGGAATAAATATCAAAACTTCCTGATACTTTTATTTTTGCGTTTTGAGCCATATATAGATAACTAAAAAAAGGATCATTTTTCGACCAACTTTTATTTAAAGTCAATTTACGTTCCCCCAAATAAATCTTTGCTGATTTATGAATATCTAAACTAGTTCGTTTACCTACATTCACAAAAGTCCGTTTATTAACCGTTTGAGTGAAATATCGCAAATATAAAGTCTTAAAGATTGAAATGTAACGGAACTTGCTCATGATTACAAGAAAATAAAATTTAAAGGTCTATTCAATATATTTTTAAACACATATAAAAAAAAACGATAAATAGTAATTTGTATATTAATTTAAAGAAAAGTCCTGATTTTATTTTTCGATTCAAGTCATCTAACATACTACTCCCATTTTAAAATAAGTTTGAACAATTGCGTTAATCTTAAATCTAACAAGAGAAAACTATACAACTCTTTATTCTCTTTCAACAAGCTGAAAACCAAGGCTTGGTAATATCGTTTTAATCTATCATTCAGCAAATTGTCATCAAAAAAATTGTCCCGTTTATTTGCTTCAATAATTGTACGATACAATGGTTTTAAAGTGGTCACATTTTGAATTGTTATTCCATTTTGATGTATAAATTTATCAACAAAGTGGTCTATAAAGTTAGATTGCAAACTCGGCAATGCACGCACTAAATATTTTATTTGTATTTCACGAGTTTTTTCTATAGCTCTGCTATCCATTTTTGTAACCTGAACGCCGTGAATACGATATTTATAGAGTACCTGTGGAATATTTACCAATTTGCAAAAGAATATTGCTCTCGACCACAGATCGTAATCTTCTGCCGGAAAAGCGATTTGATCATAATACAAACTATATCTTTCAAAAGACTTTTTTCGCCAAACAGATGTAGCATGAAGTATCGGTGAGTAAAACAGCATTGTTATCTTTACTTGTTCCAAATCAAAATCTCTTATCCAAACCGTACTTTCCGTTCCAAACATTTGCAGTCCACAAGAACATAAATCAATGCCAGGATGACTTTCAAGAAAATCAATTTGAGTTTGCAAACGATTAGGTAAAGATATATCATCACCATCCATACGAGCAATATACTCACCTCTTGCCATTAGCAAACCGATATTCAAATTATTTGCTAAACCGACATTTGATTCATTCCTATGATAAACAATACGCTTGTCAGTGTAGTATTTAATTATCTTGGCTGTATTATCTGTTGAACAATCATCAAGAAGAATTAATTCAAAGTCAGTGTAAGTTTGCATAAGCATACTGTCAATAGCTTCACCAATATATTTCTCAACATTGTAAGCTGGCATTAATATGGATACACGGGGAAAAGACATTTTAACTATTCTAATATTTTGTCAATTAATATTCTTGTATATATTTCAACACCTCTTTTATTGAGATGATATGCTGTATTAAAAAACAAAGAACTGTCTAATACACAGCTATCTGGTTCAATAGCAAATGGTGTTTTATTTTGCTTCAAAATAGCCGACAATTTATTTGCAAATGGACGAATTGTATTATAATTTATCAACGATGGTGGTATCATGATAAATCTTGCACCCTGTTTTTCAACATACAATCTAAATTTACGCACTGTCTCAACAGATTTTAAAGAAATATCCGAATTATCTTCACTTATACCGATGGAAATAGACTGCTTAGGATATTTCCAATGCTGCGACTCATCACCATATTTATTAAACGCTGTCCGTAAATATATTTTTTCATACCAGTCAGCGCCCTCGCCCATTACATCCAATTTTCTAGGGACTAATTTTGAAACTGCATAGGAAACTGTATTTGGCAGCAAATAAATGCCCTGTTCTACATTCAAATATCGTAAATCTGAGCGATTAACATCAAAAAGCAATGCAATTAACACTTCCTCCCCATAAAGCATCTCATTCCCTGATTTAAGCCACTGGTAAACGGGTGAAAGTACAACAATGTCTCCTTTTCGTATATTATCTTTTACTTCGTTGATAGTATACATTAAACCGAATCCAGCATGTAAACCCATGTTAACAACTGGATAATGAGTGTTTTCTTCTATCATCTTACTATTAATTCCATACGCAAAATTTGAACCTCCAATAAGAATTATTTTGGGCGAAGGAAGTGAATCCAATCTTTTGTGTTTGTCGATATTCGCAAACAATGAATTTTCATTAATCTTTTTGTTTGGAATAAAAAATAGAGAAAATAATATAATTATTGCAATGATACAGATAAAAATCAAACTATTATTGATAAACTTATTCATTCCCTATTCTTATTTAAAATTGAAAATATATGAATGTTTCAGATTTACCGCCAAACTGGATAATACTAAAAATCAGAAGTATATACACAGTCCAACGGAAAGGTTTAAACACTAAAAAGTTTTCTATTTTTTCTAACCCATATTTACGTTCGCGTTGCATCCATTCTACAAGAAGTAAAATTAGAATATATAGTCCAAGTGTTCCAACTTTATGCGTAGGAAATGTAAATAAAGATAATGAAAAAACAGAATGAATATAACCAAATGCATCGGTTATAGACGGAGCCCTGAAAAAAATCCACCCGATAACAACAAGTAAAAATGTGAAAACCATCTGGAAAAACTCCTTCAACGATGGCAAGTATTTCCCCTCGGCTACTGTATTTGTATGTAACCTGTTACGACCAAAAACAAGTAAAGGCATAAACAGAGCAGCATGGAAAGCACCCCAAAATAAAAAAGTCCAGTTAGCTCCATGCCAAAATCCGCTGACTAAGAAAATGATAAATGTATTACGGATAGACACCCATTTGCTTCCCCGGCTTCCCCCCAATGGAATATATAAGTAATCGCGAAACCAGGTAGTAAGTGAAATATGCCAACGTCTCCAAAATTCAGCAATATCCCTTGAAAAGTATGGAAATCCAAAATTCCTAAGCAATTCTATCCCTAATAGACGGGCAGATCCCAATGCAATATCGGAATAACCCGAAAAATCTCCATAAATTTGAAAAGCAAATAACAATGCCCCAAGTATCAGATTACTGGCCGGCTGCGTATGATAATTATCAAATATTGGATTAACAATGGAAGCACAATTATCTGCTATCACTATTTTTTTGAATAATCCCCACAGTATCTGTCTCAACCCGTCAACAGCTTTTGTATAATCAAAATTACGTTCACGGGTAATTTGAGGTAATAAATGCGTAGCTCGCTCAATTGGTCCAGCAACTAAAAGTGGAAAGAAACAGACAAAAACAGAATAATTTATAAAATCACGTTCGGGTTTTATCCGGTCATTATAAATATCTATCACATACGACAGCCCATGGAAAGTATAAAATGAAATACCTACGGGCAATATAACCGATAATGTACTGATATGAGGAGTTAAGCCAACAACTATCAATAAATCTGCAAATGAATTGATAAAAAAATTATAATATTTAAAGATGCCTAAAAATCCAAGATTAATACAAATACTTAACCAAAACCAAAACCTTCGGTGCTTTTTATCTGGAGCATCAGTCATCATTAATCCTGTAAAGTAATCTAATCCTGTCGAAAATATCAATAGAAACAAAAAATGCCAATTCCAGCAGCCATAAAAATAATAGCTTGAAATCAGCAAAAGAATGTTTTGTATTTTATATTTACGCCCGGTTGCAAACCAATAAATTAAAAATACAAGAAGAAAAAACAAAGCAAATTGAATGGAGTTAAACAGCATTAATCTAAATATTCATTGATAATATTCGTAATATAGCCTTCTGTAGCATCTGCTCTATTGATAATCTTAGCAGGATTTCCTATCACAATAGAGTTTGAAGGAACATCAACATTTACGTAACTTAAAGGTGCTATTAATACATTATCACCTATATTAATCCCCCCGACAATGACTGCATTGGTTCCTATCCATACTTTGTTGCCAATCGTTGGACAACCTCTTTTCTCTCCCCTATTTGTAATTCCAATAGTAACACCTTGTGTTATATTGCAATTATCACCCATTACTACATCATTGTTTATATCAATATCTCCCCAATGTACGATAATAAGACCCTTGCCTATTTTTGATTTGTATCCAAACTTAATACCCGTATGAATAGAAGTTTGGCGTAATAAGATTTTGAAAACTAATTTACATCTGCTATTTTGCAGTAATCTATAAAAAAGCAGATAACGAAATCCAAAATCTTTCCATGCTGTTTTGATCAAACTGTAGAAACCCTGCCTACAGTCAATCCGATATAAATCATATTGAATTTTTGCATCCATATTATTCTTCAAAAAGGTATCGTCTGTTTAGTATAAAAGGGTTGGCACCTTTTCTTATAATATCTCCAAAGTTTCGTGTAGCTGTTTTATATCCGCATTTTTCTGCTATTATTAAAGATTCTTCATTGTAAGAACCATGCGGATAAGAAAAATGTACAATTTCAGTTCCTGTAATTTCCTCTAAACGCTTTTTTGACTCCAACATCTCTTTATATTGTTGTTCGGTCGAAAGCTCGGCTAAATGAGGATGACTCACTGTATGCGAACCAACAGTACATAATTTATCTTGAGAAAGAATTTTCAACTGATCAATTGTCATTGCCAATTTTCTTTCACCGGCCTCGTTTTCATTACACCACCATATTCTTTCCTTTTGATCCACAAAACCGGAGGTTACGTAAATTGTAAACGGACAATTGTATTTTTTGAAAATAGGATAGGCTATTTCATAATTGTCGATAAAACCATCATCAAAAGTAAAACAAACGAATTTCTTGCTAAAAAATTGAGTTGCAAATAAACGTCTGTATACTTCATCTAAGTTAACGAACTTATAACCCAAATCGCGGTATTTAAGTATTGTTTGCTCCAAATATTCCGGACTTACTTCCAATACATAATTTAACTTATCAGTCTTCGGACTACGTTCAAACAACACTCTATGAAGCATTACTATTTCACCTATCTGGGGATGAAAAAACTTATATATAATTCGTTTTAATCTCTTGTACATTTTAACGATTATTGAAATATCTATTTTATAATTATTCCCTTAATGATTCTTTTCAAAGCTTTATATTTCTTATAAAACATCAACAAGCCTAATTTGTCAAAAAAAACAGATAATTTCTGGTGCTTGGTTTTAGACTCCCATTCCCAGCTTGCAGCATTATGATGATACGACACTTCATAATTCTTGTTGGGACTAAAAGCATATCCAAAAATACCGGTTGGATAAATTACCATATTATTCGAAAGATATTGCTTTTCGTCCTTATATATGAAACCATACTTTGTAGCATATCGCGCAACAAGACGATCGTTATTTACATGTTGGCGATAATTTATCGCATAATCTTCGTCTGCATTTATATTATTGTAATAGGCACGTAGTTCTCCAACAAGAACATTCCCTGGAGCACAACCCATCGTTGATGTAAGCATTTCCATTCTGGGAATATCTATGTCATTCACTTTAGGTGTTCCATTTTCATTCAACATGTCAGAAATATTTTCACTATAGAATTCTTCATATAATTCAATAGCTGAAAAAAAGTCCGTATTTATAAATTTATCAAAGCTCTTAAATACCTCTACATCCGTGTCTAAGTATATCCCGCCATATTCATACAACACATTGTAGCGGCATACATCCGAAACCAATGCATACTTTTTTACCTTATGAGCATATTTAGAAGCGGAATATTGTTCAAAATCATAAGTGCTTTCATCCCATCTCATGATTTTATAATCAGGCATGATTTTTTTCCATGTTTTAATGCAGTCTAATTGCGACTTCGGCATTAACCCCTTTCCAAACCAGCAATAATGAATTATTTTTGGTATCATTTATTTAAAGATTTTGACAAGTCTCTTCACTGGCAACAATAAAAATTTACCTAGTTTGTAAGCTTGTGAGTTTCTAACTTTTTCTGCATCGTAAGCAGCTACATACAAACGATTAACCCTTTCCAATACTAGAGGCGGAATTAAGTCAACTCCCCTTGAAATAGGGAAATAAGTCTCCCATTTATCAAAAAACAAATTTCTATTCACATTGAAAAGTTCTATTCCTACTTTGGTTCTTGAAGCACTTTCCGACCAAAAATGTTCAATTAAAACATCTCTGCAAATACATACCCGATAATTATTACTTATCACCTGCATACAAATATCCATATCATAAAAATGAAATCCTTCGTAGGTCTTATCATCGAATGCTATGATTTTAAACAGTTCCTTTCTAATAAACAGACAAAATCCATCACATGCAACTGCATCAACAATACTATCATCTTTAAAGAATGCGGTATGATAACATTCAATTATTTTTCGATTATCATTATGTAAATTATATTCGGAAATAAATGGAGAAGGAGACCAATAAACTGGGACATTAGGTAAAAAATTAGCACCTGCCATACCTATCAATCCGATAGTTGAATCTTCAAAATGCTTTATTATGTTGCATCCCCAATTTTCTGTACGGAATAAAATATCTTCGTGAGCAAAACATAAGTAAGGATATTTAGATCGACGAACACCCTCATTATAAGCCGAAAAGATGGAATGTTTGTTAGATGAGTTATCAATAACAATCAGCTCATATTCTACAGCAATAGTATTCTGGATATTTTCTTTCAGATTTTGAGGAATATCAGAATGTCGGGAACAAATTATAATGGATATCATAAAATAAGCATATAATTATTTAAATCTACTTCGCTTTTATAACTGGAAATAAATACTGAAAAAGAAAACGATATATTATCCTACTTTTACTCTTTCTATATTTGACTGCATTCCACATACTGATTATTGATTTTTTCATCAAACCTTTATTTTTAAACATTTTAGCCTCATACTCATATTCATTCGAAATAATTCGATTAAATAAACTTATCATATCAGAATAAATACTATCACTCTTTTTAAAGTTTGATTCAATAAAATATAAATATCTTTTTTTAGCTAAAATATCCATTTGAGTCTCAGTTGAAGTTGCTATCACACTTTTTTCATGAAATCTAAAGTAATTTAACTTTTCAGAACAAAAGGCTACCTCACCAATAGTCAGTATTTTCAACCAGAAAAGCCAGTCGGAGCAGTACTTTATTTCAACATCAACCTTTCCTACTTTAAAAAAAACATCCCGTCTAAAAATCACTGCACTCGCGTTAGGAATAGTATTTCTTTTACTTAGAAACTTATTGACATATTCTAAACCTGCTAATGCAAAACCATCTTTAAATAATTGGTTATCTAATTCGGCAGTCCAATCACTCCAATCACCAGTTATCTCCCCAACACTATTCATTCTGTTTGACTGGCAATATGATAATACTATATTATCATATTGCTCTGCATTATTCAAAAGTTTCTCAAGCAGCGTATTTGATGCAAAATCATCTGCTTCTGCAATCCAAATCCATTTCCCTAGCGCGAGCTCAACACCCTTATTCCACTGTATAAATGGAGAGCCCGAGTTCACATCATTATAAATAATATGACTCACTCTCGGATGATTCCTGTATTCCTCAATAATTTCTTTACTCCCATCTGTTGATTTATCATCCAAAATAATTAACTCAAAATCCTGAAAAGTTTGACAAAGAATACTGGCAAGCCTTTCCTTTAGGTAATTTGCATAATTATAATTTGGGACTATTACGGAAACTTCTGGCATACTAATAATTATTTGAACATACGCTTGATTCTTCTATAACCATTTAGAAATCTTTCCATGTATATATGACCTTTTGAACTCATTATTTTGTGATGCGCTGCTTTTATTTTTTCTAATTCTTCATGTTCATCAATTCTTATTTTCAGCAGATTATCTATAAAATCTGAATATTCGTCCATACTATCAGAACGAATATTTGTAAATACTTCTTTTATTTTTTTTAAATAGATATAACCATATTTTTTATCCGGTTCAATATGACAACCTTCTGCCCATTCATTCCATGCATTAATAAAAACAAATTGTGACTCTTTATCAAACTTCCTTCTGGTGTATTGGCATGCACGAAGAAATAACATCTTAAATTGTTGAGGAGTGTTATTTAAAAGAATATATGCATTAAATCTTTTTCGTGCTGAATTATCCCAACCTGGACTTACACACCGAAACCACGGAAATGGTCTATCTGGCTTTAAGGCCATATTGCTTACGGTACGTTCATAATCCAAAACATAGTTGATATCGGTACCCTCTCCTATTGTTTCAAAACCTACTGATCTTGAATCCGGAGCAAATTCCAGACTTGCATCAAATCCAATTTCCAAAGGGTTAATATCATTAAAATTTTCAACTCTCACCAAATACAAATCTTTAAAACCATATTTTTTAGATTCTTCACGCCATATTCTTGCTGTTTCTTTAATATCGGGTAAAAGCTCTGTTCGATAAACCATAAATACAGGTTTTTCATCAATTGTGATATACCTTTTATCTGGAAATACGTTTTCACACAAAAAACGAATATGTTCTAAATCATCATCAAACGAATAATCTTGTTGAATAATAATTTCTTGATCAAGACCATCCCAGCGTTTTGTCCAATTTTCATTTGCCCATATATATAAAAAGGGAAAGTCAGGCGTACCTGATTTCAACATATTATCCAACGGTTTCTCTAACAGTCTTTTTCCATTAAACCAATAATGATAAAAAGCAAATCCATAGATCCCAGACTCTCTAGCCATGGCCGCCTGACGCACCATTACTTCGGGATTGCTTAAATCGTAATAACCAACATCTTCATGTGGCACATGTGGTTGGTAATGCCCTTCAAAAAATGGTTGTGCTTTTCGTACATTTGTCCATTCGGTAAACCCTTTACCCCATGCTTTATCATTTTCAGGGATTGAGTGGAATTGCGGAAGGTATATGGCTAGGGGTTTAATCATTATTTCAATATTAACTTTAAACTAAAATTTCAATATTTTTTTAATTTTTCGTAATACTTTGTAAATTTTATTTGAATTTATTCTTTGCAACTTAAGAGATAGAAGCTTTATCATCTGATCTCTATCTTGCAATATATTATCGTAAACTTCATAACTATTGAAAAAGCTTGAGAAAGAATAATTCTCAATTTCTAAATCGCTACATATTATTACATTAAAAAAAGGTTTATTAAAAAAATCAAATTCATTAAATGACTCCTTCAAATTATAATAATCTCCATCATAAGTTTTGAAAAATGACAATGAGTCTTTAACTGGAATAATTAATGACCCTACTGTTATCAACTGTTTCAAAACAATTGTATTTTGGAAATGAGAATGCGATAGTTTTAATAGTTCATCTAAAGTTAACTCCTTTACATGAAATTTGTTATTTGGGTCTCTCTGAGCATAAATATTTTTTTCTGGAGAAGATAATATTAAAATGCCATTCTTTTTTAAAACTCTTTTTATTTCAGAAAACATTTCTTCCTGTTCAAGTAAATGTTCAATCGTTTCAAAACTTGTAACTACATCAAAAAGGTCATCATCATATGGTATTTTCGATGCAGATCCAAGTTTAAATTCGATATTACTTTTTATATATTTCTCTTTTGCGTGGGTAATTGCTTCATCAGAGATATCAACACCACAAATCATTTTAGCTTTTTGGGATAATAAATTAGTTCCATATCCCTCACCACAGGCAATATCTAACACAATCTTCCCCACAATATATTCGGTTGCTAAGGCATACCTATGAAGATGTTCAAACTTCCCATAGTGTTTATTAAAAGATGTAACTAATCTTTCCCCTGTCATTTCTAGTTCTTTCATAAACTATATTTTATATTTTTTTTCTGTTCTCCCAAGACAAAATTGGTCTTATAATACCAGGCAATTCCCCTCTGTAAAAATCATGTCTGGTATCAGTATAGATTGTTTCTAAAACATTAATCGACAGTATCTTTTCATGAAACAACACAATAAAGGGATTATACCTCATACATGCAAAACTAATCTCCAATTTTTCATTCTGAAATAAATTTGCTGGTATCCAAACTGTGATTTGGTAATTTCCACTTTTAATTTCTTCATTTTCGTTATACTGTTGGTTATCATGAGAGGTAAAAAGATGATTTTCTATATTATTATATACATTTACTCCATGTGTGAAATAGGCAGTATTTTCTAATACTTCATATTCAACACAAACTCCAAATTCCTGATTTATTTGTACTGTATTTAGTTTGGTATTATTTCTATCGATGAAATAAGCTTTCCTTAATTTGATATCTTTATTTCCTATAGCGTTATCATCATTCCATACATTATATGCAGATAAATCATTATATTCTGTCAAATACTCACAAATAACATTTCTTATATTATCATTCATGTGAACCGTACCATTCTTCAATATTATTCCTGATTTACACAAATCATTTACCGCTGTCATATTATGACTCACAAACAACACTGTTCTCCCCTCTCCTTTGCTTACATCCTGCATTTTGCCAATGGCTTTCTTTTGAAATTCGGCATCGCCTACGGCGAGTACTTCGTCTACTACCAGTATCTCAGGTTCAAGGTGAGCTGCTATGGCAAAACCAAGACGTACAGTCATACCGCTGGAGTAACGTTTGGCGGGAGTATCAATATATCGTTCTACGCCGGAGAAATCAACAATTTCGTCGAAACGGCGGGTTATCTCTGCTTTGGTCATACCCATAATAGCACCGTTCATATAGATATTCTCACGTCCGGTCATCTCGGGGTGAAAACCGGTACCTACTTCCAGTAAGGAAGCGATACGTCCGGCTGCTTTAATGGTTCCGGTAGTGGGTGCTGTAACTTTGGAGAGAATTTTTAAAAGAGTAGATTTCCCGGCTCCGTTTTTCCCGATAATGCCGAGTACATCGCCTTGTTGCACTTCAAAGTTGATATCTTTCAGCGCCCATACATATTCACTTTCGCCTTTGTGTGCCCGGTCGTTTACTTCACCAATCTTTAAGTAGGGATCTTCTTGTCCACGGACATTCATCTTCCACCAACGGTTGAGGTCATGACTAAGCGTTTGCGTAGATACAACGCCGAGGCGGTATTGTTTGGATATGTTTTCGAATTTAATGGCTGTTGGCATTGTAACTTCTAATTAAGACACTTGTTTTATTAAACTACGAATGACACAAATGACACGAATTATAATCTTTCCTTATTCATAAAATCTGTGTAATTCAAGGAACAAATATTTATTTTTAAACTACGAATGACGCGAATGACACGAATTCATTTTTTCTTCATTCGTGAAATCTGTGTAATTCGTGGTTGATATCTTTAATCCAACAAGTGTACAGATGTTGTTTTTAAACTACGAATAACGCTAATGAGACAAATTCATTTTTTCTTCATTCGTGAAATCTGTGTAATTCGTGGTTGAGAACTCTTATCATAAGGAACAAAATACTCATTTTTAAACTACGAATGACGCTAATGACACGAATTCATTTTTTCTTCATTCGTGAAATCTGTGTAATTCGTGGTTGAGACCTCTTATCATAAGGAACAAAATACTCATTTTTAAACTACGAATAACGCGAATGACACGAATTCATTTTTTCTTCATTCGTGAAATCTGTGTAATTCGTGGTTGAGACCTCTTATCATAAGGAACACAAAATACTCATTTTTAAACTACGAATTACGCTAATGACACGAATTCATTTTTTCTTCATCCTTGAAATCTGTGTAATTCGTGGTTGAGACCTCTTATCATAAGGAACACAAAATACTCATTTTTAAACTACGAATTACGCTAATGACACGAATTCATTTTTTCTTCATCCTTGAAATCTGTATAATTCGTGGTTGATATCTTTAATCCAACAAGTGTACAGATGTTGTTTTTAAACCACGAATGACGCGAATTATACGAATTATAATCTTTTCTTATTTGCGAAATCTGTGTAATTTGTGATTGATATCTTTAATCCAACAAATGTACAGATATTGTTTTTAAACCACGAATAACGCGAATTATACAAATTATAATCTTTTCTTATTCGTGAAATTTGTGTAATTTGTGATTGATATCTTTAATCCAACAAATGTACAGATATTGTTTTTAAACCACGAATAACGCGAATTATACAAATTATAATCTTTTCTTATTCGTGAAATTTGTGTAATTCGTGGTTGACATCTTTAATCCAACAAATGTACAGATATTGTTTTTAAACCACGAATGACGCGAATTGTACGAATTATAATCTTTTCTTATTTGTGAAATCTGTGTAATTCGTGGTTGATTAAATCATTGTAGTTTATAAAGTATTCATATACCTTTTGTATGTCAAACTTTTTTCTCCAAAGTTTATCAATATTCCCAATTGAACATTAGTTGCTTTCAGATAATTTATAATTTGTGCTT
>Ga0302288_1000854_pt1 | contig 21887 bp, 19 predicted proteins | sample III_Fen_N1_1_FD_194549 | JGI IMG/M metagenome (GOLD analysis project Ga0302288, IMG submission 194549) | Peat permafrost microbial communities from Stordalen Mire near Abisko, Sweden - III_Fen_N1_1 | ecosystem: Environmental > Terrestrial > Soil > Wetlands > Permafrost | place: Sweden: Abisko...
ATTTTGTAGTTGATCTAATACCTTTTTTGTTTCGTCGGTACTACAATCATTTGATATTATTATTTCATCAGGTAAAATGGTTTGATTTAATATACTTTCAATTGTTTTAGGAAGATATTTTGCTTGATTGTAGGTTGGAATACATACTGAAACTCTCATGTCATTTTTATTTAGTCAATGATAATCGATTAATTAATTTTTTACAAATATATTCAGTACTCCAGTTTTCTGATGGTATATTTATTAAGTCAGACAAATATTCATCTAAATTTGCAATACAATCTATAATATTGTTATTATTACTCATAATAATGTTTAAATTATGATATCTCATTGCTGCATAAACTCCACTCTTCCCTATAAATTGAGTTGGAGTACTTGAAATTCCGTAATCCATCATCTGTAAAAATGTTGAAACTTGTTGAGGATTTTGTTCTCCCAGAACTACAAAAATGACTCTTGCACTGAATATTGCTTTTAGGCGTTCTATTTCAATTTCTCCATAGGTTCCAATTCTTCCAATTATTACTATTCCAAGTCTTTTTTGTTGTAAATATGCTTGTTGTTCTAAATCCTTAATGACAATCTCTAAGTTTGATGAAGAATGTATTGTTCCAAATATACCCGCTAAAATCAAATTATTACGACCAATTTCAGGAACAATAAGTTTTTTATAAAGATAATCTTGAAAATCAATATCTTCGGTTGTTTTAGGAATATTACTGAATAATCGTAATATCTCAGAATCAATTTTATTGTTTTTTAAGAGTATTTCATATAATTTATTTGAAGTTGTTATTAATTTTGGATTAATATTAGAAACAAGATTGTTGGCTATTTTTCTTTGGGGAAATCCTATTATTTTATGTTTTAATGGTGACATTTTGGTTAATCCAATCCATAATTCATGAAACATAATATGCCATTTTCGTCCTTTACCTATTTTAGCTAATTGTTTACTTAAACCAAAAGGTAATCCCTTATTATGAAATGAATAGGGCACATATTGTAAACTTAACCATTCAGGATTCTGTTTTTCAATAAAAAGAGATGCTTGATAAAATCGTTCTTTTGATAAAACTACACTTGGCAAACGAAGCACTTCAATTGAAGTGCCATCACATTCTTGTGTATTTTCTATTTGTGTTTCACAATGCCTATCATTCAAAGCAATTATACTTGCTTGATGACCTTGTCGAATTAATTCGCCCGCTAATCGTCTTGTGTAATCGCCAACGCCGTCTTTACCAGGTTCTAAAGAGCCACAAAGGAATAGAATAGTCATTTGTTTTATACTTTTGTTAAATAATTATTTTGTAATCATAAATCATCGTTAGTTTATTTTTGCAATGATTCTTTTTCCCATTTCAATAAATGGTTTTTCAATGAATTTTTCTGATAATAATGCTAATTTAAATGAACATACAATTGAAATACTGTAAACGATAATTAATGTTAAATATACTCCTAAAAATTTTATTAAAATAGGAGATATTTTACTTGAAATTTCCCAAGCAAAAATAAAGTGAATTATATACATTGAGAATGAAACTGTTCCTATACGTAATAATAACGGGTGGTTTAAAAATTGTTTTTTTTTGAATATTTCAATTAAAAAAACAAATGAAATACCTGAAATAAATGGTATTATAGTAAAAAGATGATTAATTTTTAATAACCATAAAAATAAAGATAATAGCGTGAGTAATACAAATAAAGTTAAATCGAATTTCCAATTCGTTTTTAAAATGCCATTCTTTTCTATGAAAAAATAAACTATTCCAGAATAGAAAACGGGAAGTTGATTAATTATAGTAAAATACATAAAATTGTCATTATAAACAGAGTGATGAGTGTAAATATAGATAATGTAAAATATTAATTGTGAAAGGATTATTATTACTATTGTTATAATAATAAATGATTGTGCAATTTGCTCTTTAATTTTTTTTGCATAAAAATATAGTAATGGGAAAATTACATAAAAAGCCATTTCAGTGCCAATTGACCATCCTCCAGGAACTATATTGTTATTTGCTGGTTGATAAAATCCATGTAAAAACAAAATGTTGCAAAGTATATTTTGAATATTGTAATACATCGGCAATTTATTTGTATAATTACTATTGTATACATACAACACAGCAATTAAAAAATATAAAAGTATTCCAGTATAATACATTGGCCCAATTCTAAACAATCGCCTTATAGCATATTTTATTGTTGAATGGTTTTCATTTTCTCTATTTGATTTTGATAAACAAAGAGTATAAGCAGATGCAATAAAAAAAAGTTGAACTCCCATTTGACAATAAGAAGTGAGTATAAATGTTGTTTTATCTAGTCCATGGATATAAGTGGAAGCATGTACCAAAATTACCATTAAAATTGCAATTCCTCTAATTGAATCGATGTGTTTATATTTCATAGAAATTTGCTTTTATTTTCAATTTAGATCATTACATTTTGGTATTAATTGAAAATTTATATTGCTTTATTTTTCAATAGTATTTTTGATGTCTCTGTATAATCTATTTAAATTCCAATCATCTAGTATAATCGCCAACACCGTCTTTACCTGGTTATAAGGTAGCCACATAGGAATAGAATAGTCATTTATATATCTTATTTTAAAGAGCAAACAAAGGAACAAAAATAATTGCTAACTACCTTATACCGTTGGTAGTTTTTCTAACTATTTTGGAGATATTGAAGTTGAGGGTTCATCACTGTAACAAGTGTAATATAATAAATAGAATTGGTCGTAAAATAAACCCCGAGGGTTTTTAAAACCCTCGGGGTTTATTTTACGATTTTGAGATTAAGTCTCCAATATTGGAAAATATAACAAACGGTATTTCCTTAAAGTCCTGCATCATTTAAAAAGAGCAAGAGTTTTGCATGGTTATCAATTTCAAGCTTTTTGCGAATTTCCCCTCTTTGCCATTTCACTGTAGGAATACTTACGTGGAGCAATCGAGCTGTTTCTTCTACTGTTTTACCAGCAACAATTAATCGTGCAAATTCAATGTTTCTTTGTGTTAATCGATTCATTAGTATTCTAGTATTCCGATTATTTGTATATGTTGTTTTTTCTTGACAATCCGAAACTAAGTTTATTATATTAAATGTATGAATTTCTTTGCCATTGTTACCCGTATACACCATCGAGCTATTAATTTGAACGGGAATAAAGTCTTTATGATTTTTACTCCTAATCCTATAGATAGCTTCATGTTTTGTTTGTATCCCTAAAGCAAACAAATGAGTTGCCTCTTTAAAAACTTGGAAGTCGTTGGGGTGTAATATTTCCTGAAAAATTCTAAAATCTTTACGTTTCAATTCCATTTCGGAATAGCCTAAAAATTGTTGCGTTAAACTATTGCAGGCACACATTGTTCCTGAACTTTTTGCTTTACTAGGATGTAATAACAGCGTGAATGTCATTAATGGAATAATGTCAACGATGTTGCGATAGAGTGATGAATGTGGATTCATAACAGTAAAAACAATAAATGAATTGGTCGAAAATGATTGTTAAACTCAGTTTTAATTTTCGATTCAAAAATATTTAAAATGTCTAAACTAAAAACTATACTTAGGTATAAAAAATGATTTTTATTTAATAATACTTTTGACTCGATTCACAATTAACAAAAAGCAATTATCATATATGGAACAACTCAATAAAAACATAAAATCTCTTTTCTATTCCATGGGAATAAGCTTGGAATATCGAAAACAGTTAATTATATGTAATACGTTCCTAAAAAGAAACATGAAAAATCTATTTATAAACATGAACACATTGTTATTGTATAAGAAAAGTGATTTCCTGTTTATAAAATTACTTTTTATAGATATAAAAAACGTGTTTATATCTATAAAAGACTTTTTTATATCTAGGATTTTAATATTTATAATTGAAATTATTTCGTTCCTCTTTTCAAAAATGTTTTTTATAAAGAGGAACGACAGTTTCTTATATATGAAAGTAACTTTAATATATAAGAAAAGGCTGTTTATACATATGAAAATAGTTTTATTGAACATAAACGTCAATTTCATGTTTATAAACGCAGCGTTTATATCTCGGAACTATAACATTCTTTCGAATTTACTTAATTATTCATTTTATATACCTATTCATTATGTTCATACAAATCGTTTTAAGTCTTAAAGAAAGTAATAATGCTCAAATTATGGTTGTTGCCGATCATTATATAAGTAGCATGCTATCAAGTACCTTTTTCACTGAATCAATTGTTGCAAATCAGATGGAAAAAGTTAAGGATGCAACAAATAACTTACGAAATAAAATGAATGCTCCATTATATGGAACACAGAGCGAAGATATAGCTGCAGCACGTGATGTTTTAGATAGGGCATTAACTAAACTAAAAAATATTGTTCAAGATATTGCTAACGATAGTGCGGTAGCCGATGCTAATAGGGTAACTATAGTTCATAGTGCTGGAATGACAGAAAAGGCTCAAGTACATCCGCAAGCTCGTAAATTTACAGTAAAACAAGGTGACATTTCGGGAACAGTTGTCCTTACTGCTCAAGGTGGTGCAAATGCTAACGAATGGCAAATGACTACTGATATTGAAAAATGTACAAACCGCATTCCCTTGCCTACAACAGTTCCTGCCAAAACAATAGTTAGTAATTTGCAGAAAAAAACTGATTATGCGTTTTTTCATCGAGCAGTTATTTCGGGAACCGAAACAAATTGGGAAGGACCTATTATTATAACGGTGGTGTAAATCGTCGTTATTTTAAAAGATTTAAAAACAAGAAATAGCATCTCAAATTATTTTAGAATCCACGTAGAGCCGTAGCATGCTACGGCTCTTTTCTTTTTTTACTTCACGTTGAAATGCTGTGAAAATTAATTCAACAAATCATTCAAAAGGTAAAACGTTCGCAATGTTCGATAAGATGCCCTACCGGAAACTGTTGTAAATGAAAGAAAAAGAGAAAACAAGCCGTAGCATGCTACGGCTCTACAAGAAATTGTCGATATAATTTATAATTATTTTAAAAACGGGATATTACAATATGACCAAATAAATAAAATGATGCGTTTAATCCCTCTTAGGCTAAGTAATTTGTATCTATAATATTTTGAAAAAAGCCATTTGATTGCATTTTTTCTATCTTTTTTATTAATAGCAATAGTAATGGCAATAGGAATTCGATCTCTCAACGATTGTTCTAGTTCAACGCTGAAATCAGTAGGTAAACATTCTTCAAAAAGGATTTTAACAGTCCAATAACACGATTCGCTTCCAATAGAACAAGCATCGGGTGAAATTCTATATTTTGCAGTTATTTCGTTAACATAATAAAAAGGTTTATGCAGTTTTCCCAAACGAAAGCCAAAATAAAAATCACCTGTTTTTCCTGCTCTACCATCATGAAAATAACCAACGAGTAGTGCTTCTTTTCTGCGAACCATAAATCCATCGTTCGGAAACATACTTACAGCTCCTGCCATAAAACCATCTACAATTCCTGCACTTTCGGGTATTCTAAAAAAACTATCGTTAATCGACAGAGGATTAGAAAGTTCTTTTAAATGTTCATCAACAAGTATTTGATTACCAAAACTTGCAATTATATCGTTATTACGTTGAAACGGTTCTAGTAATAATTCTAAACTTCGAGGAAGTAAAATATCGTCATCATGAAGTAACACTATATATTCCGATTTCGATTGCTCAAATAACATTTGTATATTATTTGTTTGTTTCAACGATGGTTTATTATGGAAATATCGAATAGTAACAGGAGATAGAATACTTAATTCCTGAATCAACAATTCGGAATTATTATCGATTGAATCATCACCAATAATTATTTCGAAAGGAAGAACCGTTTGTTCCCAAATCGATTCAATTGCCTCTTTCAAATATCGGGGGCGTTTATATGTTGGAATTACTACCGCAATTGAATCTTTTGAAATATTGATAGTTGAATGAGGCATTTCTTAATACTTTTTAATGATATTGTTTTTTATATTGCCGCCTGCTTTAGCTGACGGGTTACAAGTGATACAAATTTTGGCTTTAGCCAAATTGTTCTTTTGATTTTTACTATTGCTGATATCAATTCAGACTAAAATCAATCTCCCAACCCTCTTCGCCAAGAGGGCTTAAACAGCCAGTGACGCCAAGCCCCCTTGGCGAAACCTGAAAGGTTCAGCGTAGCTAACGGGGGAAGGGGAATTGGTCTGATATATTTTTAGAATTGGTATTACAATATGTTTTGTCATAGAAAAAGCGAAATAAACCCAAATTTTCACATATGACATTGCACATTTTTTTTGGCTAAAGCCGGTTTTATACTTCATAATTTTATCCGTCAGCTGAAGCAGACGGCAATCGAAATTTCAATCATACAAATATATAGCTTATGATTTACTTCTCAAATGTAATACTGCTTCCATTTTTGTTTAAAACCTTTGAAATATAATGAGAAAAAGTAAAGAGAAGCCCTTCGACAGGCTCAGGGTGACCCAAGGCAAGGTTCCTGTCATGCTGAGCTTGTCGAAGCATTTATATTGGAATAATATTTATTGAAATTGGTAACTTGCGAAGGGTGTTTTATCTTTTTACTTTTGGACTAGTCGTCCATACTTTTAAGTAATGAGAATGAAATATTGTCGTATTTCTTTTGTAAATATTCATTGAGTCTTTTTAACTCACCCCCAGTTTGCGTTGCAAACTTTCCCCCTCTCTATATATAGAGCTAATCTATATACACATTGCAGTATAAGTTATTTTGAATTGCCGTTCGGCTTTAGCCAACGGCCTTATAATTTATTTTTTTCGGCTTTAGCCACAATTTTTCGGCTAAAGCCTATTGAAAATTGTTTTTATTTCCGTTGGCTTTAGCCAAACGGCAATGATTTTTTCTTCTAATTTTGTGTGTAAATTTTAGATATATATAGAGAGGGTGGTGCATAGCACTGGGGGTGAGTTAAAAATGCGACATTATATTCTTTCTATTACTTATCTTAAACAATAAATGAAAAGTATACTAGAGTCTTACGTTACATTCACTATTATTCAACCTTATAATAAGTCTTAAACCAATCAACAAATAATGTCAATCCTTCTTGTAAATCAGTTTTAGGAGTAAAAGCAATAGTGTTTTTAATCCTCTCAATATCGGCCCAGGTACATAAAACATCGCCAGCTTGCATAGGCATCATTATTTTTTCAGTTGTTTTGCCCATTGCATTTTCAAGACTTGTAATAAATGTAAGTAAGCTTATTTTTTGTGCGTTCCCAATATTCAATAATTGATAGTAGGGATGTTCGTTTTTTTCTGTAGGAATATAATCAATAAGCTTAATGATACCGTTAACAATATCGTCGATATAGGTGAAATCGCGTATTAAGTCTCCATTATTAAAAACCTTAATTGCTTTTTGCTGAGCAATGGCAGTTGCAAATAAAAAAGGAGCCATATCGGGACGACCCCAAGGGCCATAAACGGTGAAGAAACGTAAAGCTGTAGTCGGTAACTTATATAGATGACTATATGAATGTGCCATGAGCTCATTTGCTTTTTTTGAAGCAGCATACAGGCTAATAGGGTAGTCGGTTGCATCGTTTTCCGAAAATGGAGTTTTTATATTATTCCCATAAACCGATGAACTTGATGCGTAGAGTAGGTGTTTAATAGAATGATGCCGACAACATTCTAGAATATTTGTAAAACCAACAATGTTCGATTGAACATAAGCATGGGGATTAGTTATTGAATTTCGTACTCCTGCATGTGCAGCCAAATTTATAACATAAGTAAATTGCTCTTGCTTAAAAAGCTTATCTAGGTTCTGTAAATCTGTAATATCTAATTGTATAAACGTATAGTCAGATTTATTACTCGACATTTTAGTATTATATTGTACATTTTCGGTATGTATTCCGCTTGTTTTTAACCGATCGAGTTTTATTGTTACATCGGTATATTCATTCAAATTATCGATACCAACTACGGTATAACCCATCTTTATAAGTGATTCAACAAGGTGAAATCCGATAAAACCAGCAGATCCTGTAATTAGAAATTTAGATAAGTTCAAAATTATGAATGTTTAAGTACATCAAAGTCTGATCTGAAAGATTAATGTTCATTGACTTTATTTTATATGCTTCGACAAAGATATGCTAAAACCGATGAATTTTAGCTAGGTATTAATTACGTTAAATTATGTAACTATTGTCTTTTTTCTAAAATATATTTTGAAATGGAAATGGGTAGAATTAATAGTATTTTCTGGATTATTTTTGTACTAAAATAATTGCTAGGATAAAATCCACTATTTATTAATTTTTTTGCCAATTTTAGATTATCTGTTTTTATTGCATTATTTATTCCTGGAATTATTGCTTTTTGAATCAAAGCAGTTTTATCTTCTATATATTTATCGGGCACATCAATATCAATAATATTTCCCAAATATTGACCGATAGTTAAGCCAGATGAAGTGGCCGAAGTTTCATGAACACGATAAAAAGCCAGTTGCTCATTTACATAATAGAAACGACCACCATTTATTGCTATTTTTAAAAAGACTTCTAATTCTGGAGCATTAATCTTTGGATCGAACATAAACTTTGAAAACCACTCTCTTTTGATTAAAGCCGCTGACATGGGAATGGTGCTTTGTAATACATTACGAATTGCCTCTGACAGATAACCAGTTTTTAAATTATTCCTACCATATTTATTGTTTAATTCCAAAGTGTAATCAATCAGTCTATCACCATTTTTGTCGATAAAAAATTGGTTGGAAAAAAGGACATCCGCATCTTTTGAAGTAGTAATCAATAATTTTTCTAAAAAATCTATTGAAATTAAATCATCATCGCCAGGAATAAAAATATATTCTCCTTGTGCCATAGTAACTAATGCATTCCAATTCCCCGATAACCCTATGTTTTTTTCTTGAGCTTGATATTTAATTATATTAGGATATTGTTTCACTAAACCTTCGCAATAGCTTTTAATTTCCTGTACTAATCCATTAGGGGTTACATCTTGCGATATACAAATTTCAAAATCGGAATAGCTTTGATTTAAGCAACATTGAATTAATTCTTGGAGATAATTCAACCGAGAATATGTTGGAATACAAATTGAAATCATTTATAGAGAAGTATTATTTAGTTTCTTATACGTATAAATTTTGCAGGAACTCCACCCCAAATTTCGTTTGCGGGAATTGATTTTGTAACAACAGCACCGGCAGCGACAACTGCTCCGTTTCCAATACTTACCCCTTTTAAAATAATAACATTACAACCTAACCAAACGTCCTCGCCTAATATTATTTCTTTTCTAGTAGAAGCTTGAGCACCAATTCTTTCGCCAGCAATTATTCCATGGTCGTGGTCTATAAACCGACAACCGGAAGCAATATTTGAATATTTGCCAATTTGAATACTACAATTGCAATTAAACTCACAACTAGAACCAATAAAGACATTATCTTTAATAATAATTGACGGACCTTTATTCCAAATCCCATCATATTTGAAAGATATATTGTGTTCTAATTGACAATCATTCCCTATTGAGACTTGGTTTGGCCATGTTATATGTATTTTAGTGATCAACGTTCTTGAACCAATTTTCATGCCCAATGTTTTTAACCATAATGTGTTTTTAAATGAAATTACTTTCTTATACCATCTAAAACGGAATATAAAAAATGTTTGTTGAATTATAAAATGAAATGTCATTCTTTGTATTATATTTAAGCAAATGTAATATCGTTATAAATTATTGAGCAAATATTCTGCTTTTGCCATTGTTGTATTTGCTTCAACCCATCTATAGTTTAATTTAAGATAATTATTGTATTCCAAATCAGTTATGCTTTTTATTTTACTTATTAGATGTTCATAATTATCATAAGCAATACAATCAGATTCATTTATATTAGGAGCACAAAGTGTGGGTTTTTTATTTAAATGTTTGAAACAAATTACAGCTCCATTAGCCGCTAATTCATAATGTCTTAAACAATCCCAACCAGCACGTTTTGTTGTTATGCCAAATTTTGACTCTTGAAGGTCTTTAAAATATGTTTCTTCTGTAGTAAAAAAAAGTTTATCAGAACCAATAGCCGAAAATTGGCTTTCTTTAATTTTTAATGCTATTTCTTCATCAACAATATGTGTCTGAAATGTTTTTAATTTGTCTTCTGCTTTAACATAGGTTATTTTTTCCTTTGGTATAGAAAAGGAAATAGGAAGGAAATGTCGTTCGACTTTATATCTCAATCCTATCGGATTTATCAGATGTCCTAATAAATTATAATATGAATTATCTTCTATTTCGCGTTTAAAATATGTATAATAATTAGAAGAAAATAGATATGCAAAAATGTCTTTTTTAATTTTTTGATAAAAATTAGCATATGGATAAACGCTACTTTGATCTGCACCGTCTAATATAACTATTTTATTCTTAGGTATCTTTTTTAGAATATATGAAAGTAAAGAATATTGACTCCATATATTAGATATTACAATTATATCAAATTTTTCAATAAAATCGATACATCGAAATCTTTCTGCTTTAAGAGATTCATTGTCTTCTAATAGTCCATATAAAGAAAATCCATTACCTCTTAATCTTTTTCGTAACGTTTCTCCATAGTCATTATACATTATCTCATATCTTGGAAAATCAACACAGTTATTTCCTAAGATAGTTCTTAAACCATGAAAAACAGATTCACTGAGATAATCTTGGTCGTTATTATGCAGATAAAGAATTTTCATAATATTAATTTTATTGAAACAATCGACAATAATTGACCGAATAATCCGTATTATTTGGTCTAAATCTAATAATTTTTGCCGGAATTCCTGCGACTATTGCAAAAGGATCGACATTTTTAGTAACAACAGAACCTGCTGCAATAACAGCTCCTCTACCAATTTTTACTCCAGGCAAAATCGTTGCTCGAGTGGCTATCCAAACGTAATCTTCAATTTCTATTTTTTTTTGTAATTTAGGCTTCCCTAAAATGTCTCCATCATGATCCATTGTTAATAGAATGACTTCTTCTGAAATTGTAACATTTGAACCTATTTCAACAAGACCTCTTGGATCAATTCTACATTTAGCATTTATAACGGAGTTTTTGCCAATTGAAAATCCTCGTGCACAATCAAATGAACAATTCATAAAAATAGAAGTGTCTTTGCCTATCTTAAATCCCATTATTTTACGATAATACCATAATCGAAGATAATGACTTGGGATATGCGATGTAAAATGATTACATAGATATAATCTAAATTCAGAAAAAAACGTCTTCATAATTAATATTTTCTATAAAATCTCCCTATGGCAGATGCAATTTTTAAACTGATCTTTTGATTGTATGTATATAACTTTATTGGCATTTCGACGTTTTGCCAATAAGCTTTTTCAGCTAATGAAGGAGGATTTCCTTTAAATGCAGAGAGCAAAAACTGTTTTTTCCAAGGTTTTGGGGTTCCAACTGCGTGTGACATTGTAAATCCACCATGGATGAAATCCATCGCTTCGGGCCCCATTTCAGATAAGCTTCCTTCAAAACACATTGCTGCAATATTAAATGCATCTTGATCTTGAGCAAAAAAGACATATCCACGATAATCGGTTAATGAAAATTGATGGGTAGAGTAATTAAAATATTTTACACCAGTTTCAATTATTTCAATCCAATCTTTCAAAAAAGGTTTATTCTCAATTGTCACACCACAAAATCCGCTGTTAATGTATGAATGCAATTCTCTTTTAACTGATTTGCCAGACTTTGAAATTACTTTCTCCCATTCTCTTCTGAGAGGATGATTAGGTTTCATATCATTACTTATTATTTCATGAACTAGAGCAACTCCATGGCTAATCCAATTCTCATAAAAAGACCATCGACATTTAATAACAATATCGGGATCATAATAGAATAAACCATTAACGTTTTTTGCAATTCCATCTAATAATTGCAACATAAAAACAGGTTTATAATTCGAAAGATGATAATCAATTGTCAATGGTAAAAAATGAATTTCAAATCCTTCATCTATTGTAAGTGTTCTAACACCATCCCATTCTATGTTTTTGTTCTCTTTTGCTTTCTTTGCCCAAAAAGGTAAATCACCCCTATAACCAACATACATAGGACCACGAAACCCATTTTTATAAAGAGAGTTCGATAATGCGGCCACCCCATAATGGTAATGACCTTCGTATAATGTGCAAATTGCTGATTTCATATTTTAATTTCTATGTTTAATAAAACGTGCTGGAACTCCTGCCCAAACCTCATATGGAGGAATCGATTTATTTACAACTGAACCGGCACCAATAACTGATCCCTTCCCAATTGTTACTCCTTTTAAAATTGAACAGGACATCCCAATCCAAACGTCTTCATGTATAGTAATTTCTTCAACAATCATAGGTTGAGTGTTAATATAACTAAACTTCGAATATTCATGTCCTCCATCAATAAAAGAACATCCACTAGCTATTAAACAATTATCTCCAATTGTTATTTTTGAAGCACATGCAAACGCGCTTCCATGCCCAATAAATACATTATCTCCAATTTTAATATAAGAATTAATTTCATATGGATGCCATATTCGAAAATCAACGTTATCTTGTATAACACAATTTAATCCGATTGACAAACTATTTGGCCAATCGCATGAAATCTTACCTAAAGTACTTCCTTTTTTTATTTGAAGTCCCCTCAATTTAAAAATAATCAATCTCCATTTCAACGTTAACGTTCTAGACTTGTGTACTATTAATCCAAAATATGTCGGTTTCATAATTAATTTATCTTTAATATTCTATAAAAACAATATGTAATATTCAGTAATAATGCAGTAAAGGTGGTTCCAATATTAAAATATAATGCACCTTTTAGGTTGCTGATATCCAGTAAAAATACAAATCCGATTATTGACAATAAATTTACTGAAATTAAAATAATAGGATGAATAACCCATCCTCTTGAAGTGTATAATGAAAATGCAACGCCAGAAATAAGTACTAAACAACTTCCAATAATTGATAGAACTAGTTCAAGTTGCAATCCTGCATAATTTCGACCTAAAATCCATAATAATTTATTTGGGAATAAATACACTATCCCAATAATCGAAATCATTAATAATAAAAGGATAAACATCAATTGGGAAAAACGTTTCAATAATAGTACTTTATTATTAGCTAAACGAGCAAATCGAGGAATAAATAATGTACTAATAAGAACACTGAATAACGACAGTAACATAGATAATCGTCCTAATGCACCTAATTGAGCTACACAAGTCGTTTTCCCTGAAATTGAAATTAACCAAATAATAATTTGACCTGAAAGACAATAATATATACTTCCTGGAAGAATTCTTTTAACCATAATTAAAATTTCTTTTCGAATTTTAGGATCTGCCTTTTGTTGTTTATTTACATAACCATAAGTCATTTTTCTTAATTGTATATTTCCATACATTCGAGGAAAACCACTAGCCAAAATAGCAACAAATGTCCAAGGGAAAACAAACAGAGTAAGAGCTGAAAGGAATAAACGACCAATGCCAACAATAACTTGATTTTTTTGAAGAGGAAGTATTGATTGATGTAATTTCGGAACTATTTCTAATAATGAATCGGAAAGGGCAGCATAAAAAGCAGGGATAAGTGATAACACAATAAGAACTGCCATAAGCAAGCTAGCGCCATTGTGTAGTAATAAATAAAATAAAATTGGAGTCGAAACAATAAGACTAACAAATGCAAACTTTCTTCTTAAGTCGAGACCTGTAGCAAGTACTACACCTAATTTTTCATTATCTTGCCAAACTTTCCCCCCTTGAGACATAACACCTGTTGAAATTCCTCCGTCTGCCAGAACCGCCATTGTTCCGAGCATGGTATTTGCTAAGGTGTAAAGGGCATATTCTTTAGTTGGGAGTAACCGTATAACTAAAATACCACAAGCAAAACCAACAGCTTGAACAATAACTTGTGCTAACCCAGTTATAGAAATTGCCTTAAACCAATACAATGCTTTGTTATAATGTTGGTGCGATTTTATCTTATTTAGGGTACTGTGCATTGTTTCGTTTAGCCAAGCAAATATTGATTGTATTTTTTGCAAATATAAAAAGTATTTACTATTAAGAGGTAATAAATTAATTATTGAAATGTTAATTTTTAGATACTTGCTATTTATACTTGAATAAATAATATCTTTGCAATTAGTATAAATTTACAAATTAATAGATTGAACACCAATAGAACCGCGGTTTTTATGTATTTGGTTTGGATTTAATTTTTTAATAACGTTTAAAATAAATAAGAAGAATTATGTTACAATATATTCGTTATGTATTTATCATATCATGCATTAGTATCCTATTATCATCGTGTGCTTTAAATAAAAAGTATGTGTATTTTTATAATAGTAAGTCGATTGAAACAAAAGAGTCGTTAGCCGATTATTCAATTAGCCTAAAACCGGATGATTTACTTGGGATAACCGTTTCGACAACCGACATGTCTTTGGTAACTCCTTTTAACTCAACCTCAAGTATTGCACCTTATGGAACATCATCGTCTGCAAGTGCAAGTGGAGTCTTGAGTTCAAATCCAAATTTTCAAGGATATTTAATCCATAAAGATGGTATGATTGACTTTCCTGTAATAGGTAAACTAAAACTTGCAGGATTAACTACAACCGAGGCTTCAAAATTAATAATAGATACCCTTAAATCGTATATTTCAACTCCTATAACGGTAAATATTCGTATTCAAAATTTTAAAGTCATAGTGTTAGGTGATGTAGCGCATCCGGGAACGTTTGTAATGCCAAGCGAAAGAGTTACCCTATTAGAGGTAATAGGTATGGCTGGCGATTTGAATGGTACAGGATTACGTAAAAATGTTTTAATCATTAGAGACGAAGATGGTAAGAAAAAGGAAATACGTGTCGATTTAACGTCTGCCGAGTTTATGAATAATCCAGCAGCTTTTTATTTGAAACAAAATGATATACTCTATGTTCAACCCAATAAACTAAAAATGAAATCTCCGTATTTAGCGAATGTAGGGCTTGCAATTTCGCTAATAACCCTTATGATTACCATTTTAAACTTTACAAAAAAATAGAATATGATTAATAACAACAATAATAATATAAATCGCTCCGATACTAAATTAAAAGATTTACTGGTAAAATATCTTGTGTATTGGAAATGGATTGCCTTATCTCTCATTATTTGTGTAAGTATTGCTTATGTAAAATTGCGATACATTCAAAATGTTTATAATGTATATGCCAAAGTTCTTGTAAAAGACGATGAGAAAAAAGATGGAGTACTATCGGAATTATCGAAAATGCAAGATAATGGAGAGGAAACAAGACCCAGTGTACTGAATAATACGATAGAAATATTCAAATCGCGATCGTTAATGCGACGAGTTGCCGAAGATTTGAAATTAAATGTTGAATATTTTACGGTAAAACGCACAAACGATTTTGAATTATATCCCGATGTCCCAATAACCATAAATTTTTTAAATGGTAATGCTAGCATTTATGATGTAGGTGCATGTTTGTATTTTAAGATGCTTTCGTCGTCAAAATTTAGTATGTCGAATGACCCCAAAACTTTCACTTCGGAATACAACTTTGGAGAGAAAATAAAATCGCCTATTGGAACTATTGTTATTACTCCAGTGACACCTAAAATAGACGAAATAATAAAAGTAGTTATTACTCCCATAGATGTTGTTGCAGACCGATATAGTAGTTGTATTGTGGTTGATATCGTAGGTAAGCAAACAAGTCTTTTGAGAATAGCATTAGATCATAAGTCGATTATAAAAGCAAAAACAGTAATAACGAAATTAATTGATAAAAGAAACGAAGAAGCTGTTGCCGATAAAAATTTAGTTTGGAAAAATACCTACGATTTTTTAGGTGAACGAATAGCTTTAATAACTAACGAGCTTTCGAAAGTTGAAAATGCCGAAGTCGATTTTAAAAAGAAGAACAAATTAATAGACATTGAGACTGAAGGAGAGTCGTTTCGAGAAACGGAAACATCAAATCAAAAAGAGATTTTAGAATTAAATACACAAATGCGATTGGTCGATTTTATGATTGAGTATTTGAATGCTCACAGTAAAATGACCGATATCCTTCCCTCAAATATTGGTATTACCGATCCAACAATAGGACAAACGGTTGGTGTATATAATACATTAGTTCTTGAACATAACAGGATTATAAAAAGTACGAGTATAAAAAACCCCATAGTAATCAATTTAGAGGTACAGATTGCAAATCTGCATAAAAATTTACAAGAAAATTTGAATAATACAAAAGCCGTTTTAGGTTTAAAGGAAAACGAATTACAAAATCAATCGGTTAAGATTAGTTCAAAAATAGCATCTGTACCAAAATCAGTAAATGAATTTCGCAGTATCGAACGTCAACATCAAATAAAAGAGTCTTTATATTTGTATTTACTTGAAAAACGTGAAGAAACATCGATTAACTTAGCAGCTACTGTTCCCGATATACAAGTAATAGATTCTGCTTATTCAAATGGAGGAGCAATTTATCCCAATAGACAAAATTTTTATTTAATAGGGGTGGTATTAGGTTTAATGATACCAGCACTTATTATCTTTGTAATAAATATGTTCGATACTAAGGTTCATAGTATGGAAGATATACAAAGTATGAATTTACCCTATTTGGGCGATATTCCACTATCAAATGAAAAATCGAACAAAGTAATTTCAAAAGGCGATAATTCAAATATAGCTGAAGCGTTCAGGCATTTACGTACTAATATTGAATTTACTGTTGGGAATACTCCAAGTAGAGCTAAAACCATTTTTGTAACTTCAACAATAAGTAAAGAAGGTAAATCATTTGTTTCAACAAATTTAGCTCGGTCTTTTGCCTTAACTGGTGAAAAAACTTTGTTAATAGGCCTCGATTTACGTGTACCTAAAATCCTCGAATATCTTGAGTTGCAAACAAAAAAAGAATATAAAGGTGTTTCTCAATTTCTTGTCGATCCAAGTATTACGGTTGATGAGTTGATTGTAAAAGGAGCAATCGAAAATTTGGATATTATACACTCAGGTCTTATCCCTCCAAATCCTGCAGAATTGCTTAGAAATGGTAGGATTGATGAGTTATTTGTAAACTTAAAGGATAAGTATGATGTTATAATTGTTGATACTGCACCAGTTATAATGGTTACCGATACATTACTTGTCAGTCATCTTGCCGATTCGTTTGTTTATGTTGTAAAGGCCGATTATCTGGACAAACGCTTACTTCATGTACCCGAGCAAATGTATGTCGATAAGCGTTTACCCAATATGGCTTTATTACTTAATGGTTCCGACACTAAAATAGGTTATGGTTATGGTTATCGCTACAGATACCAATATCGTTATGAAAAACAAGTGAACCCTTGGTGGAAAACACTTTTGAATATTTCTTAGTTAAACGTCGGGGAGTAAGAGTAAAATTTGAGATCATTTTCCAATGTCGTTTCGTTAAGCACGAAGTGCTTGAATTTGAATAGCCTCTGGTGAAACTGGAGGAGAATAGACGACAAATATCTGAACCCAGAAAGGGTTCAACCCTTTCTGGGTTGTTGTTGCTTGCCACAAATTCCATGGGTTACACCCATGGTTATTCAAATTCAGCCCCTTCAGGGCATAGTATCTCAAATATTTCCTCTTAACTAAACGACATTGGAATACATGTAATACAAATATTGACTTTAGCCTAAATCCTTTTTAATTTAAATATACTGTAATATTATCAAAACCATATGTGGTTGCCCCTGTGGGTTCTCAAAACCAATAGGGGTGTTCGTCTTTGTTATATTTAATAAATTGCTATTATTCTTTTACTTTTTTAAATATATTTTTATTAAGAAAAATTGTTAATAGAGTTAACTTTACTAAATAACAATCGTATTGTTAGTAAATTTAAGTACAATGTTACGTTTCGTATATCTCATTATTTTTATTTCTATAGGATTGAGGCTATCGGCTGAAGGAACAAAACAACTACGTCCAGCAGAATCTGACAAAGGGAATATTCAAATTAATGATGGAGGTCGTCCTTTTGCATTAGAAACGAATACCGATACATTACATCGATTATTTATTCATATCAATAATACTTCAGAAAAAATTTATTTTGGATTCCAACCCCTTGATAGAACTGTTGGGAAAGCAACGTTTCGTATAAAAGACCCTAATGGAAATGTTGTATATGCTAAAACGAATGTTCCTGTAGCATCAGGTGATGATGGTTTTATAGAAAACTATTCGGAAGCAGTTACTGGTCCTCAAATTATGGGATTACCTCTGGGAGGATATAAACCACTTTCATTAGTCCCCACAATAGTTGGCGATTATTATATTGAATTTGCTGCAATAGGTACATATCATTTTGATATCTTTGATATTACCGTTGTTGATTCTTTAAATAATCCGAAAAATGGTAGACTTTGGTCGTATGCTTGGGATTTAAATACTCAAAGCCCCGATGCACGATATAATGCTACCATGTTTGTTTATACAGCAGATAGATATACAACATCGGTAAATCTAAATGGAATTCAGCCGTGGGGTTTTGTTATTTCATGTAATGGAACAGGACCACGAAGTACTGGAAATGTTGTTACTAACCGCAAATCGGTTACAGGAAATCAAACACAACCAAAATATAAAATATTTTTAAATCAACCCGATCCTGTTGTTTACCCTTCGGCTACAGCACCTTCTATGATCGAAGATTTAGCTCTGATGTCAATTCCAATTACAGGTTCTCCTGTAAAGTTTTATTTGAATATGGATAAGAGTGGATTGGTTGAGTTATTTTTAGGTGTCGATGGTATTTTAGGATACCAACCAAGGAATAAAGATGTTGTTATTACTAAGAATATTCAAGCTGGTGGTGATACTATTACGTGGGATGGAAAAGATTTGACTGGTGCATACGTATCAGAAAATGTGGTTGTGGAAGTAAATTCTCGTTTCTCAACTGGAATTACCCATTTGCCTATTTTTGATGCCGAAAACCAAACACGAGGATTTATAGTTAATAGAATAACTCCTGTGTCAGAACGAGCTTCGGTTTATTGGGATGACTCATTAATTAGTGGAACAACAAATCTTATTGGTGCTTCAGGTAATACCGATGGTCATGTTTGGACTGGTGGTTTTGGAGATAGTAAGACACTTAATACTTGGTGGAATGGATATGAAAATGATAATTTAAAATCGTTTACCTTTTACATGGATGGTACTGGAACAATGTTGCCAATTACATTGACTTTATTTACCGCAACCATCGAAGATGGAAATGTGCGATTACGGTGGCAAACGGCTTCAGAAACAGATAATAGTTATTTTGAAATTCAACGATCAGTTAATGGTGTCGATTGGGAATATGCTGGTTGGGCTGAAGGTGCAGGAAATTCAACGACACTTAAAAAATATACAATACTCGATCAAGAGCCTTTAAAAGGAGTTTCATATTATAGACTAAAGCAAATTGATTTGGATGGGAAATTTTCGTATTCAGCTATACGTTCCGTTTCGTTCCCTAAAGAAATAATCCCTTTATTCAACAAATTTACAGCATCACCCAATCCTGCATTAAATTCTATAACTATCGAGCTTGTTGGCTCAATTACCGATAATGTAATAGATATATACACAATACAAGGTAAAAGCTTGGCTAAAGAGATTTCGATAATAAAATTAAATGATTTAAGCTACTCAATAGATATATCGAAACTAGTTCGTGGAAGCTATATTTTAAGCGTTAATGGAGATAATAATATATTCTTGAAAGAATGATTTTGAGAACAAGATTAGGTCATTAAAGTCTGATTATCATAGATTCTAAATATTGTTATTGTTTTTTTTATTATATTTGCAGAACAAAATAAATGTAAAAAAAGATAGTATATTGTATTAAAAGGCTTGCTTGCCGCAATGATTTAAGTCCAATTACTATTATTTGGTTTATTTATTTTTATTAAAAATAGAGCACATAAATATTAAATAAGGTTAAAGAATAATAATATGAAATCGCAATCAATTTTGAAAAAAACTCTAGTGTTAGGTGTTTTTATTGTTAGTACTTTATTCGTGAATGCACAAGAAAAGCCCTTAACTTACAAAGCTCCTACAACTCCTGATAAATATAAGGTCAAAACAGTACCAGTTCCTTTAGATACAGACATTGTTCTTCCACTCGTTGTTGCTACGGGGGCAATATCTCTTATTCTAAAACTGAAAAAGAAGAAAAAAGTATAAGCTTTTATCTTTTTATATTTACTACAGTGGTTAATTGTACGATTGACTACACAATGTAACCTTTCCCCGATTTGTACGAACTGTATTACAGGGCCATTTCATGTTAGATTTTTTGAAATCAAATACTATAAATAAAAAGATACTGTGGACTGCCGTAGTTTTATTTATAGTATTTGATTTTTTTTTATATCATATCATTAACATTAGCTTCTATAAAAGTAACTTTCCCCTATATGTTTTTTTTCAAAATAGCATAGGCTATACAACAGCATGGATCTTAGGCTTATGGAATACTTCATCTATATATATTGCAAATAAAGGTATAATACTTGTTAATAATAATATATTTGATATACATGAGCGCTGGGGTGTTTTGAGGTTTTTTTATGTAAGCGTTCTTGTGTTTTTGTATCCCCTCCCAATAAAAAAAACGATATCACTTTATCTTATAAGCTGTACAATTGCTTTTTCTTTATTAATTTCGAGACTTGTTATAAAACAAATAACACATTTTGATGTAATCTCAACTCCACACTTCGATACATTTTTTAATTTGCTATACGTTTCTATAGTACTATATAAAGTTAAAAACCATTTTGGATTAAGACGAATATATGTACAGTGTGAAAATATACTTTCAACAATGTATATCAAATCGATTAAAATTATTCTTATTTTATTAGCTACAATATCCTCGATAGGTGAAATATTCATCTATTTCTTCGAGAAATCTTTATTGCATTTTATATTATTATCGACTCAAAAACTGCTGTTCTTCGCAGGGTATTCGGTAACGATAATTCACGATAATATATTTCTTGATTCAAGTTCTGTTTATGTTAGCTCATATTGCCTTGGCATTAGACTAATGTTATTGTTTTCAATTAGTATATTAGTAGTAAAAGGCTCATTTAAAAGTAAATTTCTTTTCATTATACCAGGGATTGTTTTAATTATATATCTTAATGTTGTTAGAATAATGGTCTTACTTTTATATTTACATACACATCATAGTATTAGTTTGATGATAGAACTTCATGATATATTTAATTACTCTATTTATGCAGTAATACTCCTTTTGTGGTTTTTATATGATAAATGGTTTAAATATGTAATCGATGGTAGGTCGATAGATATAACTAATGCAAACAAAAGTGTTTTATAAGCTGTTTTTGTAATTAATAAACGATTTGTTTAAGACAAATGTGTGTTACAGTACTTGAAATCTTTTAATAACAAGGGAAATATCAACTGAAATTATAGTATGTTAATTTTTTGTAATCAACTGAAAATAATGTACAAAACGAATAAAAAAACATAAAAAGTATATATCTTTGAAACTTCAAAAAACAAAAATGTAAGTATACTAAATAATAAAAGGAATATAAACCAAATCAACAACATAGAGCCCTAATAAATGAACTTAATTATATCTTAAAACTAATAAAAATGAAAAAAAACGTACTTATTCTCATACTTCT